>Ga0100391_1000910_pt1 | contig 33686 bp, 32 predicted proteins | sample CryGeymeta201515_FD_81541 | JGI IMG/M metagenome (GOLD analysis project Ga0100391, IMG submission 81541) | Groundwater microbial communities from Crystal Geyser aquifers in Utah, USA - Crystal Geyser metaG 2015-15 | ecosystem: Environmental > Aquatic > Deep subsurface > Groundwater | place: USA... | reverse complement strand
TCGCCGTCGCAAGGGGCGTCGGAGCGGAACGCGAAACGGCATAAGGTCGACCCGACCGCCGTTTCGATGTCCCGGGCCAGATCAAATGCGGCTCAGAGCGCGGCCTTGATCGCCTCCACCAGATCCGTGCGCTCCCAAGAGAAACCGCCATCGGCCTCGGGCGCGCGCCCGAAATGGCCATAGGCGGCGGTGCGGGCGTAGATGGGACGGTTCATGTCCAGATGCGTGCGAATACCGCGTGGGGTCAGGTCCATCACCTGTTCCAGCGCGCGTTCGATGCCGGCTTCCTCGGCCTGTCCGGTGCCGTGGGTGTTGACGTAGATCGACAAGGGTCGCGCGATGCCAATGGCGTAGCTCAACTGGACAGTGCATTTCTGCGCCAGACCAGCGGCCACCACGTTCTTCGCGAGGTAACGCGCAGCATAGGCGGCAGAGCGGTCCACCTTGGTTGGATCCTTGCCAGAGAACGCGCCGCCGCCATGGGGCGCTGCCCCGCCATAGGTATCCACGATGATCTTGCGCCCTGTCAGACCCGCATCACCGTCTGGGCCGCCGATGACGAACTTGCCGGTCGGGTTCACGTGCCACACCGTCTCGGACGAGATCCATCCATCGGGCAGCTCGGCACGAATATAGGGCTCGACAATGGTGCGGACGTCATCGGAAGTCAGGCTTTCGTCAAGGTGCTGGGTCGACAGGACGATGGACGCCACGCCCACGGGCTTGCCACCGACATAGCGCACCGACAGCTGCGATTTCGCATCCGGCCCCAGCGCGGGCTCGGCGCCGGATTTCCGCTCATCCGCCAGACGCTTCAGGATCGCATGGGCATAGTGGATCGGGGCGGGCATCAACTCGGGCGTTTCGTCCACGGCAAAACCGAACATGATCCCCTGGTCGCCAGCCCCCTCGTCCTTGTTCTCGGCCGCGTTCACGCCTTGGGCGATATGCGCGGACTGCTCGTGCAGGAGATTGGTGATCTCCACTGTCTCGTGGTGGAACTTCTCCTGTTCATAACCGATATCCCTGATGCATTCGCGCACGATCGGGTCGATCCGACCCATATATTCCGACAGTTTCGCCTGATCGCTCAACCCGACCTCTCCGCCGATCACCACACGATTGGTAGTGGCGAAGGTCTCGCACGCGACACGGGCTTCGGGTTCCTCGGCGAGAAAGGCGTCAAGGATCGCGTCCGAAATGCGGTCGCAGACTTTGTCGGGGTGCCCCTCGGAGACGGACTCCGAAGTGAAGGTGTAGGTATCGCGTGCCATTGGGAATGCTCCATTGATAAAGTCCCCCACGCCAGGAAGCCGTTGTGAGGGGTTGGCGCCGCTTACGCCCCTTTGCCCGCAGGTTCAATGGGCCGTCCGGCGACGTCCCCATGCAAGGCCGCCGAGTGTTGCCAGCAGCGCAATCAGCAAGGCGGGAAGATCGCCCCACCGCGCATAGGGGGTCGGCGGCAGGGTGGCGGGCAAAAGCGTGTCGATGGTGCCCTGCGTGCCCATCGGCAACGCCTCGATGATCCGGCCACGCGCGTCGATCACGGCCGAGATGCCGGTATTGGCCGCCCGGATCAACGGCAGGCCCTGTTCCGCCGCACGCAGACGGGCAAGCGCCAGGTGCTGATAGGGCATGGCGAAGCTGCCGAACCATGCGTCGTTGGTGATCTGGACCATCCAGTCGGGTCGCTCCACCGCACGGATATAGCGGGGGAAGATGGCCTCGTAGCAGATCATCGGGAAGGCACGGCCAAATTGGCCGAAGTCGATCAGCCCCGGCCCCGCGCCCGGCCAATATCCGCCCGACAATTGCTGCGCGATGGCATTCAGCCCAAGCCGATCCGCCAGCCCCCGCAGGGGCAGATACTCTCCAAACGGGACAAGATGGTGCTTGTCATAGACCTGTGCGATCGCGCCCGCGCCGTCCAGAACCGCCAACACGTTGCGCGGCTCGAACCCGGCATAGCGCTGACCGCCGACGATCACCTGTGCGCCCATTGCGGCTTCCGCAATGCGCCCGCGCGAAACCTCTGACCCGCTCAGGATCTCTGGCAGGCTGGTTTCCGGCCAGATGATGATATCGGGCGGCGTTGCGGCGGCCTGCGCCGTCAGGGCCAGCGCCCGGTCGAAGAAGACCGGGATCATGTCGCGCCGCCATTTCAGATGCTGGGGCGCGTTGATCTGCACCACTCGGATGGAAGCCGCGTCCGGCTGCGGCTGCGGTGCGGGCGCGGCCCACGGGATCAAGCCAAGCACGAGACCGGCCGCGAGGGGGAGCGCCGCCAGTGACGGCCCGCGCGACAGGTAGGCGATGGCGGACAGCGAAGACAGCCCCAGCACCGCCAGCGTCATCCCGTGAGGGCCCCCGAACGCGGACAGCGCCAAGGCCTCCGTCCCGATCAGGGCATGTCCCGGCTCTGCCCAGGGCAGGCCGCTGAACACTCGGCCCCGCAAGGCCTCGGACAGTGTCAGGAGACCGGCGAAGGCAAGCGCCCGACCCGGCCGCCCTGCCCCGGCAAGCCGCACCGAAAGCCACGCGGCAAGTCCCCAGAAAAGCGCCAGTCCGCCCGCCATCAGCACCAGCGCGATGGGCGCCATCCACCCTGTTGCTGCGGCATCGACGAAGAATGGCTGCACGATCCAGTGCATCGACACGGCGAACCATCCGGTACCCGCGCACCATCCGCGCCACGCCGCTCCGCGTGCATCGGGAGCGGTGACGACCAGCATCGCGACCAATGCGACGGCGGGAAAGACGGCATACCATGCGCCGAAGGGCGGCAGGGCAAGTGCCGCGACTGCGCCTGCGAAAGCCGCCAAAGCACGCCCCTGCCATCGGGTTAGTCCAGATCCGAGACCCCGATCCGGGGCCTCCCCGTCGTTCACTCTGCGGCCTCCTGCGGCAATCGCACCCGCAGCCGCTTGATCCGGCGTGGGTCGGCGTCGATCACTTCGAACTCCACCCCCGACGGATGCGAGACAACCTCGCCGCGCGCCGGAACGCGCCCCGACAGAAGGAAGACCAGACCGCCGAGCGTGTCGACTTCCTCTTCCTCATCCTCGTCCACCAGGTCGAGGCCGATCTCGGTCTCGAACTCATCGAGTGGCGCACGGGCCAACGCGAGGAACGCGCCATCCTCTTCCCGTAGCCAGGGCTGCGCCTCTTCGATGTCGTGCTCGTCCTCGATCTCGCCGATGACCTGTTCGATAAGGTCCTCGATCGTCAGCAGACCGTCCACGCCGCCATATTCGTCGATGACCAATGCCATATGTGTCCGCTCGGCCTGCATCTTGGTCAGCAGCACGCCGATGGACATCGATGGTGGAACATAGAGCACCGGACGCAGATTTTCGGACAGCACGAAATCCGCACCGCCACCGTTGAACCCATGGCGCAGCGCGATGTCCTTGAGGTGCACAAGCCCCACAGGTTCATCGAGCGTGCCATCATAGACCGGCAGTCGCGTCAGGCCGCTGTCGCGGAACACCTGAACCAGGTCCTCCAGGCTGACGTCGATGCCGACCGACACGATCTCGGCGCGCGGGATCGCCACGTCATAGACCCGCATCTGCCGCAGGTTGGACATGCCCGGAAGGCGAGGGCCAACATGGTGCGATTGGGTTGGACTGTGCTCGGGATTTTCGTCGTCCCCATTCGGTCCTGCGGGGGTGGAACCGAACAGTCGTGCGAGGAAACCGGGCCTTTGGGCCGAGGCTTCGTCGTCGTCTTCCAGCGCGCCAAGCGCTGCGGGAGACGACGGATCAGGGTTTGAGCTCATGGCTCCTTTCCAGGATTGAACCGGGCCGAAATTGCCCGTCGACCCTAATATGGGTCAGCGACCCCCAGTCTGGCAAGTATCCGCGTCTCCAGCCCTTCCATGAGCTCGGCGTCCGCAATGTCGTCGTGATCGTAGCCGAGGCAATGTAACAGGCCGTGAACGACCAGATGCCTGACGTGATCGGCCAGCGGTTTTTTGCCATCCGTGGCTTCACGGGCACAGGTCTGAAAGGCCAGCGCAAGGTCGCCAAGCTCCACCGGCAGATCGTCAAGGCTCGGCGCGGTGCCGGGTGCCTCGGACGCGCGATCCTCGGCAGGCCAGGACAGGACGTTTGTCGGCGCAGGCTTGCCGCGAAATTCGGTGTTCAGGATGGCGATGCGCGCATCGTCACAGGCGAGGATCGAGAGGGAGTGCCGCGCGGGGTCGAGGCCAAGCTCCGCCAACGTCGTATCACCTGCAGACTGTGCCAGCGCAGGCAGGTCCACGGCCTCCCAATCCGGGGTTTCAATCAGGATATCGATTTCCATCACGGCCATCCTTGCCGCACATCGCCATCAGCCAACCGGCGCTTCTTTCTCGTAGGCCTCGATGATCTTGGCGACCATGTGATGACGCACGACGTCCTTGACGGTGAAGTAATTGAAGCTGATCCCCTTGATGTCCTTGAGGATGCGTTCGGCATCCGACAGTCCCGAGGTCACGCCACGAGGCAGGTCCACCTGCGTCCGGTCGCCCGTGATCACCATGCGAGAGCCCTGGCCAAGGCGCGTCAGGAACATCTTCATCTGCATCGAGGTCGCGTTCTGCGCCTCGTCCAGCACCACATAGGCATTCGACAAGGTGCGCCCGCGCATGAAGGCCAAAGGCGCGATCTCGATGGTCTTTTCTTCCATCAGCTTCTGCAACTGCTTGCCGGGCAGGAAATCGTTCAGCGCGTCATAGAGTGGCTGCATGTAGGGATCGACCTTGTCCTTCATGTCGCCGGGCAGAAATCCGAGCCGTTCGCCCGCTTCCACTGCCGGGCGGCTAAGGATGATCTTGTCCACATGGCCATTTATCATCTGGTTCACCGCGACAGCGACGGCCAGATACGTCTTGCCGGTGCCCGCAGGTCCGATACCGAAGGCAAGTTCGTTCTGGTAGAGCGCTTTCACGTAGGTCTGTTGCGCCAGCGTCCTCGGCTCGACTGTTTTCTTGCGGGTGCCGATCTCAAGCGCGCCACCATTGAACATTTCGATCTGGTCGCCGTCGCGCACACCGGTTCCGGCGGCCGACCCTCCCAACCGGATGGCGGCGTCGATGTCGCCTGCCTCAACGCCCTTGCCCGCCTCCAACCGGGCGTAAAGTCCCTTGACGACAGCGGCCGCACGTTCGCGTGCATCACCCAGGATCGCCAGGACATTTCCCCGCCGCAGGATATGAACCGAAAGCAGATGCTCAACCTGCGCGAGGTTGCGGTCATATTCGCCGCAGAGTTCGATCAGCAGGCGGTTGTCCGGAAACTCGAGCGTGGTCTCGAGGCTCGTATCAGGTTTGCGGTCCGGGGATTCGCTGGCAACAGGGGGGGGGCTGGAGAGGGCGATGTCGGTCAGCGGGTTGATTGCCAAGGAAAACTCCGGTCAAGGCACGTGGGCCCCAGACCATCCGAGGCACCTGATGGGTCGAGTCTGTCGGTCCCCCTGCGGCTTGTCCACCGCCGATATCGGTCTGTCATCAATATTTCGTATGCCAGCCATGCCCACACGCCACACCTGCCAATGCTCCGGGAAGAAACAGGCGGCCCCGAAAGACCGCCTGCACCGGCGCTGACTATGCGGATTGTCCTACCGACGAACACGCGGCACGCGGTCCCCGATGCCCGGGCTGCCCGAGGAATAGTCGCCGATGATCGAGCCCGGTGGTGCGGGCTGCGTGCAGACCGGCAGGCCGGAGCGCGGATCGCGGCGGCGTGACCAATAGCCTTCGAGGCCATCGTCAATCATCCAGATGTGGCAGCCGTCCGGGTCGATATATATGGCCGCCTCCAGCCGCGAGAGGGATCCGGCGTCATAGCCACGATCCTCGCCAATGGCGACGACCGGCGGTTCGCCATTCGGTCCGAGGCGGGGCGGTCCGACACCCTCGAAGCTTTCGACACATCCCATCAGGACAAGCGGTGCGCCAATCAAAAGGGGCAATTTCAGGATATTCATGTCAGTCCCTTTCGGATTACCGATAACAAACGACTTCGACGCGCCGGTTTCGCTGCATGTTGGCAGCCGTGTCATTCGGAGCCACCGGGCGGCGCTCGCCATAGCCGATTTCGCGGGCGACACGCGCACCGACCGAGCGGGCCACGTTGGCGACTGCGGCGGCACGGTTCGTGCTGAGGCGCATGTTGTATTCATCCGAGGCCCGGCTGTCGGTGTGCCCGTAAATGGCATAGGCAAAGGCACCGGCCTGCTGGAAGAACTGCTGAAGTTGCGCGCGGCCAGCACTTGTCAGACGGGCGCTGTCGGTGTGGAAAAGCGTATCGGTGTTCGCCACGCCGCAAGGGTTGACGTCGAGGCAGACCGGCATGCCGTTTTCCGGGTTCACCCGACCTTCCATGTAGCCTTCGACGCCGCCATCCGCGATCCAGTGAAGGCATCCATCCGGATCGACCCATAGACCTGGCTGAACGGTTCCGGTCACGATGACCTGCTGTTGCGCAGCCACCGGGGCTGCTGCCGCGAACAACGCCCCGGCAACCATGATGGCAACAGCCAGCGCTACGGTCAGTCTGCGTGTCAAAGAATTGATCACACCTGCATCCCCCTGTGCTTCAAGGCCAGCACGATCATTCGCTCCTGCGGGCCGTGTTCGATACTGGTTGGCAAAAAATCCGAAGCCTGGCAGGGCATGCACGGAAAACGCCTTAGATTTCGGCATGATAGCATCATATATTCGGTTGGGAAGCGGTTTATTCGCTCGGATGTTGCGGATTTGGAAACAGCTTGAGGCCGAATCCGTCATTCTTGCTCGTTCCACGATCTGGAATTTTGCCGAACGACACGACAAGTGCAGGCGCGTCGCAAGATTATGCACTCCCAGACGACAAGGGCGCGAAACGCGCCTGATTGTTTCCGCCCAATTGTTTCCAAATCCCGCCCGGCCGTTCATCATGTGGACCGCAGCGAGTCACAGCAACCGCTAGGGTTGTGGTGACCTTCCGTTCTGCCATGGCCTGGTCGCGACGTCTGCGAAGGCGGGCGTTGAATTCCTGCATCCAGGCCATTCACGATCGGGAAACGTCAGATATCGAAGTCACTTGTCTTCGACGCCCTCGGCGGCCCGCTGCTTCTGGGCGACACGATCACACCCTCCGCTGCAACACCTGTCGCAGCCCGATGCTCGACACTCGGGTCACCCTCACGGCCAGTTGCTTACGCGGAGCATTCATCGAAGTCATCCGGGACCACTCCACCGCGGTGTTCATCGACAGCCTCATCGCCGTCGGCTACACTTTCCCCGACCCCGCGTCCTAAGAGAACCTGTCTGCCGCGATGCGTCCACGGCAGATCACCGTGACACCGCGATTCAGGTCATGCATCACATCATGGCGGAGAGCCCCCGGGCAACCGAAAGGTCGGTCCCGGGGTCAACTCAGTCCTGCATCGGCTGACCGGTCAGCGAATTCGTGCGGCTTGCAATGATCCGCACCGGAGCGATGCGTCCCCGCAAACTGTCCGGCCCTTCGACATGAACCGAGTGCAGATACTCCGACTTGCCGACCATCTGACCCGGTGTTCGACCCGGTTTTTCGAACAGGACCTTCACGATACGGCCCACCATCGCATCCTGCGTCGCACGTTGTTGTCGGGTCAGCAGTGCTTGCAGCCGTTGCAGGCGCGCACTCGCCTCGTCTTCAGGAACCTGGCCCGCGCGGTCGGCGGCAGGGGTGCCGGGGCGGGAGGAATACTTGAAGGAATAGGCCGTGCCGTAGCCGACGGTTTCCACAAGGTCGAGCGTGGCTTGGAAATCGGCCTCGGTCTCGCCGGGAAAGCCAACGATGAAATCCCCCGAGAGGTGCAGATCGGGCCGCACGGCGCGGATCCGCTCGATCAGGCGCATATAGGCTTCAGAGGTGTGTTTGCGGTTCATTGCCTTCAGGATCCGGTCCGACCCGGACTGCACCGGCAGATGCAGATAGGGCATCAGTTCCGGGCAATCGCCATGGGCCGCGATCAGGTCGTCCTCCATGTCGTTGGGATGCGAGGTGGTAAAGCGCAGCCGCTCCAGCCCGTCGATCTTCGCCATCTCGCGCAGCAGGCGGGCAAGGCCCCAATCACCGTCGGGACCAACCCCGTGATAGGCATTCACGTTCTGCCCCAGCAGCGTTATCTCCCGCACACCCCGTTCAACCAAGGCGCGCGCTTCGCACAACAAGCGGTCCACCGGTCGGCTGACCTCGGACCCTCGGGTATACGGCACGACGCAAAAGGAACAAAACTTGTCGCAGCCTTCCTGCACAGTCAGGAACGCTGTCGGCCCTTTGGTCGGCGTGCGCAGCTTGGGGAGGTGGGCGAACTTGTCCTCTTCCGGGAACTCGGTATCAAGCGCCTTCTCGCCGCGCGCCACCGCCTCCATCATCTTCGGCAGGCGGTGATAGGTTTGCGGTCCCACCACCAGATCCACCATTGGCTGACGGCGCATGATCTCTTCCCCTTCGGCCTGCGCAACGCAACCTGCCACGCCGATCTTCAGGTCCGGGTTGGCCTCCCGCAGCGGCTTCAAACGGCCCAGATCGGAATAGAGCTTCTGCACCGCCTTCTCGCGGATGTGGCAGGTGTTGAGCAGGATCATGTCCGCGCCCTCGGCCGTATCGACCTGCACATATCCCTCCGCACCCAAAGCCTCGGCCATGCGCTCGCTGTCATAGACATTCATCTGACAGCCATAGGTCTTGACGTAGAGTTTCCTGGACATTTGCGTGCGCGCCCCGAGGCAGTGACAGGGAATTGTCAATTCGGGCGGTGTATCCCGACGCGGCCGCCGCTTCAACCACACCGCATCAGGCCCTGAATTGCAAAACAGCGTGCGTGCAGGCATCTTGGTGACAACACGAGAGACGAGCACCAATCCCGATGAATTTTTCCAGCCTGACAACCTTCCAATCCGCGCCTGCATCGGGCCTCGGGAAGGGACCCTTCGCGATCCTCATCGCCGAGGATCGGGTGGAGCTTGCATCCTCGGTGGATCACTTGCACTCGCTCGCGTTCAAGACGATCCTCGTGGTTGCCCCGGATGACTTGGATGTGCCCGATCCGCCGAAGGGCTCCAAGGGTGCGCAGCACATCATCCGCCACCCGTCCCGCCAACCCGGCGCGACCCAGGCCGTGGTCAATGCCCTGATCAACAAGGTGCCGGGCCAGTGGATCCATTATTGCTACAACGGCGAATACCTCTTTTTTCCCTTCTGCGAAGATCGCACCGTGGGCGAGCTTGTCACTTGGGTGATGGAGGAACGGCGCGAGGCGGTGCTGACCTATGTGATCGATCTCTACGCGGGTGATCTGACCGCACATCCCAACGCCGTCGATCTGGACGGCGCACTTCTGGACAGCTCCGGTTACTACGCCGAAACGCGCAAGGGTGGCACTGACGGGGAAGACGTTCTGGAGCGGCAACTGAATTTCTACGGCGGCCTGCGCTGGCGGTTCGAGGAGCATGTCGCGAAACCCAAGCGCAAGATCGACCGCGTCGGCCTGTTTCAGGCTCAACCGGGCCTGGTCCTGCGCGAGGATCACACGCTGTCGAACGAAGAGCTGAACACCTATGCCTGCCCATGGCACCATTCGCTATCGGCTTCGATCTGTTCGTTCCGCGTGGCCAAGGCGCTGCGCACCAATCCCGGATCGCGTCACGACATTCCGGATTTCCGCTGGCACAAATCGGTGCAATTCCATTGGTCCTCCATGCAGTTGATGGAGTTGGGCCTGATGGAACCCGGTCAGTGGTTCTAGACAGATCCTCTGAACGGATCTTCGCGGTGCAACCGAAAACTAGAGGCATATCCCCTTTGGTCGTCCCTGTTTTCAATGGCAAGGCGGGCGCTTGCAATAGCCAGGATCAACAGATCAGGCGATGACACGAACACTCCGGCAGCCCGACCGGGCGATGACACGATCGTCGGCGGGAACGGAGCCGAACCCGTCCTCATCCGCCACGGGGCTGGCAACGACACGATCCAATGGTTCAGCACGACCGACGACATCATCGCCTTCGATTTTTTGGAGATCGTGCCTTGCCACGATGTGTTTGACCGCGTGAGCGCATCTGGTGCCCGCCGCACAGTTGATCGGGCAGAACGGCATCCGCCAGATGCGCCGACGCAAGCGGGCGCAATACCTCGACGTCGTGCCGCAGGATCATTCGATCATCCAGACGGACGGCTTCTGGGTGGCAAGCCTGCTTGTCCCGCATCTGTGCCTGTCACGCCAGACCGCCGCCGCGCGCCACTTCCTGGGCGCCGCTCTCGGGATGCAACCGGCCTGCAGCCTTGATCGCCGTCCAGTGTCCGGGCGAGGCCTGAAGTCAGGCTAACCAAAACACCCGCACAAAAGGGCGGCCCCACAGGACCGCCCCTCAGACTGTTCTTGACCCTTCGGATCAGACTTCGACCTTCTCCGCCTCGATCGCCTTCGACGCGGAATTGCTGATCGCGATCCGGCGCGGCTTCAGCGCCTCGGGCACTTCTCGCACCAAGTCGATATGCAGCATCCCGTGCTCGGCCACGGCACCCGTCACGCGGACATGGTCGGCCAACTGGAAGCGCTTCTCGAATGCCCGGGTGGCGATCCCCCGGTGCAGGAAGGTGCGATTGTCTTCGGACTGCTCCTTGCGGGCGGAGATCACAAGCTCGTGCTCGCGCTGCTCGATGCTGAGATCCTCGTCCGAGAACCCGGCCACGGCCAACGAGATGCGATAGGATGCATCGTCCAGCTTCTCGATATTGTAGGGCGGGTAGGTCTGCGGGCCGGAATCCTGTGTCAGGACGCGGTCCAGCATATCCGCCACGCGGTCAAAACCGACGGTGGCACGGTAGAGGGGGGTGAAATCATAGGTTCGCATGGGTCATCCTCCATTGAGCGACAACAGATGTTACGGGCTGCCCTGACACCAGGCGCGGCCCTTGGTTGCATGTGTCGGCCCGCCTGGCGGCACCGACATGAGGAATCTGGGAAATGCGCGGGCGGGTTTCAAGTCCCTGTGGATCAGGGCCGCAAGAACCGAGCGCCACCGATCGTCTGTCGTCCGGTCGCCATCTGGTTGAGGAAAGTCGTCGAACTCGTCTGAGTGCCAAAGGATCCGTCACGCACCCGTTGCGCCAACAGCTCGGTCAACTGTTCGTCAAGGGTCACGGCCAATGCGACCTCCTCGCCTTCGCCATGGCCAACGGCCGAAACGACCGCCATGATCCGGGGCACGCCATCTACAATCTGCATCACTGGCGCGCCGGAGCTTCCGGCCACGATGAAGCAATCAAGCGCGCGCACCGATCCCGCGTGTTGCAGCACATGGCATCCCTCTTCGATGGACGCGTGGGTTTCCCGGTCCTGTCCGTAGGACACGATCGTCACGAGGTCGTTCCGCCCAAGCCCGTATCCGACGGTCATCGGCGTGATACCGGGCACGCTGATCGCGTGCTGCAATTCCACAAGCGCAAGGTCGCGGCCGATCATCTCAAGGCTCTCACCTGCCCCGAGACGGTAGCGGGGGAGCAGAAATATCCGCTGCCCGGTCCGTACGGCGTCCGCCCGCCCGTTCCGCAACCCGGGCGAGAACACCAGCTCACTGGCCTCGAACCGTTCACCTGTTTCCGGGTCGAAAGCGCAATGCGCCGCCGTCAGCACAAGATCCGGGGCGATCAAGGTGCCCGTGCAGAACGAGACGTCGCTATCAAGCCGCCCGACCGCGCGCCAGGCCTGCGCCTCGTCCGAGGTCAGCAGCGGGCGCAGGGCTCCGGTGACACTGGTGGCAGGCAACGGTGCTTGCGCCTGCACCAAGGTTGCGACACAGCACAACACGGCGCCGACCGCCAAACCGAGGAACCGCATTCCAGACCACTCCTGTTTCACTTTCGCGGGACGCTAGGCGGAGGTTTTGGCGAAAATGTGACCGTCTTACGCTATCGCAGCATCGGCACCGCAGGCTCTGCCGGGTCACGGTCAAGGGTTGCCGGGCGCGGCCCACCGGTGGCCCAATCCAGCAATTCGACCGTATGGACCACCGGCACGTCAGTGCCCGATCCGATCTGGATCATGCAGCCGATATTGCCTGCCGCGATCATATCGGGCCGGGTCGCCTCCAACGTCTGCACCTTGCGCGCTTTCAACTGCCCTGAAATCTCCGGCTGCATCAGGTTGTAGGTGCCCGCGCTGCCACAGCACAGATGGCTGTCGGCCGGCTCCACCACCTTGAAGCCGGCGCGTTTCAGCAGATCCTTGGGAAAGGTCTTGATCTGCTGGCCATGTTGCAGCGAACAGGCCGCGTGATAAGCAACGCGCACCTGCTCCGCCCCTTGCGCCGTGAACGCGTCCGCGCCCTCCGGCAACAACTCGATCAGCACTTCCGAGACATCGCGCGCGATCCCCGCGACCGCCGCCGCGTCTTCGGCCAGCGCCGCGTCCTGCCGGAACATGTGCCCATAATCCTTCACCGTCGTCCCGCAACCGCTGGTATTGATGACAATGGCATCAAGGCCTCCGCCCTTCATCTCCGCCGCCCATGCCCGGATGTTCTTCGCCGCCGTTGCGTGGCTTTCGGCGGTCTTGCCCATGTGATGGGTCAACGCCCCGCAGCAACCTGCGCCCTCGGCAACCACCACCTCGCACCCGAGCCGCGTCAGCACCCTTATTGTGGCATCGTTGATATCGGTGTTCAGTGCCTTCTGCGCGCAACCCGTCATCAGCGCCACCCGCTTGCGTCGCGGCCCCTGTGGCGCGAAGCACTGCGGATCGTCATTGCGCGACACTGGCGGGATCCGGTCCGGCGCCATCGCCAGCATGGCGCGCAACCGCGCATCGGGCATCAGGAAGGCGAAAGGCTTGCCGATCTTCGCCCCCAACAGCGCCACCCGGAACCGCATCGGATAGGGCAGGATCCGCGCCAGCGTCCAGCGCAGCACCCGATCGAACAAGGGCCGCTTGTGGGTCTGTTCGATATATTCGCGCGCGTGATCGACAAGGTGCATGTAATGCACGCCCGAAGGGCAGGTCGTCATGCAGGCAAGGCATGAAAGGCACCGGTCGATATGCTTGACCGTCTTCGCATCCGCAGGGCGCCCCTTCTCCAGCATGTCCTTGATCAGGTAGATCCGCCCCCGCGGGCTGTCCAATTCGTCGCCAAGCACCTGGTAGGTCGGACAGGTCGCCGTGCAGAACCCGCAATGGACACAGGTCCGCAGGATCTCGTTCGACCGCGCAGTGGAGGTGTCCTTCAATTGGTCGGGCGTAAACGTGGTTTGCATGGCTCAGGTCTCCATCAACCCGGGATTGAGGATGCCCCTCGGATCGAATTTCGCGCGCAAGCCCTGCGACAGCGCCGCGATTCCTGGCGCTTCGGGTTGGAAGACGCAAACCTGCGACACGACCGTCGGCGCGGCCTTGACCAGCGTCGCATGGCCTCCGCCATGGGCCGCCACGGCCGATTGCAACCGTCCATGCAGCGCCTTGACTTCCATGTCCCGAGCCCCCTCCGCCATCCGCAACCACCCAAGCCCGCCCGCCCAGTCCAGCCGCACTTCCAGACTGGCACCCAAAGCGGGCAACATGCGCCGGACAAGGTCAGCGGGCTTCATCGACACTCGCCATACGGCGGACGAACCGTCCGCGAAATCCGCCACGTCCCGCAGCCGTGCCCACAGGTCACGGGACGCTTCGGGGTCGTCGATCAACGTGACTTCGCCCAGGTCGCGCACCAATTCCGTCAGCCGTCCCAGACGATACGAGACGGAACCCTCCAACCCCTCGACCCGCAGATATACTCCCTCTCCCGGCACCGCGGCCGCCCCCGACACTTCGAAAGGCGATGTCACGGCCCGCGTCATGGCGTCGAGCGCCGCAAGCCCGTCCACTCCGTGCACCAATACGCTCGCCCCGCCAAGCTTCGGAAGGACCTTGAACGCCACCTCGCTCAGCACACCGAGCGTGCCCCAGGACCCGGCCATCAGCTTCACGAGATCGTAGCCCGTGACGTTCTTCATCACCCGCCCGCCGTTCTTTAATATCGTCCCGGATCCGTCCACGAATCTCACCCCGATCAGCGCATCCCGACATGCACCCGCCATCATGCGCCGCGGGCCCGAGGCGTTGGTCGCCACCACGCCGCCAATGGTCGACACCCCGTCACGGCCAAGCAGGGCACGCATGTCTGCGGGCTCAAACGGCAGCATCTGGCCCTCCGCCGCCAGGGTCGCCTCGACCTCGGCCAGCGGTGTGCCGGCTGCAACCACCAACGTCAGCGCACCAGGCTCATAGAGGCGAATGTCCGACATCGCGGCCAGCGACAGCACCTCTCCGGGGCCGGGCGCCCCGAGCGACCGCGTGCCCCCGCCCACAACTCTCAAGGCGCCCTTGGCCCCCGCGATGGCCTCGCTCAGGTCTTTCTCGTCGGCAGGGCTCATCATCGCGCCCGTTCCTTCATCTATCCAGAAATACTCTCAGGGGGGCCGGGGGGATGAAATCCCCCCGCGCGGTCGCCGCCATCAGGCGGCGACACGCCCTTCCCGGCGCGACCGTGACGCAGTCAGTGGAAATACCTTCGCCGGGTTCAACAGCCACGCCGGATCGAACACATCCTTGACGTTCATCTGCGCCTCCATATCCGCGTCCGAGAATTGCGCCCCCATCAGGTCGCGCTTCTCCACGCCCACCCCGTGCTCTCCGGTCAGGCAGCCACCGACCTCGACGCAAAGCCGCAGGATCTCCGCGCCACAGGCCTCGCACAGTTCCAGATCACCGGGCTTGTTCGCATCGAACATGATCAACGGGTGCATGTTGCCATCGCCCGCGTGGAACACGTTGCCCACCTTCAAGCCGTATTTCGCGGAGATCTCCTCGATTCCCCGCAGCACCCGCGGCAATTCGCTCACCGGGATCGTCCCGTCGAGGCACATGTAGTCGGCCACCTGCCCCACCGCGCCAAACGCGCTCTTGCGACCGAGCCAGATGCGCGCGGCCTCCTCCGCGGTTTCCGCCTCGCGCAATTCCACGGGGTTGTGGCTGCGTGCGATCTGCTTGATCAGGCCCAGTTGCGCGTCGATCTCCAAGGGTGACCCTTCGACCTCCACAATCAGCAGCGCCTCGCAATCGGGATAGCCCGCCTTGGCGTAGTTTTCGCAGATCTCCAGGATCGGGCGGTCCATGAACTCGATGGCCACTGGCAGCACACCCGCGCGGATGATGTCCGCGACGCAGGCCCCAGCAACCTCGTTGCTGTCGAAGCCGATCAGCACGGGGCGTGCGCCCTCTGGCTTGCGCAGGATGCGCAGGGTGGCTTCCGTCACGACACCCAACTGCCCCTCGCTGCCGCAGATCAGGCCCAACAGGTCGTAGCCGCCGCTGTCCAGATGCGCGCCGCCGATCTCCAGCACCTCGCCTTCCATCGTTACCATCGTGACACCAAGCAGGTTGTTCGTGGTGACGCCGTACTTGAGGCAATGCGCCCCGCCCGAGTTCATTGCGATATTGCCAGCGATGGCACAGGCAAGTTGCGAAGACGGGTCGGGGGCGTAGAAGAACTCCTCCGCCTCCACCGCGCCGGTCACGCTCAAATTGGTGCGGCCTGTCTGCACCCGGATGATCCGGTTCTCATAATCGGTCTCCAGCACGCCGTTCATGCGTGCCACGCCCAGGATAACGCTGTCCGCCGTCGGCAAGGCACCCCCGGCCAGCGATGTGCCTGATCCACGCGGCACCACGGGCACGCCTTCCTCGTGGCAGATCCGCAGCGCTGCCGCGACCTCGGCGGTCGAGCCGGGCAGGATCACCGCCAGAGGGGCACATCTGTAGGCGGTGAGCGCGTCGCATTCATAGGCACGGGTCTCGGCTTCGTCATGGATCACTGCAGATTTCGGCAGGACCTTGGACAATCGTTCCACGATACGGGCCTTCTTCGCGATAACACGGGCATTCGGTATCGGCATTTCCATCGGTGTCTCCTCCTGCAGCTTCCGCGACTTTGGCGAATTGGTAAGATAATATAACCAATATCGCCCTATGGCAATTGTTTTCACGACCAGCACATGGCAACGCTTGCAGCACCACGTGAAGCCGCGCAGAAGATGCTGCCATGGAATGGGTCAAAGTGCTGCATCTTCTTTGCGTTCTCGGATGGATGACCGGCATCTTTTCGGTGCCGCGCGCGATCATCTTCTGGAAACGCGAATGGGCGACGACCGGAACCTTCGGTCCGACCGGGGACCTCACTATCCGGCTATACCGTTTCTCCCTCGGCCTCGGCGTGATCGCGATTCTGTCGGGACTTTACCTGGCCCATCTCTGGGGATGGCCCGCGTGGACCCACGCCAAGATCGCGGTCGTCACCTTGCTGGCGGCCCACTACGGCTGGACTGGCCGCCTGGTCCTGCGCGCGCGCAAGGGCGTCTTCACGGAAAGCGACCGCTGGCTGCGCGTCTTCAACGAAATCAGCGTCTTCGGTGCCATCGGCGTCCTGATCCTTGTCGTCTACAAACCCTGGGGGTAGGCCCTCTCACGAGATCGTTCATGGCGCAGCGCGGCGAATGCGGTAGCCTCGTTGGCATGTATCGCCTTCTTCCCCTTGCCTTCCTGCTGCTGCCCGCGCCTGCCTTTGCCGATCCCGCCGCGGTGGTTGCGGTGAACGCCAGTCCAACCCCGTCCGGCTGGCGCTTCGATGTCACGCTGGCCCACGCCGAAACCGGCTGGGACGACTATGCCGACGGCTGGCGGATCGAACTGGCCGATGGCACAATCCTGGCAGAGCGTCCCCTCTCACACCCCCATGTCGAGGAACAGCCCTTCACCCGCTCGACGTCGGGTGTGGCGCTCCCCGATGGAGTGGCGCAGGTCTTCGTGCGCGCCCGAACCAGCGTGGAGGGGTGGGCCGACGCCACGACCCCGGTGACAATCCCGCGCTAACCAAGGGGCCGGCAGCCACAATTTCGCCACAAGATCGCACCGTTCGGGCCGTCTTTCCGTGCTAGCTTCCGCTGCGTCAGAGGGTTTGGATATGGACATCTACAAATCGGCAACACATGCCGTTCCAAAGGTAAAGCCCGAGAAGACCCGTTGTTTCCGTTGCCATGGTCGGGGGCAGACTGCTTGCTCCCTTTGCGGCGGGTCGGGCAAGATCATGGCCGGGGGCGACTGCAATGGCCATCCGGTATTCGCGCTGTGTGAAGGGTGCCTCGGACGCCGCGTGTCCAGTTGCCCAACCTGCCACGGGCAATTGTTCATCTAGGTCCGGTTTCTCCGCAGGCCCTATTGCCGCCCCTCGCGCAGCCACCCCGCCAGCATCGACCCGGCGGCCAGCAACAGGAACAACCAGGCCGAGATGAACGGCGTCACCGTCACATCGGTCGTCACATAGGCCTCCCGCGTGGTCAGGCCCAACCAGCCACGCCCATGGGCCGCGCGCCCTTCCGACACCCGACGGATATCCGGAAGGCCGTCCTCCAACCGGAACGACCGCCCGCCTGTCGGCTCGGCCAGCGGATCGATCGCCTCCGGCCCCGCAATGGTTACTTCAAATTCGCGCGGGGCAGCCGGTCCAAGGGCGATGACGCGCTCCATGTCGCTTTCGACAAGGCGGAAAAGGCCCTGCTCCGCGCCCTCGATCGCGGCACTGAACTCACCGGGGCCGACTTGTTCCAGCGGCACAACGATCACCGAGCCATCGGGCGCGGTCACGGTCACGTCACCCACCGTGTCGGCAAGGGTTCTGCGCGTGATGGTGATGGTCTGGCCATCGACCTCGGCCACCAGCGCCTCTTCCTCAAGGTCCGGCTCGCCCATCATCCAGTGGGCCAGCCGGCGCAACAACTCCAGTTGCGGACCACCGCCCTCGTATCCCCGGTCCCACAGCCACGCGTGGTCCGAGGCCAGCAGCGCAACGCGCCCCTCGCCCACCCGATCCAGCATCAACAGCGGCGCGCCGTCCACGCCGGTCATCACGGTCTGTCCGCCCTGTTCGATCAATTCGATCTGGCGGAACCAGCGCCCCCATGGCGCATCGCTGAGCGACAGCGGTGTGTGTGCCCCCTCCAGTCCGGTCGTGACGGGATGGCGCGCGCCCAGTTCACTGATCGTGGGCAGGTATCCCTGTTCCATCACCCGCGCCGTGGGACGGCCCGGCAAGATATCGGCCAAGGGCGTGCGGTAAAGCGACGATGCCCCTGCAAAATCTGGCCCAGCGGCGACCAGCAACGCGCCGCCCTCTTCCACGTAACGCCGGATGTTGTCGATATAGAGCATCGGCAGAATGCCGCGCCGCTGGTAGCGGTCGAAGATGATGAGGTCGAACTCGTCCACCGCTTCCATGAACAATTCCCGCGTCGGGAAGGCGATCAGGCTCAACTCGCTCACCGGCACGCCGTCTTGGCGGTCAGGCGGGCGCAGGATGGTGAAGTGGACGAGGTCGACGGAGGGGTCGGATTTCAACAGGTTGCGCCAGGTGCGTTGTCCCGGATGCGGCTCGCCCGAGACCAGAAGCACCCGCAACCGGTCGCGGATACCGTTGATCTGCACCACCGCAGCGTTGTTGCGGTTGGTCAGTTCGCCCTCGGCATCCGGCACGGTGAACTGCACCACGTTCTGCCCCGCGTGCTCCAGCGTCAAAGGCAATTCCAGACTTTCGCCAACCGGCACCACGTAGCTTTGTGGCGGCCCGCCATCGACCGAGATCACGATATCCGACCGTCCACCGAGGCCAGCGGGCACCGCGCCCTGATCCTCGATCCGCAGGGTCAGCAGGAATTCCTCACCGATGATCCCGAAGGCCGGCGCCGCTTCGATTACAAGCCGCCGGTCCCAGTCGGTTTCGCGGCCCGTGATCAACGCATGGATCGGCGCGGGCATGTCAGGCACCAGCTCCGGATCGTGCAAGCGCCCATCCGTGATCAGCAATGCTCCCGCAACACGTGCGCGCGGTTCCTCCGCCAACATCCGTTGCAATTCGGTCATCAGCAGCGTGCCGGAATTGTTCTCGGCATCGTCCACGTAGGCCAGCCGGGTTTCCATCCCCAGCGCGCTTACCTCCGCCTCAAGCGCCTCCAGCGCGGCCTCTGTCTGGGCAGGCCGGTCGCTGATCCGCTGGCTGGCGCTGGCATCAACGACGATCAGAACCACATCGCTCAGGGGTTCACGTTCCTCCGATTGCAGCGAAGGATTGGCCAAGGCGGCCAGCAGCGCGGCACCCGCCAGAAGCCGGTACGGCCAGCCCGCAAGGCCCCGCCAGATCGACAGCCCGACGATCAGCAGGACCGCCACACCGAGCGCGTAGATCACAGGCCAGGCCAGGTGCGGATCGAAGAGGATCTGGCTCTGCATCTATTGACCCAACCTGTCCAGAAGTGCAGGGACGTGGACCTGATCGGATTTGTAGTTCCCACTCAGGATATACATCACCAGATTGACTCCGAAGCGCAGCGCGATTTCGCGCTGGCGGTCGCCGGTGCTGCCGCGCCCAATGGGAAAAAGCGCCCGCCCGCTGGCGTCCTGCGCCCAGGCGGCGGCCCAATCGTTGCCGCCGATCAGAACCGGCGACACGCCGTCGTTGAGGTTTCGGAAGGGCATCCCTTCGATCTGCTCGGCACCGACGGGCGCGGCTTCGACCCAGACATCACGGCTCAGGTGACGGCCGGGAAAGTCCTGCAACAGGTAGAACGTGCGCGTCAGGATATGATCCTCGGGAATCGGCTCCAGCGGCGGTATGTCCAAAGGCGCCGCTATCACCTGCAAGCGTCGGCCTTCCGGCGTGCCCGACCCGAAGCCACCGACATGGGCGTCGCGGGTATCGAACACGATCATGCCACCGCCACGCAGGTAATCGTTCAGGCGGCGATACGCTTCGGGCGAGGGGACCGCCTGTTCGGGGGTGATCGGCCAGTAGAGCATCGGGAAGAACGCCAGTTCCGCCAGTTCCAGATCCACCCCCATCGGCGGGTTGGGCTCTACCGAGGTGCGCTGGTAAAGCGTGTTGGACAAACCCTGAAGCCCGGCGCGCGAGGTCTCGTCCACCTCGATATCACCCGTGATGACATAGGCCAACGTGGCCTCCGATGTGGCAAGGATGGCGATCTCGTCGGCGCTCAGGCCCTGCGCCTCCGCCCCCTGGGGCAGGGCCAGTGCTGCCAGAAGGACCGCCGCGCGGCTCAGCCCCGATAGCCGCCCGCCCAGCCAGAGCGCCGCCAGCGCGTCCAGCAGCAGCAAGACAAGCGCGCCCGTCAGAAAGGCCGCCATGAGGTCAGTCGGCGAGACGACCGTCATCCCCTCGACCGGGACGCCAGCAGGCCACTGGGCCGCTACCAAGGCCGCATCGGGCGCGATCACGTTGCGCGCAAGTCGCCGGTCATCGCCCGCGTAGAGGCCCGGCAAAAGGTCGGCAGACAGCGGGGCGGTTACCAATACAGACCCGTCGACCCCGGGCCTTGTGCCCGCATCACGAAGGGTTCCAAAGGCGTCCAGAACCTCTTCCGGCGTCCAGATCGTGCCTTCCAGATCCGCCGCATCGGGTGCAGCGGGCCGGGTGGAAACCGCAAGCCGCTCCAGCATCTGCACGAACAGGCCCGAAATCGGCAGCGTCGACCATTCCGCATTCGCGGTGACGTGGAACAGCACCACCGCCCCCTGTCCAAGGTTGACACGGGTGACAAGCGGCGTGCCATCGGTCAGCCTCGCTATTGTGCGATCTGACAGGTCGGGGTCAGGCTGGGCGACAACCTGGCTCGTGACCTGCACATCGGCCGGAACGGCAAGTCCGAAAAAGGGCGATCCCTCCTGGAAGGGCTCCAGCGCCTTGGGCTCGCCCCATGACATCGCCCCGCCAACCGAGCGTCCGCCCGCGCGCAGGCGCACCGGCATGAGCGGCCCGGACACATCCCGCGCCACGTCGGATGCGGCAAGGCGCGGACCTGCGAAGCGCACAAGCAATCCGCCGGCTTCGACCCAGTCCACCAGACCGGCTTCTTCCTCGGACGACAGTGTTGCGATATCGGCAAGGATGATGGCATCCGGGCTGGCCACGAGGATATCCGACAACGCGCCTTCCATCAGGTCGGCGGTCGGATCCAGGGCCTGCCGCAGGTAGTGCAACGGCGACAGAAGCGCCTGTTGCTCGTCATCCGCCCCGCCCGCGATCAAGGCGACCTGACGACGTTGCAGAGCGTCATCGGCAAGCGCCACCGCGCCCGCGTGCCGCTCGCCCGACAGTTCGAAGCGGGTGATCCGGTTTCGCAACTCGGGCGGCAGGTCGAATTCGACTTGCGCCACGACCGCACCTGCCTCGAACGTCGCCACCTCGCGCGCCAGATCGCGTGGCAGGCCCGCCGGGTCGAGACCATGTGCAACCACCGTCACGTCGCGCGGCGTGGTGGTGGCCCCAAGGCGCAGCAGATCACCGCGCACCACTCCGTCCTCGAACCGTTGGGGTGTCAGCGCAACCAGGTCGCGGTCGCCCTGGAAGACCGCCAACGGGCCAAGATCGGCGAAGGCCGCGGCCAGATCCGCCCGGCCCGGATGATCCAGGCCGTCCGAGAACCAGAACACCTCCAGCGGGCCGTCGATCGCCTCGGCCCAGTCCAAAGCCGCCGCCATGTCGGGCGCATAGGGCGCAGGCTCCAGCGTCGGCACCCGAGGGGCCCAGGCATTGGCCGCCTGCACCGGCAGCGCTCCGGCGGGCAGGTTGGTCAGTTGCACCACCGCCACCTCGCGCCCCGCGCGCGCTGCGTCATCCAGCAGCAAGTCCGCCCGATCCAGCCGAGCGGGCCAATCCCGCGCCGAAGCCCACGACGCATCCATCACGATCAGCAGCGGACCATCGCCCGCCACCCGCTCCTCTGTCGGGTTCAGGACCGGACCGGCGAAACCGATGATCGCGGCGGCCACCGCAAGTATGCGCAGGAGCAGAAGCCACCACGGTGTCTTGTCCGTCTGGCTCTCGTCATCGGTCAAGCCCAGCAGCAGGGCGATACCGGGAAATCGCCGCCGGATCGGGGCGGGCGGCACGGCGCGCAGCAGCCACCACAGGACCGGAAGCGCGACAAGCGCCAGCAACAACAGGGGCGTGGTGAAGGCAAGCGCGCCGATCATGTCCGCTCCAACGCTTGATAAAGCCACATCAACGTGGCCTCGGCAGGCGCATTGGTGTGATGCACATGGAAGCGCCATCCGGTGCGACGCGCCATGCCCTGCAACAGGTCCTTCCGCGCGCCAAGGCGCACCAGGTATTCCGCGCGCAGGGACTTCGCCTTCAAGGTCTCGAACCGGATCGTGCCGGACATCGATTCGAACAGCGTGCGCCCGTCGAACGGGAACGCCTCCTCGTCGGGGTCGAGGATCTGCACCAGCGCGCCCTTTACGCCGCGATCCGCGGACCGGCCCAGAACCGTCTCGATCGCGCCCGGGTCGCCAAGGAAGTCGCTGAAGAACACGGCCCGCGCACCCGCCGGCATCACCTGCGGCTTCGGTTCGCCATATTCGGGGCGCTCGCCCCCATCCATCATCGCCGCCGCCATCCGCAGCAACTGTGCCTGCCCGCCGCGCGGCGGCTCGGCCAGATGGGTCAGCCCCACACGCTCGCCGCCCCGCAAGGCGATGATCGCCAGCGCCAGGGCCAGCGTCTGCGCCCGGCGCAACTTGGACGGGCGGTTCTTCGATCCGCTGAACGTCATCGACGCCGCATCATCCACCCCCAGCATCACGGATTGCGCCGCCTGCCATTCCGTCTGGCGCAGGAAATGCCCGTCCGACCGGGCCGAGCGACGCCAGTCGATCGAGCGGTAGCTGTCACCCTGTTCCGCCGGGCGGTATTGCCAGAACTCGTCACCCGTGCCCGCGCGCTTGCGGCCATGCACGCCCAGCAGGACCGTCGCCGCCAGATGCTGCGCATCGGCCATCAGCGGCGGGAGGGCGGCCGCGACGGCCTCCGACCGGGACCGAAGGCTTTCGGGTGTATGGACGGAAAGTTCGCTCAAGCCGCCGCCTCGATCCGCGTCACGCGGGCGGTCACCTCGTCGATCACCTGTTCCAGCACGGCACCTTCGGCACGCGCCGCGAAGGACAGCGCCATCCGGTGCCCCAGCACGGGCCGCGCCAGGGCCGCCACATCCTCGACCGAGGGCGCCAGCCGCCCGTCCAGCAACGCCCGCGCCCGTGCCGTCAACATCAACGCCTGCGCCGCGCGCGGACCCGGGCCCCATGCGACCGCGCGGGTCACGACATCCGGCGCGTTCGCCTCGCCGGGGCGGCAGGCACGCACGAGGTCAAGGATCATCTCCACCACGCTGTCGCCCACCGGCATCTGCCGCACGACACCCTGCGCTGCGATCAGGTCGTCCGCCGTGAACACCTCGGTCGATACCGCCTGCTGCATGCCGGTGGTGGCGATCAGGATACCGCGCTCGGTCGCGCGGTCCGGGTAGGGAACGTCGATCTTCACAAGGAACCGGTCCAGCTGCGCTTCGGGCAGGGGATAGGTTCCTTCCTGCTCGATCGGGTTCTGGGTGGCCAGCACGTGGAACGGCGCGGGCAGCTTGCGATGCTCGCCCGCGATGGTCACTTCGCGCTCCTGCATCGCCTGAAGCAATGCCGATTGCGTCCGGGGCGAGGCCCGGTTGATCTCGTCCGCCATCAGAAGCTGGCAGAAGATCGGCCCTTGCAGGAACCGGAATGCCCGGCTGCCATCGCTCGCCGTCTCCAGCACTTCCGAGCCGAGGATATCCGCAGGCATCAGGTCCGGCGTGAACTGCACGCGATTGGCCGACAGCCCCATCACCGTCGAAAGCGTGTCCACCAGAAGCGTCTTGCCCAGACCCGGCAGGCCCATCAGCAGCGCATGGCCACCCGACAGCATCGCCGCAAGCGCCAGGTCCACCACTTCCCCCTGCCCGATGATCCGCTGCGCGATGGAGGCCTTGGCATCCGACAGCTTCGCGCCGAGGGTTTCGATCTGGGCGACGGGGGTCTCGGGAACTGCCATGGAAAAACTCCGGGTCGGTGTTACATGTATGCTCACAGGTAGCAGACCTATTCCGCCGATCACAAATGGCAAAAGGTCAGACCGCACAAATGATCGTGACCCGGGGCAGCAAAGGACGATAAACGTGCCGACCGCGACAGATACGCTGTTGAAAGCCGCGCAAGATGCTTCGAAATCCGGCAAACTCCCGCCGGTTCACTTGTGGGATCCGCCCTTTTGCGGCGACATCGACATGGAAATCCGCCGCGACGGAACCTGGTTCTACGAGGGCACGCCGATCGGCCGCAAACCGCTTGTGCGGCTGTTCTCGACGATCCTCAAGCGCGAAGGCGACCGGTATTTCCTTGTCACGCCCGTCGAAAAGGTCGGCATCCGTGTGGTTGACGCCCCCTTCGTCGCTGTCGATCTGACGCCGCGCGGGACCGGGCCTGACCAGTCCGTCACCTTCACCACCAATGTCGGCGACACGGCCGTCGCGGGTCCGGACAACGTGCTTCGGGTCGACCGCGACGCGGGTGGCGAACCATCGCCCTACATCCACATTCGCGCCGGCCTCGACGCCCTGATCGACCGCAAGAGCTTCTATCGACTGGTCGATCTGGGCGAGGCGCATGACGTCGACGGGACCGAAATGTTCGGCATCTGGTCCTCCGGCACCTTCTTCCCGATCATCCCCGTGGCAGAGCTGGAGGCCTAGCCCCCGCCACGCAGGCGCATGGGCCACGGGTGTCGGGCCTCGGCACGGTCATGCTCAACCGCCCGCCGACCCCCGACAAGCTCCTGACGGAATGCTGTCAGGAGGGAGGTGTCAGATAGCCTGCATCGCAACCCGAACAGGACCCTGATCCCATGTCTGACACCCCTCGGAACCTTGTCTGCTGGACGGAAATCCCCGTCTCCGACCTCGACGCCGCCCGCGCCTTCTATGCCCATGTGCTGAAGGTCGAGCTGAAAATCACCGATGGCGGCCCGAACCCCATCGTCGATCTGCCGACCGGCCCGACCGGCACCGGGGTGTCGGGGCATCTCTATCCCGGCAAGCCGTCCGGTGACGGACCGACGATCCATTTCGTCGCCCCCGACAGCCTCGACGCGGTGCGCGCCCGGGTGGTCTCCGGCGGCGGCACCGTGGTCTCGCCCGATATCACGATCCCGCCCGGCACGTTCTTCTACGCGCAGGACCCCGACGGCAATTCCATCGGCTTCTTCAACTACAACCGCTGATCCGGCCGGGGCGGCGGCGCATCCCTGCCCGCCGCCCCTTTCATCTTGGCAAAAAAACTCATCTCCCCCTCGCCCGGCCCAAACGCCGCAGGTTCCCACACCGCCCCAGCCGCTCTAGGGTTCCGCCATGCGCCGCGCCGACCGCCTGTTCCGCCTGATCGACCGCTTGCGGACCGGCAAGCTGACCACGGCGCGCGCGCTGGCCGAGGCGATGGAGGTGTCCGAGCGCACGATCTACCGCGACATCGCCCATCTGCAGGGCTCGGGCGTGCCGATCGATGGCGAGGCAGGCCTCGGCTACATGATGCGCGACGGCTACAACTTGCCGCCGCTGATGTTCACCGAGGACGAAATCGTGGCGCTCGGCGTCGGTGCGCGCATGGTGCGGACCTGGGGCGGGACCACGATGGCGCGCGGTGCCGACAGTGCGCTCGAGAAGATCACCGCCATCCTGCCCGACCGCATCCGCGCCCGCGCCGACGGCCTGCGATTCGAAGCCTGGACGACGCGCCCCCTGGACGACCGGACCCGCGCCACCATCGACACCGTCGAAACCGCAATCCATGCGCCAGAACGCCTTGCCATCGACTATCGCGACGATGGCGGCGCGCAGACGGAACGCATCGTGCGCCCCCTCGGGCTGTGGTTCTGGGGTTCCGTCTGGACGCTGGTTTCGTGGTGCGAACTGCGCCACGACTTCAGGATGTTCCGGCTGGACCGGATCGAAGGCGCGCGATTACTGGGGCCCTATTCTCCGGTTCGAGGACAATCCCTCGACGATTTCTACGGGTCGCAACAGTATCGGGACCGGCGCGATTGTGCTCCGGGCGCCGGGGCGTCCTAGATGCTCGCACGCTGGGTCCGCACGGTGCGCTCGGCCGTGCGCAGAATCCGGTCCGCGCCCTCCAGCCGCGTCACGACCCCGTCGAACGCGGGCAAGGTCCGCAGTTTCTCGGCATCGTGGGCGATCCCGCCAGACACGACGATGGCAAGGTCCGGGCGCCGGTGGCGCAGGTCGATCACAAGGCGGCGCAGGTTGTCGACCGCATTGGCGCTGGTGCAACTCAGCCCGAGAACCGTCCGGTCGTCGTCAATGATGCGGGCACGGGTCTCGGCCTGGTCCATACCGATCAGCAGGCCGACATCCCAATTCAGGCGACGGAAATAGTCGGCGGCCATCAACAGGCCCAGCGTGTGATCCTCCCCGGGAACCGCCGCGAACAACGCTCCTCTCCCGTCCTTGATGGTGCCCTTCTTCCGGCTCCTGGGCAGGCGACGCAGCATTTCCTGAATGCGGGTCGTGGCCAAGGTCACGTCCGCAAACCCCATCTCGTCGGTTTCCCACCAACCGCCCAGCTCCCGCGCCGCCGGGGCCAGATACTCGGCGCACAGCCGCCGCACCGAAAGACCCGACGCCAACAGGTCCGCCACCATGGTCTCGGCCAAGGGATCGTCTGGAACCGCAAGCGCTCGGGCAAGCGCTGTCACTTTGGGAGCAAGGTCGATGGCCGAAGTCTCTTCCGCTAACCCACGTTGGGCGTGCTGTTCCGCAATACGGTTCAGCGCGTGAATTGCCAAGGCGGCCAACCCTCCATGGGGCTGCGGGTGTTGCGATTTGGTCGCTCTGGGAACCGCACGGATCGCGCGGGACTCGTCGAGTTGGGTCTTCACGGCCGGTCCCTCTCAAGCCATGCGAGGGTGTCTTCCGTGCCGGTTCTGGCAAGCACGCCCCCCCGCGTGATTTCCATCATTCCACCGCATCCCCTGCGCCATGTCAACTTGCGTTTACATCACCCTTGCGCGGCACGGCGCTTTCCTGAACGGTTTCCGCGATTCCCATGACCCTGGCCCCAGGGGTCCGCCTGAACAGAGCGCGCCGATGCTTCCGAAACGCCATGCCCCGATTCTGTTCGGCCTGATCCTGTCGGGCTGCATGTCGCTGATCGTGTCCGGAATCGCGACCTGGCGCGCGGTCGGCCTGCCGCCGGACTTTGCCGGACTCTGGCTGTCGGCCTGGCTGAACGCCTGGCTGGTTGCGTTTCCGACCATCTTGCTGCTTGGGCCGCTGGTGCGGCGGCTGGTGGCCTCCGTCACGCGGCCCGACTGAGTCGCTTGCCGTGGGGACACGGCGCGCCGATACTCGGCCTCGACCCCGGCGGGAGAGGCAGACATGGCGACGATTACCGAATTCGATCTCAACGCCATCGGACCGGAATTCATCGCCGATCCCTACCCTGTGCTGGCCCGTCTGCGCGACAACGCGCCAGTGCATCGCAACGCCGACGGCTCCGTCTACCTGACCCGCCACGACGATTGCATCGCCATCTACCGTTCCCCCGCGATGCTGTCGGACAAGACCGAAGCCTTCGCGAAGAAGTTCGGCGCGTGCCCCCTGCGCGACCATCATGCGACCAGCCTGGTGTTCAACGATCCACCCTATCACACCGTGGTGCGCAAGCTGATCGCGGGTGCTTTCACACCCCGCAAGCTGTCCGAGATGGAGCGCATGGTCGGCACCATCGTCGACCGCCTGCTCGACCGGGTGGAAGATCTGGGCGCGTTGGACCTGATCGCCGATTTCGCGATGATGCTGCCGACCGAGATCATCAGCGTCATGCTGGGTGTGCCCGAAGCCTACCGCGCCCGGCTGCGCGGCTATTCCATTGCGATCCTCGGGGCGCTTGATCCCGTCGTGCCGCCCGAGCGCATCGCGGCAGGCAACGCCGCGGTCGCGGAATTCGCTGCCATCCTGTCGGACCTGATCGACCATCGCCGTGCCCATCCCGACGCGGGCGGCGCAGGCGAGGTGCTGGACGCGCTGATCTTCGGCGACCATGACGGCCGTCGCCTGACCCAGGCGGAACTGGTGCAGAACTGCATCTTCCTGCTCAACGCGGGGCACGAGACGACAACCTCCATGGTCGGCAATGCCATCGGCCTGCTGCTCGACCACCCCGACGCGCATCGCCGCCTGCTGGACGATCCCGCCCTGATCGGTCCGGCGCTGGAGGAATGCCTGCGCATGGAAAGCCCGCTCCAGATCGGCAATCGGCTGGCGGGCGAGGATGTGATGCTGCCCTCCGGCGCCGTGATCCCGCGCGGCACCTATATCCACACCTCCATCGCGGGTGCGAACCGCGATCCGCGGGTCTTCACGGACCCCGACCGTTTCGACATCGCCCGCAGGCCAAATCCGCATATCGCCTTCATCACCGGCATCCATGTCTGCCTCGGCGCGACGCTGGCGCGGATGGAGGGGCGCATCGCCATCGGGCGGTTCGTGGCGCGGTTCCCGAAGCTGTCCGCCGATGGTCCGCGGGAGCGCCTTGGACTGGCCCGGTTCCGGGGGTTCACCGCACTGCCGATCAAGGTGTAGGGCGGGGTTCACCCCGCCACACGCGGCGGCCGGCGGGGTGAACCCCACCCTACGGCCCGGTCGCCCTGTCCCGCGCCAGTGCCGGCGTGGGCGCGGGGTCCGGGTGCGGGAGCCTCCGGCGGGAGTTTCTTCGCCAAGATGAATGGGCAGGTCAGGCTTTCGACGCGGACCAATCGGCAAGGGCCCTGCCGTCCGCCTCGCAGGTCGTCAGCGTGGCGCTCAACTTCCAGATCACCGGGTCCTGTGCCTCCAGCGCCCGAATCTTCCGCACGATCCCGGCCACACCGATGCTGTCCGCGTAGTGCATCAGCCCTCCGCGCCAGCGTGGGAAGCCGTAGCCGAAGACCGTCACCAGGTCGATGTCGCGCGCGGATCGTGCGATGCCTTCGCCAAGGATGTCCGCCGCCTCGTTGATCATGGCCAGAAGCAGGCGTTCCACCACCTCTTCGGCGCCGATCTCGCGCCGGGTGACCTTTGCGAAATGGGCTTCCTCGGCGATCAGGTCCTCGATCAGCGGATCCACCACCTTGCCGCCGCCGCCGGGATAGCGATACCAGCCGACACCGGCCTTGCGGCCAAGGCGACCCTCCTGCACCATGCGGTCGGCAATCGGGACGTAGCGCCGGGCGGGGTCGCGGGTGGCATCGAGGCGTCGGCGGTTGGCATAGCCGATATCGAGGCCGGACAGATCGCCCACCTCGAACGGGCCCATCGCGTAACCGAAGGCCACCATCGCCTCGTCGATCTCCCACGGGACGGCGCCGTCCATCAGCAGGAAATCGGCCTCTTCCCTGTAGCGGCTGAAGATGCGGTTTCCGATGAAGCCGTCGCAGACGCCCGCCAGCACCGGCACCTTCTTCAGCCGTTTGGCCAAGGCGTATCCGGTGGCCAGCGCCCGGTCGCCCGTCCGCGCGCCCTGCACGATCTCCAGCAGGCGCATGACATGGGCGGGCGCGAAGAAGTGCAGGCCCAGCACGCGGGACGGGTCGCGCGTGGTCGCGGCGATCTTGTCGAGGTCAAGATAGGAAGTATTGGTCGCAAGGATCGCGTCCGGCGACAGAACCGCGTCGAGCTTCGCGAAGATGTCCGTCTTGACCTCCATCGATTCGAAGGCGGCCTCGATGGCAAGCTCCGCATCGGCCGCCGCTGCATGATCCACGCCAACAACCAACCGGGCGCGCAGGGCCTGGGCTGCCGCGGCATCGAGCCGTCCGCGTTTCAGGCCATCGTCGATCAGCTTGCCAACAGTCCCCATGGCGCGCGCGGCGGCCGCCGCGTCGGTTTCCAGGAGCGTGACATGGGCACCGCCAGTCAGGCAGGCATAGGTGATCCCCGCCCCCATTGTGCCGCCCCCGACAACAGCGATCCGCGACGGCGCGGGCACGGGGTCCAAGTCGTCCGGGGCCTTCGCCGCCCGTTCCGCGAAAAACATGTGCCGCAGCGCGCGGGCCTGTTCCCCTTGCTTGAGGCGCAGGAAAGTATCGCGCTCCAGCGCCATCGCCTCCGCGAAGGGCAGGGTCAGCCCGGCCTCCACCACCTCGATCGCGCGCAGGGGCGCGATCTGGCCCGGCATCCGCCGGGCGACGGCGGCGCGCAGGTCCGCGAAGGTTGCCGGGTCCATGGCGGGCGCGGGCAGTTCCCATGTCGGCACCACGCAGAGCAATTCTTCCGTGTTGACCATGTCGGCTGCGGCCACCGGATCGTCCTCGACCGCGTGGAGCAGCCCGGCGGCCAGCGCATCCTGCGCCGACAGGGGGCGCCCGAAGGCCACCATATCAAGTGCCGTCTCAAGGCCGCACAGCCGCATCGCACGCTGGGTGCCACCCGCGCCGGGGATCACCCCGAGCGTCACCTCGGGCAGGCCGATCTGCGCGTCCGGCCCCGCGATGCGCATCCGGCAGGCCAGTGCGATCTCGGCCCCGCCCCCCAAGGCGACCCCGTTGATCGCTGCGATCCACGGCACGTAGCTGCGCTCGATCGCGTCCAGCACATCGGGCAGATGCGGCGGCAGCGGCGCGCCGTCGAACTCGCGGGCATCGGCCCCGGCGGCGAAGGCGCGCCCTGCGCCCGTCACGATCACACGGTCCAGACGCTCGGCCTCGGCCCAGCGCACCGCTTCCGCGAGGCCTGCGCGCATGTCCCGGCCGATGGCATTGACCGGCGGGCTGTCGAGGGTAACGAAGCCGGTCCGCCCGTCGCGGGTTCTGGTCACACTCATGGGGTCTCCTCGGGGATGAATCCGTGCTGGTCGATCAGGGCAGACAGCGCCGCCGTCGAGGCGGAGACCGAAGCGCCGGACGTGTCCAGAACCGCGTCGGCGCGCCCATACTCCGCCTCGCGCCCGGTCAGGATCAGACGCAACTGCGCCATGGCCTGCGGATGTCCCGCCATCGGGCGCGTGTCGCCCTGGGCGCGGACGCGGGCCATGTGCTCTTCCGGCGTGGCCCGGACCCAGACGGTGTGGAAGCGGTCGAGCAGCCGCTCGAACGTGTCCGCCTCGCCCACGATGCCACCCGCAACGGCGACGATGGCGCGCGTCTGCTCTGCCACGATCCGGTCCAGCGCGTCAGCCTCCAGCTGACGATAGCCATCGGGACCATAGAGCGCCATGATCTCGGCGATGGGCATGCCACCGGCCGTCTCGATCGCGCGGTTCAACTCGATGAAGGGCACGCCCAGCGCATGGGCCACCGCCGCGCCAAGGGTGGATTTCCCCGCCCCGCGCAGCCCGATCAGGCACACGCGGCCCGCCTTGCCGGGCCCCGCCGCCAGCAGGGCCTGCACCCGGTCCCGCACGGACCGATCCGCAACCGCGAAGGCCTCGCCCACGCGGCGCGCGTCGGGCGTCAGGGCCTGCTCCGCCACCAATGCCTCCATCGAGACGCCAAGCGCTTCCGCCACCCGCAGCAGCAATGCGATCGAGATGTTTCCCTCCCCCGCTTCCAACTGCGCGAGATAGCGCGGCGAAACGCCCGAGACCTCGGACAGCACCCGCCGCGACATGCCCGATGTCGCCCGTGCCGCGCGGACCCGGTCGCCCACACGCAGCAGAAGCGCGGCAGTCGCCATGTCCAGCGTCACGGGGGGATGGATGTCGGGCTTGGCCATCAGCTTGGGATATGCGGCTCGATCAGGGCGCGCAGATGGTCGGGCGCGGCCTGCGATCTGAACTGGTCGGCGATGATGAAGACGCAGGTGAACGCGCCCTCGAAACAGGTCACGCCGTCCTGCTCGCCGTCCACCCGGAAGGTGATCGACTTGGTGCCAAGCTTCGACGGCCAGACATGGCACTTCAGGACATGGCGCGGGGTGACGGGGCTGCGGAAATCCATCTCCAGCCGCACGAAGGGTGTGCCGACATTGGTGTCCACCTCAAGGTGGAACCAGCCGCCGGGGCCGTGCACCGCGCTCCACCACGCGTCGATGGCGTCCAGCGCGAACCAGGGCAGGCGCGCGGTATAGGCGATCTTCGCCGGATCGCAGTCGCCCCAGGTGACGCGGATGTCATGGACCAGTGCTGTCGCCGGGCGCGGCTGCATCATGCAGCCTGCGCGCGCAGTCGCGCGATCACGTCATGGGCCCAGGGGATACCCAGATCCTCGGGCAGGTCGGGCGAAGACGCGTCGTGGATCACCCGCTCGCCCACCATCTGCGCGCCCTGTTCCAGCAGCTTCTCCATCAGGATCTTCGACCCGAAGGCGAAGGTCTCGGCGAAGACCATGTCGCCAAGGCCGAAGATGCCGAACCGGATATGGCTCAGGTCAAGACCCCGCTCCACGATGGCGTCATAGAACGGCTGCGCCACCATCGGCAGGTCCCCGTTGCCATAGGTGGAGGTGATGAAGAGATACAGCGTCTCGCCGTCCAGATCGCCAGGATCGACCTCGCCCATGGAGGTGATCGCGCAGGTGAAACCGTCGCCCAGATCGTCGCGGATATCCTCGCACAGCATCTCGGCGCTGCCGGTTTCGGTGCCGAACAGGAAATGGATCTTCATGGGTCTGGTCCTTGTCGTCAGGGGGCGAAAGGCGGGGTAAACCCCGCCCTACGGATCGGGTTCGGCGGTCATGCCATGTGCAGTTTCACGTATTCGAAATCGCCGGGCTTGTTGTCGATCCCCACCTTGGGCGGCGCGATCCAGCCGGCGAACTTTCCCGGCTCGTAGCACGGCACCATGAGCGAGGCGATGAAATCGCCGTCGTCGCGGGTCGGCAGCCAGCGGTCCCTGTTGGCCTCCCACTCCACGTCCGAGATCAGGGTGCCCTCCGGGTCCGCCTTGATGGCCGCGAACACGCCGATCTGCCGGTGGAACGCCTGGTCGGGCAGGGTCAGCTCGAACGCGATCCCGGTGCGCTCGATCATCTTGTTCCAGCGCCGCAGCCCACCGGACGCATCGCGGATGTAATCGTCGCGCAACCGCATGTTGATCGCGGTCAGCGCCGGCACGTCCTTGTCAAGGATGCGCCCCTGCTCGATCAGCTTCACGGTATAGGTCGCATCGGTCAGGCGGTGATCGTCCTCGATCCGTTGCTCCATGTAGCGGCCCTTGATGCCCGCGTTGAACGCGTTGGCGGCATTGGTCGACACTTCCTGCCCGAACAGGTCCAGCGACAGTGAATAATGCATGTTCAGCTTCTTCTGGATCGTCGGCAGGTCGATCACGCCCAGGTCGCGCACGCGGCCCACGTCAAAGGGGTCGGTGATCCCCGCCTCGACCATCGCCTCGCAGGTGCGCTGCACGATCCGGCCCACGCCCGTTTCACCCACGAACATGTGGTGCGCTTCCTCGGTCAGCATGAAGCGGCAGGTGCGCGACAGCGGGTCGAAGCCCGACTGCGCCAACGATTCCAGCTGCATCTTGCCGTCGCGGTCGGTGAAATAGGTGAACATGAAGAAAGACAGCCAATCGGGCGTTTCCTCGTTGAAGGCACCCAGCATACGCGGCGCCTCTTCGCTGCCGCTCGACCGGCGCAGCAGGTCATCGGCCTCTTCCCGGCCATCCTTGCCGAAATATTTCTGCAGCAGGTAGACCATCGCCCACAGGTGGCGGCCTTCTTCGACATTGACCTGGAACAGGTTGCGCATGTCGTAAAGCGACGGCGCGGTCAG
>Ga0100391_1000900_pt1 | contig 33798 bp, 24 predicted proteins | sample CryGeymeta201515_FD_81541 | JGI IMG/M metagenome (GOLD analysis project Ga0100391, IMG submission 81541) | Groundwater microbial communities from Crystal Geyser aquifers in Utah, USA - Crystal Geyser metaG 2015-15 | ecosystem: Environmental > Aquatic > Deep subsurface > Groundwater | place: USA... | reverse complement strand
GTGATCAACATTGTTGCTCCACTGCGGGTGCCCTTGGTTGCCCTCAAGTAACCATGGCGCCCCGCTGGTGGGGGGCCAGTGTTGTGATCCCCGTTAATTAGACATTCTATTTTTTTTTTTTTACTTTACAACGAACGTATTACATAAATTTAGGTTACCAAACATACCATACTACGTTCCTCATGTTGTTCAAAACAGGTCAAGTCGTTTCTGTTCACTCGTTGCAGTCAGAAGGAGGCAAGAAACTCAACGGAAAGAAAGGTCTGGTGATTCGACAAGTAAAGGACGATCAAGGCGAAATCCGATACGAAGTCAAGGTCAAGGGGACCAATCCTGTGAATTCATCCACGGCTATTAAGCCTGCAAATTTAACCCTCCAAGACAAGCTGCCGCTGCCTCAGGAAGGAGGTCGACCGAGAGGGTACGTGGAAGACACCACGGACCAATATGAGCAGTGCCAAATTTTGGCGGAATTGCTGGTGATGCGAAATGAGTTTTACGAAGCCCCCGAGACGAGACTGGCAGGATTTCCAGCCATGGCCTTCAGCGAGCTCGGACAGTACAATTTTACCGGATTTACAGGCATGCAAGTAAGAACATGAATTTTTGTATTGCAATTTTCATTTAATTGTCTTTAATTTCTTTGATGATGTTATTTTGAAATATTGCAACTTCCGAGAATCTAATAATTTTTCTTTTTTTTTCTGATCAGATGGAATGGATAGCTGGAACGTGGGCCATGGCCAATTTAATCAAACGAAACGGCGCTTCTGCATGCGAAGACGTAGCTTTTGCTTTGCTGGAAGGCGATCTATTATATCTTGATGTGCTGATTATTACCATGACAAATACGCCTTACATCGGCCCTGAAGAGGAGGCCAAGGAGAAGCAATTGCTATATCAACAATACACTGACGCAAGAGTTAACTTGACACCAGACCAGGAATCTCGAGATTATTGCAGAGCCATGAAAACAGGTCCCTTGTACATTCTCTCGGAAATTGGAAAGATGAAATTCGGAGTGGCCCTCTTTACGGCTATGCAAGAGTCCAAAGTATTTTATTTACTGGTCCAACGCATGCTGAAATGGATAGGTCGAGAGGGAATGGGATTTCAGGACGGAAAAGAGCTGGGACCTATGGCCCGAGAGGTCTTGCCCAAGCTTTGCCAAGAAACGATGCCCGACAATGTTGCCAACTTATTTCAGAAGGGACCATTGGACGACGATGGTGCCGCCAAATTACTTGAAAAAGTGCCCGAATTTGAAAAGATTGAAAATTTCCACGAGGCATTCAAACATACTTTAGGTATGCTCTCTCATGGTGCTACTGTTTCAAAATACATGAGCATGCTGAATATGAAAAAGAAAAAGAAAGCCGAGGCTGCAGAAGTGGCCAACTAGAGTTTTGTTTAAAAAAAACGAATGCAGTCGCAAAAACTTCTACGTCCGGTAGGTTAAAGCAATATCATAAAATAGTGTTGCCTACGAATTCTTGCTTGTTTGGAAGTCTGGCTGGCTGGGTTCGGTGTAATTAGCGGCAAAGCTTGGCACAGTAAAAAAGTTGGTAGCGTTACTTTTTTTTTTTCGTTTTCCCATTGAAAGCTTGAAACCAAATGCTTTTCATGCGCATGTTTCCCAGTGCAGCAAACATGAAACCTCATCCTCCGTATTATTATTTTGCTTACATTTATTTACGACATAAAGCCAGCAGAGTCCTCCATACCTGGTCGAGTAATGACTTGTTCTGCTTCGACAGCAAAAAAGTGAGCTCTCATGTACCGTACAGTGGCTACTGGTATCAAGAAAGCAAATAAATTGGTCATCCAATACGTCAGATTGCCAACGGCAATGAATCGACCAATCAGTCCTAAATTGGCCACAGAGAAAGCCCAATTCCATAGATATCCTAGTCGGACCGTATTGTAGGCCACTGGTATGAGAATACGAATCGGTAGAGGTGTCTACATAATAATATTATGTATGCAATTGAAATTATGTTGTTGTGAGTGTTTGAGTCAGCACGAAGCAGCATCAGCACAACAACAACAATTCGAGCAACACCTACTACAACTAGCATTGATGATGATGAATGAATGAATGAATGAATGAATAACTACTGTACGTACCAAAAATCGTCGCGACAGTGCTTCGCTAATGGCTTGACAGGAAACAAAAAACAGTGGTCGAGCACAAGCTCTGGCACATTCCGTTTGAGCTGATAGTCCATACGTGATCGTCATAAGTACCGGTGCTAACAAACCCAAAACAGCTCCCAGTCCCAACCAATATTGATACGTCACAGAATATACCGTCAGTGCCGATCCTAATGGATTGGATACCATATTTGGTACATGTCCCTGTGGTGGCAAGGAAGGCATGGAGGGTGTGATGCCATCAGCCATTCGAACAGATCGTGCCCACAAGAAGAGTATAACAAAGTATCCTGTCATGAAAGATACCAATAGTCCATCCAAAGGTTGGACCATGCCCGTCATGATCAGAATAGCTGCCAAAGCCATGGGTGTTTTATCCGTAATGCTGTTTGCCGAATTGGTTCCTGCTTCGGCTTCGGTTTCTTCTTGTGCGGATGCCGCTCGTCGCAAGATGCGACCGAGGGTTCGTGATACGTATTTTCGTTGACGACGACGAGTAGTAGTAGTAGTAGTAGTAGTAGTAGTAGTAGTCTTTCTGTCGTCATTTTCATTGGATATTGTTGTGGATACTTCTGGTGTGGCCAAAACACGAAGCGTTTCTACCACTCGATCTGGTAGGACACCATTGGGAAACGAATCTTCCAAACGGATACGGTTTTCATTGGGAGGCCATATTTGTGCACCACGACCGTAGTTAGCATTACTGGACTGTTGTTGATGCAAACACGAAGGATTTTTGTGGATTGGTAGTGGGGCGAAGGCGGCGGCGGCGGCGGCGGTGGTGGTGGTGGTTGCTACTAGTGGGGAAGATATTATTTTTTGTGATGTTGTTCGTGGATTTGAAAAGGCTTGGATGCAAGTGCACTGTATGTGTATTACTATTATAGTTGCAATTATGATTGCCAAATGTACCACACGGATAACGACTGGGAACGTCATGTTGTTAATAGATCAGATTCTGGATTGATCAAACCAGTTGTTGCCTTTGGTTGTCTACGAGTAGATAACTAGTCTACTACTCGAGTAGTGCACTAGACTACTTGCTTACGCAGGAACATTCGATATTATGGTTATGATTTTTATTTATGATGATGATGTCTCGCAGATGGGCGGGGGGATTAAAAAAAAATACTACTTAATAAAAAATACTCTATCTCAAGAAGGCATAAAAAATCTAATTTACACCTTCTGGTGCGGTCGCACCAGAAGGTATAAAAATCTAATTTATACCTTCTGGTGCGGTCGCACCAGAAGGTACAAATTACAGTAGATTTCAATTTAATTTTTTAATAGAGTAATAATAAAACAAAATTTCTTACTGTATTTTTCTACACGACAAGTCTACGTCTGTTCAGTGACGACATTTTGGAAGACAGAACGGCAGATGTTAAAATTCCACCCGAACAGTAAATTAATTATCCAACAAAGTGACAAGTATGATCATCTTCAGCCTGAAGATAACATAACAGCTCTAATTGAAAAAATGCAATGATCCAACCCATTATCAGCATTTAATTAGGATTATTGGATTTCCTATCCCGTGTGAAGTGCCAACAAAAAAAAAATGATTCGTACGAAGATGATCTCACAAAATCTGAAGTAGTGTAGTACTCTACAGCAAGCAACAAGGCAAAAAAAATTGAATGCTCTAGACTCTAATAGTAGACGAGTAGTCTAATAGTATTATCATCATCATCATCTGATCACGCATATACCAGCAGTATTACTGTATTACTGTCAAAACACAACCGTGCAACCCCCTTCTTTTTTTTTGCTGTCTTACCTGGTAACTCACCTTCTTCTCCCTCCTGGCAGCTAGCTGGATACTCACTTTATGCCTCAAGAATCGAAAAGAGCAACAGCATTTCTTGTTTCACACACCAGACACTAGACACCAGACCAGGCAGCAGGCAGCAGGCAGCAGACAGCAGGCAGCAGGCAACAGACTTCTTTGCGCTTTAGAATCAGAGAAAGAACGACGAGACAGAAGAAAGAAAAAAATGACAGTACCATTATTATTTACAGGTCTTCGTAAGGTCCGGTTGCTCTGCATGTTCAGCCTCCTATTCACTCTGCTTCTCATTATTAGTGTTTCAGATGCCAGCTTTTTATCACAACCCAAAGTACAATGGACGACACAAATTGATGGAAGTGGAACACTCAGTGGCCGCGGATTACGACGAGGCAATGAAGTCTTTTTGGACGATGCGACTGGCATTTTATTCGTAACGGCCGATGATGGCAGTCTTCACTTGATCGATACCTCCAACAACAACAACCAACAACAAGAACAATCATCCATCGTTTTTGTTCCCGATACAGTCACGGGAACTTACACAGAATCGACCAGTGCTGGTGTAACACTGGTCAGGGATGCAACCACAACCACCGAGTCGGAAGGAGTAGAATATGCCATCTATGCGGTCGTGGATGTTCCCGTAAAAGCAGGAGTTGTGACTTACAATGATCTCACTTTGGATCCCAGTCGGACGGTTCCCCAAAGTCGTTTATTGGCAGTCAATTTGGATGGATCGTTGCGCTGGTCGTTGGACTTGAATGGTATTATTACAGGCAAACCTGTGCTGGGAGGAACGACCAATAATATCCTGTACGTTGTGCACAATACCCCCATCAACACAGAAGAAACAACGGACGGTGGTAGTGGTGGTGGTGATGATGCCATGTCGGGACAAATTTCGGTCATTCGATTACATTCGACGGATCCCGTCGTAACGGCATCCCTGGCACCAGCAACAGATCGAAATGGTCCACTGGGACCTCCCGCCGGTACGACCATGGCTACAGTTTCCGGACAACGTCAGGATGTCATTGTGGTGTCGGAAGCTTGGAATAATGGATACTTAAGTGTTACCAACAACCGCGGAGGCAACGTGTACGTTTTGAAACCGTCCACCAACCCATCTGATGAATCCACCACGGCGACTACTAGACAAGGAAATAGTGATGCCTATGAATTCACTCTGTTGAGCGACTGGTCCTTGCCATCCGTGACAAGACCTGCTGTGACCCAAAATGCGGAACAAATTTTTGTGGGTGCTACGGGCGCCAATTTGGGAGGTTGGAACGATGTGTCGGGCGTGGTCTCGGGAGAAGGAGAAAACTTGACTCCTGCTTGGGATCTTACCTTGGAACCCAACAAGGGAAATGCATCGCAGCGTAAGTTCTGTTTCAATACGTTTTGTCATGTTTGTTGTTTTATTGCTGTTGTGTTGTTGGGAATTAGGGTGTGATAGCTTCACAGTACAAGTCACTCACACTCACATTCACACCAAATTATTTACAGCACTACTGGTCCCTCCTGTTCTCTCTTCGGATGGGACGGTGCTGTACCAGGTCGGCGCCTCCACGGAACTATACTGTATTGAAGCCGAGAGTGGACGTATTCTATGGAAGGAAGATGGAGGTCTTCGGAGTGTTATTGTAGCAGAGCCTCGATTGGTCGAACGAGCCGACGAAGACGCAAAATTGTACGTCATTGAGAGTATGACGGGCGAACTACGACAACACGATGCTTTGACTGGTGACATTGAATGGCGAGTTGACTGCAATGATGTGACCGGAATTCCTTCTTGTTCGGATGCCGTCGAAGCTGATTTCAGGTACGTCCAACCCAACACACTCGATGAGCTATGATTGCTTCTTACGTTGCTAGCGATAACTTACGGTGCTTGAATCCCTTGTCTCGTCAGTTTATCTTCTGATGGCAATATGATTTATTACGGAGATATTTTTGGGAAGATCCATGCAATTCAGATTGCCGACTTTAAGGACGATCCTGTAACCCCAACAAAAGACGAGACACTTTCTCCAATCACAAGCTCTCCTATTGCCGAGGAAGATATTTCAACCACTGGCAGTCCAACATTTGCTCCAGCATCCGACATTCCCGTGATAGATCTAACAACAGCACCTCCAAAGGACACTGATATTGATAGTGACATGGGCAGTGGCGCCGTGGTGCTTCCCACAGAGTCGTCGACGCAGATCGATGCCAATGCAGCCATTACCGAAGATTCAGCTGATGTCAAGGACTTCTTTGTTAACAATTTGTTAATCATTCTGATTGCAGTGTGTGGTGGATTAGCTTTGGCCATTGTGATTGTCATGCTAGCTCAAAGAGCCCGTAAAGGAAAGGCGGAGGCAACTTCCAAAGACAACGAAGTCGTGCTCAATGAAAGCGACGAAAAGGGATTCGCTGGTGCTCAGAATAACTTTGAAGACGAATGCCGTCGAGACGAAGAAGAATTTCTGGCATCGATCCCCAAAACCCCCGAAAAACCCGGACAGAGGCTCGTCAAACCAGCGTCAAAGAATCACTCACCTGCAGCAGTGACTCCTGCCACGCTTGCATCTATTGAAGAATCTCCGGCTGAGTGTGAATTATCTTTTGCCAGCGGAGATGATTCTGCTGGTGGAGCACCCTCGCCAAAGAAGCTCGATACTACGTTTGTTGCCGTCGGACTTCCTACTGCTACAAAGAAAGAGAAAACGGACAACACGTACTCGTCTTCTCTTTTAAAAACTGCTATTTCAGAAGATGAAGAACTAGTAGAGGCTTTGAATGACAACGCCATGGCCCCAGAAGCCACAGTCAATTCCAGTATGTGCTCTAACGTCAATGCTCCACAGGATCTTGAGTCAGTGGAAGTGATCGCTTCTTCCGGAGGGTCTGTTATCTCTCATCAGTCAGGACGAAAATCATCTACCCCGGTTGCTGACCCCAACGAGTACTATTCAGCGTCCAACGACCTGATGTCTGTTGACGGTTCTATGTACCTAGACGATGACAGCATGTTCCAGAGTAAGATTGAAGTCGCGTCTCTTGCCAATTATTCTGTTGCTTCAAGCACACAAGGTGGCGCGTCTGAGCTTGACAGTGCTCACTACACTGCTGAGGACGGGCAGATTAAATATGTTTCTTCCAATGGTGCTGCGCCCACCAGCAACCCATACCTCCAGCCCGATCTAGAGGCATTGCTTAGCCCTGAGGTCGCCGCGTACTTGAGGAAAAATCAAAACATTTCTCCCAACCCAATGACACCAACACCTGAATATGTTGCTTCCAGTACAAAATTGCGCGCAGACAGTCCCATGACCCCAATTTCGCCCATGAGCGATACCGGAAAACTGCCCTCTGATTGTGATGGACGTATCTTGGCTCGCTCCGGCTCTAGTGCACGCCGTTCGGCGTGTTCGGGACAACGTCGAAGCATCCGAGAATTATCTCCTGCCGACCAAGACTCAGGTAATTGTTCTAGCAGTAGTAACTCAGTCTCGCCTTCACCTGAGACTCATGTTAAAACTAATGCCGAACCTGTGGATGCTTGGAGCAGCTTTCTCAATGAACTTGCAAAAGCGGAGAGCGAATTTTTCAATCCCTCCTTCAGCAGCAAGACGATGCAGGGGAGAAAGCAAGAGCGAACAGAGAGCTCGCCGCCGCCCCCGCCTCCTCCGGAGTCGCCTCCTCCGGAGTTACCTTCATGCGATACTCAGTCTAAAAAGACGCAATTGCTCTAGACTTACTTAAACTCAAGGTTTTACTACTCCACATATAATATTATAATATTGTCTTATTTTGTCCCTTTTGATTCAAATGATCCTCGAATTCACCACTGAACTCGGATTATATCAAATTATGCGCCCTTCGAATGGCTTCGCATAGGCGTTCAACAAGCACCTCCTTTTTCCCCGAAAGCTTTTCATCAAAATTCTTTAGTCCTAGCTTAAGGTCATCAATTTTGTACCTTGGTAGATTGCCGGCCTGGTATTCAGCTAACCAATCCGTTTCGTCGCTGGCGCTTGGCTTTTCATCAGCTTTGCGCTTCTTCTCTTCGTCCTTGGGAAGGATCTTTGTGAGCGTTTTGACGAGATCCGTCATCTTGCGGAGGGCTTCGTCGTCGATTGGAGAGATGGTGTAGTCCTTCTCAACGGGCATTTCTTCTTCCATGACAACGCTTTCTACATAGTCCCAGAACTTTTCAAGGTACGGATTCTTGAAGTCGCTGCATGTTATGACAATGGCGGGGGATAAAGTTAGTCGAAATTTAAAACCACTCAGCCTGACGCAAACCATACAAGTGAAATTGACGTACCGGGCCAAATCGCACTCTTGCCCAAACATTTCCTTCATTAGAGTACCTGTGGCCGCCAGGACCTCCGGCGAGACTTCGAAATCCTCTTCGAAGGATTCGTCCGCTGGCATGGCTCGAAATTCATTCTCAAAGGGCAAATAATTCACAATCCAACCTGGTGGATACGATTGTGCATATGTTTTTCCTCCTTCGCTATTGTCGCTGTCCTCGTCATCAATTTCTTCGAACTCTTCTTCCATGGCATGAATGGCGACTAGCCGTGAAGTACCAGTTTTACGAACCAAAAGTTCTCCAATACCCACAACGTTCTTCTTGAGCATGGATTGATGCAAATGTGCAAACGCAGCGGTACTTCCGTCAACTATACTTTCGTTGGGATAGACAAAGTAAGTCTTGAGGTTGTGATGAAATGGTACAGAGACTGCTTTTTTAAATCCAAGTAGAACCAAGCTTGGAAAGACGCCACTGGCGTTAGACCGGCGCTTGAGTTCTGCAATTTCGGCTCTAGAAATGGGGATGAAATTGCCCTTTTTACCCAAACTATGGAAAGTACGAATCCGGTCCAACCCTGGTTGCGCTGCGTAGGCGTCCTTGGCTTCCTTGCTATTGTCCGAGGATTTCTTGATAGCCAAACGTTCTCCACTGCTCTCCAAAAGATGATAATGCACACGTTCCAATTCCACATGATCTTCCTCGTCGACCTCTCTTAAAATCTTGATTTTGGGTGGTTCGGTTTGCAAGTGTACCGGAGAAAAGAAATCCAACATGATACCTATTTTTCTCTCTCGTTCTTCCCGTAATCGTTCGTCGTCTGCTTCATCTAGGTCGTCTTGAGTCTTATTGGTTGGAGATGCCGACGCCAAACCCTCCTCACTTTTTATAGCGCTAGTAGTAACGCTTTTTTCAGCCAGCAATTGATCTGGAAATACCAATGGCAAAAGATAAGCACGACGTACTATTTTCCAGTGTCCTTCTAAAACTTGCGTTAAATCCAAATCAAAGTCGCCATCTGATTTGGAAGAATAGTGTTCCAAGTTGCGCAACAAAATATCTGGGGCTTTGGCAAATTTGTCGAAAAAACGTTCCATGTGAAATGATTTGCTGTTGGCATTGGGAAGCGGAAAGACTTTGAGCTTGTACCCATTTCGTTCGTAATCACTGGCCGTATTTTGGAACACATTCATTTGATCAGTCGGATCCGAGTCATTGGCCACCGGATTATCTCGATTGGTAAAGATCCAGATAGTCTTGGTATCATCTCGAATTTTTTCGTGAGCCTTCCGCGCCTTGGCCACGCAGCTAGCGTCGCGAAAGATTTCGGGAATGTCCCGTATAGCTTTCAAAAAAGATTCTGATGAACTTGCTGTACCCGTCTTTTGAGTACCATCTTTTCCATCCACCATCGTGCTGCTGTTAGCATCCATAAATTCTTGTTGCAAATCCAATTTTCGAGTAAAATTGTGATTGGGATCGGGCAAACACTGGCGCAAGGATTTGATTGTCAAACTTCCCGGTGGATCTAGAAGAATGACATCATGGACCGTGGTTTCGGCACTGGCGCGAGTGGATTTAGATCCCCGCGGTCTGCTATTGTTGTTATTATTGCTGTTGTCGCTGTCACTGTCGCTATCACTCTTGTCCTCCTGGTGGCTGTCATCGTCTTCGCTGTCGCTACTACCACTGTTTCCATTGAAGCGACTTGAGTTGTTGTTATATCTGTCTCTGCGTTCGTTGTGGTACAAATCTTGCCAAATGGGTAATCGTGTTCGCTTCTTGGTGTTGAACAACGTCAATCCAAATCCATTGCGTTTTCCCGATTTCGTTTTGACCGAATCACGAACTGTTTGACGAATAAGTGCTTGCAACGACTGGAGAACGGCATCAATGGGGGTAATCAATTCACGTCTCCTCCTGTTGCTGTCTTCGTGTTTCATGGTTGTCCCACCAGTACCTTTGTCCTCTTCCTCTTCCTCCCACTTTCCTACAAATTCCGATTCTCTTTCGTCTTCTTCGTAATCAAAATGACGATGCCGTTTTTGTTTGAAAGGCACCGAAGGAACAAACATATCTGGATTGCAGTCCAACAACACTAACAAATGTTCGGCACCAGGAACTCGCAAGTCTACCGTATCTTCGCTTTCGTTTCCTTCGGGATCTACCGCAGGAAGTGCAGAATAAAAAGCATTAATATCGTCGTCATCGTCGTTGTCCGAATCGTCCGATTGACTTGCTGAACTATTGTCAGATCCGTATCCCATACTAGTAGGAAGAGAAGTGTTGGCTATTGTGAGGTGAGTTGAGTACTAGCCAGCAGTAGCTAGAAAGTTGTGCTACCCGAGATGGAACGGGCTACTTCGAATGTAACGGTACTATCAAATTTTGAATACGACGAGTATTATGAGAAGCTGAGTACGTATTGTAGTATGGTGCTTGTGGTCTACTAAGTACTCGACTATGCTTTTATTATTACTCGAGTATTAGCTAGCTGCTGATTTTCTGTCGGATGGATCTTTCGAAGCGAGACGAAAAGCAAAGGCATCACCGGGAGAATGACAGACGTTTTCAGGAGAACAGACAGAGTACCATTATCCACCCAGAATCTCAAAAGGTCGGCCGACGATTGATGAAGCCCGCCATTTTCGTCTTTTTGGCGCAATACAAAGCTACTCGAGTATTTTGTATTTTTCAATTTGCTCTTTCCTTCATTCACAATTTCCTCCATTTTTTATTGGTACCACTTCATCAACATAATATAACGGCGAATGACAATGACAAAGATTACACCTGAGCTACTGGATGCATTGATGTCTCCAGAAGCTTCGCGTCGAGGTCAAGCGGAAACATTTTTTCAAGGCATTCCTCCCGCAGAACGAGTGGGAGGGTTGGTCCACCTGATAATTTCACAGCAGCAGCAGCAGCAACAACCAAATGCCGGATTGGCGGCCGTTTTGTTGCGTCGCGACATTTTGCGATTGTCATCCAATGATACAATTGTTTTAGAAGCTGCTTTGAGTCCTCTTTTAGAATCATTTATGCAACAACAGTACCAAATTACAATCCGTAATAGCATTGGATATTGTTTGGCCGAAATTTGTGCTGTCTTGGCCATGTTGTCTCCATCTCCCCAAGATTCCGAACAAGTCATGGCCAGAATTTTGCAAACAATTTCTGCGGCGGTAAGTTGAATGTAAATTTTCTAGAAATAAAATCGGATATGGGGTAGTCTAGTTGTGCATGGTCTTGTTACATAAACCAGTTCTATTCTACTGCTATGGACTTGAGCCTCACTCACCCTTTATATCTGATATCTGTCCATATCTACACTTCAATCTCACCTTCATTACAACTCTCACCTTAAAATTAGGTCGTGCAAGGAGACATTTCCTCCCTCCGATTGTTGGCTGCCATGGCAGAACGTGTCCCTGCTGTCTTTGCTTCGATGGCTGTCCCCTCTCTCCCCAGCCTTATCCAGCAAGTTAGCACTACTTGTCTATCTAACAGTAACAACAATACTGCTACTACCACCTTGGAAGCCTTGATGCGCGTCGTGGTTCAGGCTGCCATTGCTACCCAGCAACAACATTCTACGCATAGCATTTTGCCTGCCACTGCAAGTTTACCGACAGATACCGTTGATCCTAATTCTGCAGCAGCCGAATTGGGTCGAGCCTGCTTGCCTTTTCTGATGGAACCCTTGTACCAAATCCTTAACAACAATAGCGACAATAGCAGCAGCGTTTTCGAAATCTTGCAACAATGGACCAATGCGGCGAGTTACTGCCCTTCGTTGTTGGCAGGAACCAAGGAGATCCTGCAGCAAATTGTCACGGCCTGTCTGCTAGTGGCCAATCAAATCAACGATAAGAATGACGATTCAACCGATGCTCTTGCTGCCTTGGAAGTCTTGTCCTCACTCTGTGCCCTGGTAGATGTCAAACGAAAGATCTTGGCCGTCGAGCCTGCTCTGACCCAAATGCTAGTGCAGGGAAACCCACACAAAAACCAACGCGGTGTCATTGAACTCACAGCTCAAATCATGATTACGGGAGTTGATGATGATGTCGAAGGATGGGCTAGCGACCCAGCCTCACTTTTCGATGACTATCTGTGGGAAGGCGATGACGATGCCAGCTACGCTGAATCCCTTTTTCAGTCATTTATTCACAGTATGGCAGGTCCTGCTATTTCGGTTGCCTTGCCCTTGGTGGAAAATTTGTTGCAAAACCAAACCGATTGGAAACGACAACGTGCGGCTCTTTCCATGATGGAAGCATGTCTGACATCGGCTCCTGTATCTTTTACACCTTACGTTCCAATAGCCATGGAAGCTGCCTTGAGTTTGGCATCCGAAGCCCAACCTATTCGGGTCCAGTGGCAGGCATTGCGATTATTGGGCGTTTTATGTGAAGCTGATGTCGAGCTGGATCAGGGTAACGAAACGATTCAACGTCGATACAGCCTCCAAATTTTACAAGGACTGTCGCAGGCCGTCCGGTCTCCTTGTACCAAAGTATCGTCACTCGCCTGCTTGGCGATTGTCAGCTTTTGTCGAGGTGGCAGAAAAGCTACAGCTATCAACGACGGTAGTCTTCATCCTGTTACTCTATATTTATCCGACTTGTTGCAGGCCTTGGTGGCTGGTCCACTCTCGCTAGACGTGATGGATCGTGGAGCGGTAGTTGTGAAAATTAAGGCAATCGGAGCTGTTGCTTGTCTAGCAGAAGCTAGTGGCGAGGCATTTGCCCCCTTTTACGCCTTTATCATGCCTGGTCTTTTAACGTGCTCACAAATGCAACATCGCGGCAACCATGAAATTAATCAACTTATCGGAGCCTCCATTGAATCCGCGACCATTGTCGGCCAAGCAATTGCGTCTGACGAGACCACTTGTGCTACTTATAGAGAAGATGCTCGGCAAATCATGCAATTTGTTGTGCCCAATTTGCAACAGGCTGATTCGGGAAACTCGGCGCTGCCTTTGGACCAGTTGCTGTCGGCTTGTGCAAGAATCGCCGCCGTAATGGGACCTGATTACGCTCCCTATGTTGACCTCGTGCTGCCTCATTTGCTTGCACGAGCAACTGCGCCACCAGATGTCTCTGTGACTGACGGGGATGAAGCAGGATTGGACGCTACCAAGCGCAATGGGTTGGTAGTCGACGAGGATACAGGTTTGGAAAGTATGACGGTGGCCCTTCCTGGAAAGGGAATGCAAAGGTTCACGGTGAACACTTCTAAGATCCAAGAAAAGGCCCAAGCAGCTCGAGCTGTGTACGAGCATGCCTCTGCACTTGGATCCACGTTTGGGCCATATGTGGAGCCTTGTTTGAACGCTTTTGTCCCGCTGATCAATTTTCAGTTTTCACCGGAAGTTCGGTCGACGTCTGTCCAGGCTGTAGCCTCCATTTTTGAAGCTGCTTGTTCGGCTGCCGACGACTCAAACTTTGATGTTGCAAAGCTTCACCAATGGTTTCCAAAGTTGGTTCAAACGATTTCCAAACAAATTCACTCGGAAGACGTTGCCGATCTTGACACGTTGTATGCTTTGGCGGATGCCCTGAGCGAGGTTTTCTACAGTGTTTATCAGAGATTAGATAGCTACGGTTCAGCTGTATCGTCGGGTTTGACGCAAGCTGATGCCACGGAAACGGTCTTCATGGCCATGGGTTCCATTTCATCGTGCCTCCAACGGAGGTCAGGTATTTACCGTGTCCTTTCTGGACGCGACGGAGCTCTCACCGGTGAGGACGAGAAACAAGAATGCGAAGCTCAACTCAAAGAAGAGGAGACGCTTCTGACGCCTCTGGTTGACTCGGTCGGGTATACGCTCAAGTTCTTCAAGGAACAGTTCGAGCCGCTCTTTGACAAGCTAGTTGCTCCTGCTTTGGGTCCTAGCTTGACCAACGGGGACATTCGAGCCCGACTGTGCGCCGTATGCCTCTTTGACGATTGTATAGAGTTTTGCGGATCGGCGGCAGCTGCCAGGTACGGGGGAAAGTTGGTTTATGGCATTCTTCTGGGAATTGATGACGCTTCCAACAATGGTGACATTGAGTTAAAGTCTGCCTCTATTTACGGTATCTCTCAAATTTGCCGCAAAGCTCCTAGTTGTGCTGTTCTTGCGCCCCACATCGATACACTTTTGCACCATTTGGTTACGACTGTCAAGTCAACCACCAAGGAAGAATGTCCTAGCCCCATGATGTACGAGAATGCTATTTCAGCTCTGGCATCTCTTATTCTCGTTGACAATGCCCCCTTTGCCAACCATAGTACGGTTCAGAAGGATGAGATGCTGAATATGTTTGTTCAAAACTTGCCATTGCGCGAAGATGCAGATGAAGCCAAAATTTGTCACGCTGGTTTTTGCGACTTGGTGGAGAAGGGTTCCATCAATTTGACATCCGATGCCACACGGGTCCTGGAGGTGGTGGGCAAAATTCTATTTTACGTCAGCGATGGCGAACGCATTGCCTCACAGGAGACATGTTCTCGTTTGGCGAATATTTTGATGCAAATGCAGCAGCAGTTGCCCGGTGACTGCATAAGTAACGCTTTTCAATCTATTTCGGTCGAGGCTCAAAATGGAATCAATTTGGCCGTGCAATAAATACTGAACATTATATAATGTGATTAATATATGTTGCAAGAGCAAAATTGGTACATCTGCGGCTGCTTGCGTCCTGCCGTAGAGTTTGACAGGTACTAGACTACTCGAGTACTACTCGATTATGAGATAAAAATTGAGGCTTCGCCTGTATTAGAAGCATGCATGTCTTTATGCACGCAGGTAAACAGACAATGAAACTATCCATTCCCACAAGTTCATACCAGTAGATACTAGTAGGTCTAGTAGCTAGCTAAACAAAAATAATGCTCGATTACCTAACAACGGTACCAGGCAACCGGTAGCGTCAACCTGGGCGCACTTTATTGGATCACTGTACGTACTCTCTAGTAGTAGTAGTAGCGACTGTGACTACTGGCTACTACAAATACCAGGTACTACTAGCTAGAGCTACTACTAGACCTAGCTAGTAGAGTAGTAGAGTAGTAGTAGTAGTAGTAGTAGCTCTGCTAGTAGTAGTCTAGAGTGATGATCTAGTAGTAGTACTTTCAACTCTACCAGGCAGTAGTACCCCCTGGTAGTACTCTTATTATTAGTAGTACAGTACAAAAAAAAGGTAACTTCGACAACGCAACAAAACGAATACGAATTGGTAGCATTATTACGTAATACGAGTATTGGAGAACTCAAAGGCAGTTTACATCTGCTGCTGCTGCTGCTGCTGCTGTTTCTTATAATCTCTGTTGATTATACCATATGTCGTAGTCATCAAATACACAACCAACTACTAGAACTTTTGTGTGCCAGTATACAAGGTTTAATCCATCATAGATATCAAGATAGGAGATTGGAGTACAACAAAAATAATACCATGGGTACTTTGCTGCTCTTCTCTCGACAGATGAGAGCGCTCAGCCTCTGTACTACCAGTAGTTTTACAAATAATGCATCTTCTGCTGCCATTTCCTGCAACTACTCCTACAGCACTTTTTCCTGCAATAAAAATCATATTTATTACAGGCAATACAAACAACTAAAACAACAAAGACCACAAGTCTACTATGCACGTACGACACGCGCATTATTATCGTCTTCATCATCAGACCGTACAGGAGAAGAAGAAGAAAAAGAAGAAGGAACGTCATCTCAGATCCAATTACAACAAAAATTGCCCGTTGGAATATTTGTAGACCTGGATAACATTGATATCGATCCTAAACGATCGAGCATCAAGAGCTTTGTCGAACCACTCCGTAGGGTTGTCAAGTCTTTTGGTGGTGAAATCTCGACATTTGAAGCCTTTGCCAATCGATCCACACAAACTTGGAAGTCGCGTCCTTCTGATAGTGACGATGATGATGATGATGGTGATGGTGAAGATGACAATTGGATACCATGGGACGGAACGAAAGCTCAGACTGGTCGGGACGGCGAAGGAAACCTTCGCTGTGGTATCTGTGGATCCAAAATGAAGCTCACTAAAAAAGACAAGAGCAAGGGTTGGACAGAATACGACAAGTTGAACAAGCACATGAAAATGTTGCACGATCGCGAACAGTCGAAACGGATAAATCGGGCCAAACAAACGAAGAAGAAGAAAAAGTTGACAGCAAAGGAATCGGAACGATTTCAAAAATACAAATCGGCACAGGTTGGTCTATCACGGCTTTCTGGAAATGATCTCTTTCGCATTCTCAACGAACATAAAGTTCGTTGTTTCTCCGTCGAGAATGTGGACGAACATTTGATTAAACATTCCAAGAAGTGGAAATCTTCTACTGTGAAGAATAATAATGGTAACAATGCCCGTCCACGGGGTGCTCTGATGGTGGTTTCTGAAGATTCGGACTTTTGTCCACTGTTGGAACAATCTCGTTCGTCGGGTATGGTCGCAATTTCCGTAACCTTGAACGACCAACAAACCAACAAAGTAAGGAATGCAAGCGATGTTTGCATTACGTTCAATGGTATTACCGGTAAACTGCAGTGGGAATCATTATCCAATCGTGGAGGTTATCTGGAAGAGAAATTGCTTGAAAATTGAATATTGTAGATGATTGCTAGCTAGCAAGCCAGCTGACCAAGGCAAAGATGATTCGGAAGAAAAAATACTGTATTCTTTTTTTTTTCATCAACTCACTCGCCAGGCGGATTCATCTGCAACTCCTGTGCCGTGTTTACAGGAGGAGGAATCTCTCTGGCACCAGTAATAAAAAGCGATTTGAGTGTCTTCCAAATTTTCTACTCTTTTTACTTGTCAAATAATAATGATTGTATTCAGCAACAACAATCTCCGTTCTTTTGCTCGTACTGCTACATTGTTAGAATAGCAAAGCATAAACAATTTAGACATTATTATTTTACCTCATTATGGTGGTGATCAATGACTGCCGTCCGTTCCACGAAAAAAGATCGTTTTCCACCAGTCAGTACCTCTTCAGCAGTCAAGGGCCAGGACACTACTTTCGATGTGCCTACTCCAGACTAGTACCGTATGTCTGAATTCGTTTGGTTTGCAATAGCAGGTACTCCGAGTAGCAAACAGTACTAGACTAGCAGTCTAGTAGTCTAGTAGACTAATAATATACTTGTACGAGTAGCTTCCATCTGTAAAATTTGGACGCACATATTTTCTTATTAAACAATGAGGACTCAATCAACTCAACTTTTCTTTTAGAGGTCACATACGCAATTTGCACAAACCCAATGCAAATGCAACTCTTACATTAGTTTTCGTATTTGCCATACACACATACATGACGTACACTCTGCACGTTCAAATAACTATCGAAAGAAGATGAATATTGATCTATCAGGTTCTTCTAAAAAGAAGAATAAGCATAAGAATATGACGGGAGGCACGTTGGGCTTTGGTTTGAATAAACGCAAGAAAGTAACGAATGTTTTGGATGGATCAGACAGTGATGATGATAGTGACGAGAACAACAATAACGGAGATGAAAGTGGCATAAGCAGCAAAGACGATGCTAACAACAAACATAACGAAGCCAAGAAACGACGTGATGCAGTCAATCGAGAAATTATGGCCGAACAGGAAGCTTTGAGGAAACGGGCTCAAAAAGCCATGGCAACCGAAGAAGGCAGTGGCAGTGGTGGTAACGGTGGTGCTTCGACAGGAATATACGACTACGATGGAGTTTACGAAAGCTTTCATCAAGCCAAAGGAAAAGATTCAACAGCTTCCGACCAGCCCGAAGAACCCAAAAAGAGTCGTTACATTCAAGATTTATTGAAGCAATCGGAAAAGCGCAACATTGAACGGGATGCCATTTACGAACGAAAAGTAGCACGAGAGCAAGAAGCAGAAGATGCGCAATTGGATTACAAAGGAAAAGAAAAGTTTGTAACCAAAGGTACGTTGGATTTTCTAAGAATTGTAATTTATTTTATTTTGTTGAGTTGGGTTGGGTTGGGTTGGGTTGCGTTGCGTTGCGTTGCACATGACCAGATTGCCTCGTGGACGTTTTGTTGTTTTGTAATATCCAATATACCATTATGTTTCTTACGCAGTGTATCACTATTTGGTTTTCTCTCTCTCTCTCTTTCTCTGTGTGTCTTGATATATTTAACTTCAACACACCACCACTACCACCGCCACTACCACCACCACTACTACTATCACGACCACACAGCTTACCAACGAAAACTGGAAGAACGAAAGAAATTGGCAGCTGCCGATGAAAAACAACGACTAGAAGATGAACGACAAGATGTTACCAAACAAACGGGAGGTGCTGCCTTTGCCAATTTTTACGGTAACATGACTCGTAACGTTGCCATGGGCGGTGCAACAAAAGCGACAGATACAAGGTCTACAACATCACCAGAAAACGAATTGGGATTTATGGATGGATTTGAACCTGCCGAACCAAGGAAGGCATCGGACAAAGATAATACTACTGCTTCTGATGATGCAAACAAGCCATCGTCGCCTAGTACCGACCAAAACAAGGAAACGATTATTGGTGACAATATCAACAAGAAAAACAAAACAAAAAAACCAATGATAGTCTTGGATCCTGTTACTCAGCGCAAAGTTCGTGAAACCAAGGTTGCCCAGGCACGAATACGATACTTTCAGCGACACGGTATGCCTATTCAATCTGAAGAAGGAGATGGAAGCGGCGGCATTACTACTGCGACATGAAAGTAATGCAATTTTCGGGGGAAATGATGTAGAAACCGGATTGGGACGAGGCTGCCGAAAAGCTGCAAGGGCAAGGTGCTCAGTTAGTCTTTGTTTGTTATAAAATGATCAGTCTTTTTCTTCCCTACAGTACGAGTACTTTTTCTGTTTTTGTTGTTGTTGAAATTATAGTTCTCTTATTCTTAAAAGGTCGTTCCGTCCGCGGGTTGTCGTAATTTACGATTGGCATCATTGCACATTTCGGCTCGAATGGATTGCAACACTTGTTCGATGCCCATATTTCGATTCCAGTTCTTCATGGCAGGAACTTTTTTGGTAATAACATTGCCCGTTTTGGCATCGACCGCCGTCATGTTGACCTTGGAAATGAACTTGACGTCGGGTGGAACAGCGGGATAGTTATCGGGACAGTGAATACGAAGCTGATAAAATCGTCCATCGTGATATGTCTGTTATGTATGTCGTGTATTTTGTTTATTTGTTCGTTCGTTATTGTTACGGTGTGATTGTGAATGTAGTAGTAGAAGAAGAAGTAGAAAATGGTATTGGAGTAGCATACATACATCATAGTACATGTTGTATACATAGAGTATATTATTATATTCAGGTTGGTTCGCAGTTGGTGCCGCAAATAAAATAAAATAATCAATTGAGAATTGAGTTATAAAAAGACGATAAAACACAATCACTCAAAACTCAAAACACACAAATACGCAACATGATATTTCGCACACACACACAGATAGACTCTTTGACTTACACCGGGCGGACCTAGAATACCACCGTTCCAATCCGACAAGAAGGTATCTCCTGAATCTACCAAACCGAACGAAATGGACATGTCGCCGTGTCCTTTCTCCGACCTTTCCAATTCTTCCAACAATTTAAAATTGCGCGGAACAATCACGACTTCCCCAGCTATTATTATTATTAATGATAATAATAATATTCATGATGATGATGATGATGATTAGAAGTAGTAGTAGTAATAGGAGTAGTAGTAATAGGATGAATTAGTGGTTTCCAGAGTTTTTTAGAAAACACACACACACACACACAAAGTAATGGTTCTGACAAACGCGCACAAGAAACTGGTACCGGTACTTGTCATCACTGCCTCCCAACAGAGTACGCATTCTCTATTAATAATAGAATATACAAATAGCAAAAATGTGACAATCTTTACCTGGTGTTTTCTTCATCTTGATGTGGAAATAATTGGAAATGGATGGGTGCGTAAATAAAGTAGTATAAGAGTAGTGTGAAGATGTTTTGTTATTGTTGTTGTGTGTTGAGTCGAAATCTTCCTGTGTGCAGTCAGTTTTGATGTTGTTGCTGAGATGACTTTTCAAAGAGCAATGATGCGTCTAAATAATTTAAAACCTTAACCCTACAAATTATCGAAGATAGATCTTCGAACCAAAAATCATTATTATTATTATTTTTTTCTTTGTTCACTGTCTTTTTGTGCAGAATTTCCATCGGACCCGCCCTTTATAATCTTTTTTACTTTCAAAGCCAAGCTACTACTATTTCAGTGTTGAAGTACAGAAGTAGAGATTTAGGTCCAACTCTAGGTGTAGTAGACCCAAAAAGTACATAGAGATGATTTTTTCAATTCGAAATTGTGGATTGTCATTGTTTCCAGGAAGAGCTGGGACAAGAAGAGAACTGGCTTTACTAGGGCAATGGCGATGGCGTCCAACCAGTACTTCTTCTTCTTCTTCTTCCTCTTCTTCATTGTCCTTGACGACTAAAGCACGTCACTATTTTTCGGCGGCAAGACGCATCCGACGAAAAGCACTTTTCCAGACGAAAGGTCATGACTCAAAAGTATGCACCAGCATCGGCTACAAACACGGAAGGTGCAGTTGCTACGATGAGCAAGAAAGATGTTATTGCCATGTCGGGCACTTGCAATACGGATAATGTGGAATTTCCAACACCGACCATGGCTAGTACTATGCCTACCACTTATCGCGAAATGGACAATACGGCATTGACTACATTGGGTGCCACGGGCAATCATGCTGCCTTGGAAGAAATGCTAAAACGACACATTATGAATACCGACAAGGTTCACGTACGGATAAGCGGCTAGCATATTTTTAACCATTGAACACAAAAATCATGAATCCGAAAAGTTCATGGCGGTACCCTTTCAGTTGGGTTTCTTTGCTTGTTTTTCTGCGGGAGTCTTGTCCATACCGCTGGTCTTTCATCTGCCAACGGTCGAATACTTTGACGAACATTTCGTCACGGCCGAACATCCACCTACTAAGGAACTAGAAACATCCTTGGAAGTAGGAGCGTGGTCCTGGAATTGGGTGGAACCCGTCCTGGTAACCAGTACCTTTCTGCTACTGAGTCTGCAGTATATGCGGTATGTCATTTGTTTTGTTTTGTTAGCTGTACTGGTGCTAGAAAGGATTGTGCCGGGATCGAATCGAAAGACGCATCTGATATTTACTGCCTACGTGATGCAATTTATTATTATGCTAGTATTCACCTGCAATATTTGGGTGTTACTCCCTACGCACACCACATGAAACGATATCGTGGAAAGCGATTGGTCGATGCCTTTCCGCAATACAACGAGAATCTGTTGTACGCGTACAGTGACTCGGCACCCATGTACAATCCCAAGGATTTGTGGATCTAAAAAAATAAAAAGAGGAACAGATCCACAACAAGCAAAGTTCGAGGGAGGGAGTGAGTTACTCATTTTATTACCGTATGCTCATGTCATTGACTTACAACACCAAGAACAGAAAATAAAGCGGTTTCATCTTGTAACAAAGCAGGAAGTTTAGCATTGCTGGCGACGCTAGCTATGGGCCCACCTACTAGGTTGAGAAATTGAAAAATTGCATGATGGGTAGGCTGCCACTGCACTCATCGGTAAAGTAAAGCGATTGAAATTAGTGTATCCCTAATCCTACTGTGGTGATGAAAGTCATCTAATGTACTACTAGTACTAGCTAGCTAGAGTAGCTAGTAGTACTCTACTAGCTAGCTAGTAGGAGTAGCTAGCTAGCTACTGTAGTACTCTACTAGTAGCTACTGTAGTAGCTAGGCGAAGGAAAAACGTGCATTGGATAGACGGCGAACACAACAACAACAACATCATAAATTGCTGTACCAGCAGAAACAACAACAAGAACACAAGAACCACTTGTAGCACTGTAAAACTTGCAACCTTTTAAGTGCTTAAAACCTGTAACTATCTTCATACCAGGTACCTCATTAATTCCGTCGCCAAAATGCCCAATGAACGAATACAAGTTGTCACATTTATCAGACACGGTGTGGCCAAACACAACCTTTTAGATCCGTCGACGGGAAAGCACCCCGATATCTGTGATCCAATCTACTTTGATCCGCAGTTAGTGAATAGGGGCATGCAGGATGCACTGGCCGTAAGAGAACGATTATCCCACACGGTACTCTCGTCGACCGAGTTGATCATTACATCTCCTCTGACAAGGTGTTTACAGACGGCTAATTTAATATTTCTTCCTGGAAATTATGCTACTAGTGGCAACGGCAACGACCAGTCGTCCCCCAACACATTAGCACCACCACCACCTCCTCCCATAATTTGCATCGAAGCTGTACGCGAAGCTTACGGTATGCATTATCCAGACAAACGACGTGATAAGCGACTCTTGCAACAGCATTGGCCGACTGTCCAATTTGATCCCACCATGACCAATGTTGACGAATTGTGGAGTGATGAACATCGAGAATCATGTAACGACGTTTGCAAACGAATAGAACAATTCTTGCAGTGGCTAGTACAGAGACCCGAACAACACATTGTGGTAGTCAGTCATGGTGTCTGGATTGAGACCTTGTTTCGGACGCATTTTCCCAATATTTTACGTGGAGGACAAAGAGTCTACAATTGCGATTGTTTCCAAGGCAAGGTTGTATCCTCTGGAAACGGAAAATTTGAACGTTTGCAAGAGGTTCACAAGATTTAAGAGAGGAAACGACAATGTATCGTAATGGTGTTATGAATTGGAGCGTTCGGTGCTCTTGCCAAATTTGCAGACACGAGCATTGCCGTGTAAATCAAGGATATTCAACCAGTCCTCTTGTCGAGCATCCAACTTGTCATTGAGACTTTTAACTTCCACAAACATACATTCGACCTCTACTGGGTCGCCAAGGAAGGTAAGCTCCAGTCTTTCTGGCATCTGGGGTAGCTTTGTCTTGCTGCTCGTGGTAGGCGTTGGTGGTCGAAGTCGTTTCGATGACCTGCTTCTAGCGTTGCCTCCACCGCCCGAATCGCCAACTTTAGCACATCCCAGAAAATCATCATCTTTGTCTCCCAGCAAATTTGCCCTTTGGTGTGCTTCCAACTCAGCCAAGTATTCGGCGTCAAAGGCTTCCCCAACCCATTCTCCAAGATCTACAAGTTTGTTTTTCGATGCAAAGCGTGCTCGAACAAGCAACAAATCCGGTAATCCGCCACTAAAGAAGCGGTAGTCAAAGAAATAGCAACGAAAAATTGAGGCAAGCATCGTTCCGCCAAAGCCAGCAGCTAGCATCGATAACGTTCGGCACTGGAGGGTGTCTTTCTCTAACAAGGGATCTTTTTGCCAGGGATGAAGGGAATTCCATTCATGGCGAGCTCGAATCGACTTAAAGACAAGATCACTCATTTCTTGACCACTTGATTGTTCTAGCTGCAATAGAAAGGCTTCAATTTGCTCTTGTCGGCGCAAATAAAAGCCATAGTTAGGTCGTACTTCCGTCTTGTTGTCGTCCGATGGCAGACATCCGGCCAATTCATATCCAACATGAAGATCAAATGGTGCACCTTGATACGGCGACAAGAAAATTGTACTCTGATCGCTCAAAGATAAATTCTTTCTTTCACCGCACTGACAACCCCAGTCCATCCCAAGTATTTGAAATGATAACACACGGAACAAGGCTCGCACCAGACCGCCTTCGTCATGCCAGCCTAACCAACCACCTTTAATAAAATTGGAATCACCTTCAGCGCCGGCATTCGGAGGAGGAGCAGGTAGACGTCCACTGCCGTAAAATTCCATAGCTAATTCTTCCACATTCAGAGACTTTGTGTACAAAGATTCTTCTTGATTCTCTTCGTGCCCGACAAATCTGCATCTTCCACCAGCAACTGCATCACTCACAGCAATGGAATTGGCGATAGCATGATCCGTATTTGGGACCCAATCACTGTATTTGTTCGGATTTGGTGTCAACCTCTCTGAACAAGCCAGCCTCATGCCCAGTACTTGCGCTTCTCGGCATGGTAAAGAAGTGAGCGAGTCGACCAATGGTTGCTTTAAACGCCTCGCAAGGGTTCGGATGGTTGAAAACGAGATGGCTGCATTTTCCACATAGATAGACAAGACATCTCGAGTAAAGGCACGAACAGCTGCAGCTTTCTTATCCGAAGTCTTCTTTGTGTTTGCTCCTTTTTTCTTGCCGCTCTTCGTTTCTTCCCCGGTGGCCAGAACATTGCCTTTTTCTTCGGCATCGAGAAGATGTTTCATGTCAATAGCTAGTCGATCCAGTGCCTTGCCTCTGGCTCGTCTCGATAAAAGGAAATGCGCGAAGGCAACTCGAAATTTGACATCACTAGATGGCTTGGTAGCAACTGGCAAACGAATGCCTATCGGGCCAGCACCTTGATCTAAAGGTGCGACACTTTTGTCGGTGCTACCTTGAACCAGCAAGTTCAGGGATTGGATAGCAAATGTATAAAAACCCCGGCGTTCGAGAATAGGTATTATATCCCAGAGTATATAAGCTGAACAAGCTTCCCAGCTCATATGACGAAGCCACGGCCTCTGGATCATGACCAAAATCTCCGACTTTGAAATGCTTTCAATCCTGAATCGAAGAACGTTCATGATGACAACAGCCATGGTACATAAAACCCATTCGTATTCCGTTTTCAGTAGTGCTTGCGAAGCGCTGCCTTGGAATAAGAATGAGACGTCTCGTTCAATTTGGCTGTGCAGATTATCGATTTCATTGGCGGTAGATGGCATATTGCTACCATGGGAGACAAAACTGTTCACAATTTTCTTCCTACCGTCCGACGAGAGCAATTTATGAAAGTCCATGTCTGAGTATGGCATGGAGGCTGGGTGGTCACGACCGCTGTACTCTTCATCACCGGATCCGTCTTCCCGTTTTCGCTTTCGCTCATTATAGAGTGTGAGTTCATTTATTTCAATCAAATAATCTGTAGTAGCTCGTAGTTCCACACAGATCTCCCAGCAAAGAAAGGAATGCAGATTATAAAATACTTGTACGGCAGATTTCTCCTCGTTCCCAGCATCACAGGAAGGGAGAGGCTGGAAAGCCTGCAGAAAACACGTCGATGCCAGACCGAAGCGATGTTGCATCCCAGGGAATACAGTTGTGTGCCAAGAATGGGCTCCAGGAGGCTCCACATTGAAGGCACAAGTGGTATTTTTAATCTTTGTGTTACTCAAAATAGCGCGCCGGTCCACCTCCAAAATACTCTTCCATCCATTTGCTCCACCATCACTTCTCATTTGACCCGGCCCACTGGTGGCGCAAAGAAAGAGCCGGCACAACCGTTGTACCGATTTGAGTGGAGCTTCACGTAGTCTGACACACGTCTCGAACGCAAGAAGCATGGCTTCCAGTGATGAACCGGCACTAGAGCTGGTATGATATTGAATAAATGCGGCGATATGATCCATCATCGCCCTTTTGTAATCCTTCATGACAGAAGCAGGAACGTATACAGCTGAACTACAAGAACATACCACTTTTGCTGCCAACTTATCCAAGAGAATTTGATTGACGTGGCGAGAGACGGGTAAGAGAACCGTTGCTCCATCTTTGCTACCTTTGGTCGTTGTAAACTGAGAGGAGATAGACTTTTGCCTGCACATTTGTTTCCAAATCTCATTTTCCTCGACCGCCGCAGATGAAACACGTTCCTCGTAGCACGATGCACCCGTCTTTGTGCCATCCGTGAATCGTCTTGCCCTATTATCCGCCTTCTTCTTGCCTGCGCCTAGTTTTTCCAATACTAGGCGACGCTCTTCAGCAGTCAACAAGCCATTACTCCAACCCACAGTCTTGCCACACTCTTCCTCGCCACAAAAGCTGCGAATGAGTCCCATCTCCTTGAGACGGATTAGATCACTGAAGAATATTGTGAGGGCCCCTAAGTGTTGCTGAAAGAGATCTTCATTGATTAGTGTACCAGTGGATTTCTTTGTTGCAGAACCTTGCGGTTTGTCGAAAAAGCTGTGCTTGCTGTTCATTTTGGGTTTTTGCTGGTCAGCGGTTTCTTTATCGGAGAGATAATCACCATTCATGGTTCCTGTTGTATCATCAGTATCCTTTCCACACGAGCTACCAAAAGAAGACGATGAATTCATTTTCTTGGGCGAATAATAGCGAGAGTAGAGGTCATCAATTCGAAACCAGGGACCTTTACGATAGAACATGCGACAGTAAAGATGAAAACTACGATCCTCTGGTGTCGCTTCTTCTGGATCGGGGTGACGTTGGTCTCTATCAGTGTCGTTGTTTCTGTCTACGACAGCAGTACTGTCATGCTTTTCCTTAGCATTGTGGCAGTGGCAAAAGACACCCGGACACCAATCGCTATCCACCTTCTTCTTTGTTATTGATGTTGCTGAGGCAGACCCAGGACGAAATCGCCGTGCCAGCGGAATTACTGCACTCAAATCATCTCCCCTTTCCCATGCCAAAAGTCGGCTCTGGTTGTGCTTTCCCACCCGCCATCGGCAATCTTCCAACATGGTATGGCAAATCTCCGCCAAATTCTGAAGGTATGCCGACGTGAGACAGGAAAAGGTGGTTTGGGGTTGTCCTTGTTCACCTGCTTTTGTGGTCTCAATCTCTCGATCTCTACTACTGATGACAATTTTATGAGCTGGTTGCGGTGCAATAAATCCCGGCTCCTTTTTACGTGGAGCACCCATCGAGGTTGCATTGGTCTCATCTGCTATGGTGTCTACTTGATATTCAGCTACAGTATGCGCACTGTCCCCTTTGTAGTCCTCACTTGTGGAACACTCAGCTTTGGTATGATCATCAGTATCATCATTATCCGTGGTTCTTGATTTTGTCATTGGCAATGCGTTGGCCATGATGATTTCCAGTGGAGGCTTCTTGGTGGCCTCTACTGCTGCCTTTTTGTTCGGAGTTGGTGGCTGAATGGTTAACAAGACTTCGATAGAACTGTCGTCATTCTCGTCGTCCGAATCGCCTTCGTTCGACACAGCCTTCGGTTTGGTGGCGTCAAGTTTATCGACAGGTGAGTTGCCCCGTACTTCCAAACTCACGCGCCGTGATTCTTCGGAAGCTGCTGTTGCTACTGCTGTCAAGCTTACACCACCATCTCGCAAGAGTCTTCGTTTCCGTTTTGTTGTTGGAATTGGTGGTGTAGAGGAGGAAAGGGCAGCTTGCAATAGCTTTCTTCGTCGGGGTGACAGCTCTCGTTCTATTAAAGCATCTTTGTCCAACCATTCCACTTTATTGGTTGTTAACCAGCGAACTTGTTTGCCCCTGTCATCTGATTCTGTCAACAGACGAGCTGCATGTTGTGTTTTTCCAACTGTAATCCAGACAAGAGGCGGAGCTGCCGAGGGAGGAGAACCATACTTTTCTGCCATGGCTGGCGGATTTTTTTGATGCCAAAAAACAACACTTCTTGATTGACATAATTATTTCTTTACAGTAGCTAGTAGTAGTCTACTACTAGTAGTCTACTACTAGAGTACTACTCTAGCTAGTAGACCACTAGCTAGTACTCTACTAGCTCATAGACTACTCGTAGCTAGCTAGCTAATAGTTAGTAGACTGTTCGTAGCTAGTCTACTACCTGGTAGTACTACTAGTCCCCCCCATCTACTAGTAGTAGCTAGTAATAGTCTCCTCCTCCTCCTCCTGCCTACTAGCTAGTCTACTAGTAGTAGTAGCTAGCTAGTAACCGACCATTAAATAGGGTTAGAATTCATAGGTTGTACAATAGGATTCGAAGTAATTAAAAACAAAAATCTAAACCTTAGTAATGATACAGTAATTTCGAAAATGCTCACTCAAACGCTTTTGGCTCCTCGTTGTCGTCAAGCTTATTTTGCACACATCGAGCAGATATAACCTCATCATTGGTCTTGTTTTCGCCTGCTACGACTGCATCATTCTCGCCACCGTAATATTTCACTTCATCGTCCTCCTCGTCCTCCTCTTCTTCCTCTTCGTCGCCGTCAAGTGTAGATTTGTCCAGGTCGAATGCTGTACCTCGAATGACTTCATCGCCCAGAACGTCCCTTCGAATAATGTCACAAATAATGGACAATCGCAGGGTTCCCTGAAAGGGATCTTCAATGGCCACACCGATTTCGTACACTCCGAACAAAAGCCAGGACACCAAAAATAAGGCTGGACTCGTCAGGAGTTTCAAATCGTTGAGCAGAGCAAATGGCAGTGTAAACAACCACAGCGTCAATGCGCGCAAACTGTGACGGGCATAGTTCAGTGGCTATGGATGGGCCAAAAGAATATTGTTTCGGATGCGCATTCAATCGTAAGCAGACAATTCAAAACATTTTTTTTTCTCAATAACATGCAGAGGCAAACAAATATAAACCAAACAGTAACCAAACGTACCACTGACGTTTGGTGGATGCGTTCACAATCTCCAATGAGGCGACTCAGTTTGTCAACGTGAGAAATTAACGTCAAACGTTCGCGATTGGTAAATCCGGGTCCATCCGGTACACTTCTCAATTCTTGGGCCATCCGATCGATCACCCACAGTGGACGGTTCTGGGCTCTGGCACAATTTTCTAGGGCACCCGGTGGCAATAACCTCCAGGGTAGCGTTCGTTTGTCGACCCAATACAACGTACGAGTTTTGCGTCGAGATTTTCCGCTGTTAGCTTCCTGATTGGCAATTTTAGCAGCTTCGGGATCGTTGTCAGGTAACGCTCTGTCTTGGTACAACAAGAGCGTATTTTTAGGATCTCGTTGAATCAATTCATCGTCCACGCGATGCATGACTAGGTTGGGACGGACACGATGACGCAACAAGTACGGAAAGGCTGCCAGGAGGCGTTGGATTCTCCGTCGCTTTTCGATACCAATTTCTGTTTCGTACATCATAATGTACCTGTACAAATCACGAGCCGAATTAACAATTTCTCCCCAAATCTTGCGTCCTTCGACGAATCGCTGATAGGCCGAATTGGTTCGAAAGACCAACAACAGTCCCAGTGCTGACACCATGAGTGAATGTGTTGTGTGTGGTATGCACATTTTGGCAGCTGCGACGGGATCCGTGTACGACAATCTGGTGTACCACAGAGAAAGAAAGCCGGCCCAAGATGACATGAACATGACAGGTCCTCGAACACTTTTCAAAATATCTGAACTCGGTAAGTTGCGAGTGTTGTGGAACCAGTCTCTGTAAAATAATGAACATTGTTGAAATAATTTTACGCATTTCCGGTTTGGTAAAAATTGTTGTTGGTTTTGTTGTTTTGGTTTCAATCAATTCATGGGAGGAACATTGGGATGGTGAGCCAGAAAGAAAATGAAAAAACAAAGTCAGACGTAAACATACTATCTAAGATATTTCACCAAACCACTCCATTCAATACTTCTACTGTAGTAGTAGTCTACCTACTTGGAAGAATACCGATCGCTTCGTGGAACACCACCCAAGGCACTTGCTTCTCTCATTTTCACCTCTTCCACGCCTCGTTTTTCTCCCGATTGCAACCAACTCAACCATTTAGCCTTTTTGGCATTGTTGTTGTTTTTGCTATCTTTTTGGTCGTAATCTGCCGTGTCTGTTTCTTCCGATGACATTGACAAGCAATAATAATAATGATCGTCCGACACTGATTTTGCCAATCTGTTCTTGGTGGAGGAGAGAAAATCTCGTTGTTGTTTGATGCCGTTCGACTTGGATATCTTTTTGGTCTGTAGTACTCGATGGTGACCATCAGCACGATAATCATCATAATAATAGTAATGCAGTCTCTTCTGCGCGGGAGGACAAAAGGCCACCACCACCACCGACGACGACGGCGACGACGATGCAAGTAGGAGGGTGGTCGTGGCTATACATATTAACTTGAAATTCCGTCGGCGACGACAACGGACACGGATTGTAGATTGTGATATTCTTTTTGACACTTGCATACTCTCATTATTTCGGTATTTGTTGTGTGCTTGATTTTTTCTCATTTTTGAATCGATTGGCTGATTCATCGATTGATTAATTGATTAATTGATTAATTGATTAATTGATTGACTGATTGACTGATTGACTGATTGACTGATTAACTGATTGACTGATTGACTGATTGACTGATTGACTGATTGACTGGTGCAGTACTGGAATGTTGAATCTTTCTTTATAAGTCATGTACGAAATAGAACGATTGACACACTCAACTACTCCAGTAGCAGCTGTATGATTCAGACGAGTCGGCAGCTGAAAGCGGGTACAATATAATAATACTCGTATTATGTTAATGATGAATATTTTTTTATCTGATTTCTTCTATACAGCACTCGAGTAGGCAGGTCTACTTGATTGTGATGTCATGTTGCACTCTACACACTATTATTACAGGTGAGCGGATGCGGAAGAAGTAGAGTTCCAGGTAATCATCAGAATGGTGTGTGAATATATGCGTCCATAGGCTTCAAAAAGAGCTCGGGACGCATATTTATTCCATGGATCACAAGAATTACCACTACTAGTAGTAGCTAGTAGTAGCTACCACCACCAGTAGCAAACAATAGAGTAGTAGTAGGCCAGCTAATAGTATGGTACACCAGTACTTCTAAGACTACTAATATTGAAGAGCTACTACTTAGTAGCTACTTGTAGTCTAGCTAGTAGCAGTCTACTCGTAGACATGTAACGAAATCCAGTTGTCTACAACTGTGTCGAATAGCACGAGCTTGCTATTTTTAGCCACAGAAAATACCTTTAAAAACTCATTTATTATTATCATCAAGAGTTTGTAAATCCAATGGGCCTTCAAGAACATTATGCCAAGTACGTTACGACTGGTGGCGATGGTGATGATGTACTAAAGGGACGTGCGGCCGAACTGGGATATTCGCAAGACTTTTTCCCGTCCGACGTGTACCAGGCTCAACTTTTTCGGGCTTCTTGCGGAAGTGGATGTCCCTTGCGACTGTCGGTTGGTATGCCCACTGTCAATGATCACTTGGTTGTGGATCTTGGATGTGGTGCCGGCCATGATGCTATCTTGGCCAGTCGACTGATGAAGAGTTACATCACGAGTAACAATAGCAGCAATCAGGAAAAGGATGACTCTGTCAGTCCTACTAGTACTAGTAGTAGTAGCGTTAGTATTACCACCGAAAAGAAAGTGATTGGACTAGACTTTACCAACGAAATGGTGGCTGCTGCCCAAAAAAATCTCGAAAAATATCCTGATCTGGTTCCCCTGGTAGAATTCATGCAGGCGGACTTTACAGACCCCGACGCGGCGTTCCTGTCGAAGTTGGAGGGCCGAGTTGACTTGATTCTTTCAAACGCTGTACTAAACTTGTGTAAGGACAAGCAAAAGGCATTTCAGGTAGCCTTTCGATTGCTGCGACCGGGAGGTCGATTCGTCTTTTCCGACGTGATGAAGCTGGAAGGGGACGATGTGAATCCAACTGCCGCCATTACCACCTCCACCAACGGAAATGTCTTCAGTACCTGAATATCGGGATGTGAGACGGTAGAAAAGTATATTGGAGAGTACTTGCCGCAAGCGGGATTCCAACGTATTCAATTTGAAGGATACACGTCGTTCTGGACTTCGCCGTCAACACGAGGAGGCAACTTTACGGCCTGGAAACTCGACTAACTTTTATTTTCCTCGTGCTTTTTGTATGTGAGAATGCAGGTATGTCAAGAACAACTATATACTGTACTAGAAACTGCTGAGAATCATATCAATCACTGGTTGCACAGAATGACAGAGCAAATCCCCAAACGATTTTATACGACTGCGGGGTATTTGATCTTGACAAAAGTGCAACCTTTGATGTAATGTAATGTAATGGCACAGTCGATTTTTTATTGGAAGCTGATGTCCTCCGAGACACACTGGGTGCATAGAATGACAGAGCAAGTCCCCAAAAGAGTTTACACGACTGCGGGGTATTTGATCTTGACAAAAGTGCAACCTTTGATGTAATGTACTGGCACAGTCGATTTTTTATTGGAAGCTGATGTCCTCCGAGACACACTGGGAGCATAGAATGACAGAGCAAATCCCTAAAAGAGTTTATACAACTGCGGGGCATTTGGTCTTGACAAAAGTGCAACCTGTGATGTAATGTAATGACACAGTGGTTTTTTATTGGAAGCTGATGTCCTCCTAGACATTCGGTTGCAACAAAGGAGAATTCAAATAATCTGTAAAGGTTTAAACAACCGCCGATTCTAAAAAGGCCTACAAACTCCTCTAGTAGGGTAGTAGTAGACTTTGACAATCAGGCAGGCGACTTTTTTTTTCACTATTCCATAATCTTGTAGATATGGATGACATCCACTGTTCGGGTTATTATTGAGACAAGCAATTCTTTTGCAATGATCTGCATCCATTCTTTTGTAAGCACGCTGCAATGATATTATTTTAGAGATGGTTGTACAGGGTACAGGAAGCGGCTTTTGAGCTACATTGACATGAATTCAAGCAAAGTGTAGAGCACTTATGCTGCTAAGTACTTTTCTATTCTCCTCCGCAATCTCAAAACTTGATCGATTATTATAATTCGGAATTAACTGAATATTCTATCTACTAGAGTAAGGATCAATACAGAGCCGACAAAGGCGAAAATTGCACTCAAAGTCTAGCAAACAACACCACGTTGACAAGGCATCATAAAAAGTGCATTTTTGAAAATAATTCCTCTTTTTCCTTTTTACATTCGAGGAAGTTGAAGTCTGCTTTGCTGTTCCAAACTCATTGTGTTCGCTCCCTTCTGTTGCACTTTGGTATCACTGCTGGAATTGCTCAAGAGAAAAATTCGTCCCACTTCCGAGACAATAGGAACTCCAATCATGCCCACTCCAATTAAAATTTGTTTTGCTCGCGGTGTTTTGGCATTCCGATAGAGAGTGACACAAATGTAAGGAATGGGAGCAATAACCAATGGGCCCCAGTACATCCACAGTCGATCTTTTGCTCGGGCTTCAATGATGGCTTTTTCTCGTTCGTCGCTCATTTTTCAAATGGATATAGTAGTAGAAAAGTACAAGCTCAAAAAAGGACGGCTGATAATAATCTGACGACCAATAAAAAAAATTGTGAGATGGATTGCTGCAAAGGCGAAGAATTGACGTCAACGTTTGCACTATTTTTTTACTACAACATGTACGATATCGTATCGTATTATGGAGTACCAGGTATGGAGGATGGATGGTCTTGTAGCAACTGAAAAAGTGAGGGGACGGAAAGTTTCATCGTCGGCGGATGAAATAAGACTGGCGCAATAGAAACCGGGGGCTAGTCTGTCTGTGGACCGGCAAAGTCGATTTTTTGATAGGCAAACCATTGGATAGTCTTTTGAATGCTCTAGCCAGTGATGAAGCTCTTGTAATGATCTGGATGTTTTTCATATAGAAAAAGAAGTTTCAAACTTAGAGTTAACAGGGGGGACTGAGCCACAAAGTGAACTTCAACGGCCCATAACTCAAAATCTTTTTAGGGTTCTCCGGATGACGGACAGATTTTAGCCCCCGGTTTCTATTG
>Ga0100391_1000893_pt1 | contig 33983 bp, 26 predicted proteins | sample CryGeymeta201515_FD_81541 | JGI IMG/M metagenome (GOLD analysis project Ga0100391, IMG submission 81541) | Groundwater microbial communities from Crystal Geyser aquifers in Utah, USA - Crystal Geyser metaG 2015-15 | ecosystem: Environmental > Aquatic > Deep subsurface > Groundwater | place: USA... | reverse complement strand
ATGAATATCGTGCGCAGTGTCTCGTGCAATAAATTTGCAGGGCTCCACTAGTTACAAGCAGGCTTAAAAGAGCCCTGCAATTTTAGTGCACGTCATATGACGAGACGAATGATATTATGAATATTGTGCAGTGTGCACTAAATTCCCAGGGGGTCCACTAGTTAAAAGCAGGCTTAAAATTGCCTTGTGATTTTAGTGCACATGACAAGACGAATATGAATAATGTGTGTGTATGAATAATAAGATGATCCTGTGCGCTAACTTCACACGGGATGCACTAGTTAAAAGCAGCCTAACAGCTCCCTTATGATTTTAGTTCACTGGACTTACTGTAGCAGTTTTGCCTCGTTGGGATGTGCTCCCTGTAGAACTTGGTAGTGATTCTACATGGTCTCCTTTATGGTCCTTTGAAAGACCATATATTATCGTAGTAGTGCTAGGTAGCTAGGAGTAGTAGACCCTACTACTACTACTACTACTAGCTACCAGAGGAGTAGTAGAGTGCAGCCGAGCTGTAGTTTACTCTAGCTAGAGTAGACTACTGCTAGCTAGTCTAGTAGTAGCTACTCTACCTGGTAGTAGATGTAGCTGCTTAAACTCGAGATTTCCCTTGTCTCGAATTTGGTGATAACAAGTCTACTACAGTAGCTAGTAGTCTAGTACTCCGGAGCAGTAGTGGAGTAGTATTTTTTATCAGAATCATACATTAATAACCCCCTCCTGTTCTTCTAGAATACTACAATAGCTACTACTTGTAGCTACCTGGTACTCTCTCTCTCCACTATTACTAGTAGTAGCTAGCTAGCTAGCTAGCTAGCTAGCTAGTAGAGTAGCTACTGGTAGCTAGTAGTAGTACTAGTGGTAGTAGCTTCTAGACCAAACAACTCTGGGCACGTTCATTTTTTATTTTACTACGAATATTCAAATCGTTATCCTTCCATGACAAAATAACAACAATAGTAAATCCCATATTTTATGGAGGTCAAAATCAGTCAAATACTAGCAAGTAGTGTACTCGTACTAGTAGTAGTCTAGTAGTCCTCCACACAAAAACTACAACTACTGCAAATCAAACACCAAGAAGCAACACAAGAGCATTATTATTTTAATCATTTTATGTGAAAGAAGAAAAAACAGCTGGTTCAAACAACGCAGCCAGAAGAAGAACAGCCAGATCCTCCGGCTAGAATCTGTTAGCATATTCCGACTAACTAACAATTACAATACTACTCATTTTTACTACTATCTTTTATAATTCCCCTGTTGCTGTCCCGGAATAAATCCTGATGCTGCCAAGGCTGCTGCTCGTACCGTAGTTCCAATGCCCAAGCACTTGTCCAAATGAGGTGCAAATTTGCTGGTAGGAACTTGACGTCCACATACATGACAATCAATGGCTGCTTTGGGTTCCTTGAGTGGATGATTGCCGTAAATATCCAAGTGTTGTTGCTGTTGCTGTTGTTGCTGCTGCTGTAATACAGTGACACTAATAGATTTGGGCGATGATGACCTTGATTGTGATCTTTCCAATGATTGCTCTTGTTGCTGTGACACTTTGGTCAATGGCTGTTTTCCAAAATGTGCAGGAGGTGGTGTGGTCGAACGAGTGGCATGTGGTGATGCGTACGGCTTTGCTTGTAGCGAAGCAGAGGCATTGACCGCTACCACGTGTGCTGTCCTAGAGCCAGAACCCAATGCTTGCTTTCCCCTGGAAGTGGGAGGTTGTTTCCCTCGCGTTTGCACACGAGGAGTGCTGTCAGCTGCTACATTTTCGTTCGCAACAGCATCTAATTCTTTGGCAACACCCTCAGCTACAGAAGAACCTGTACTACAATTGCTCTTGGAACTGGATGCTTCTGCCGCTCCAGCAGCAGCAGCAGCAACGGCATCATCATTTTCTTCTTCTTTAACCCTCTTGGCTTCTGCTACATAGGCTGCAGATTGCTTCAAATAATCACTGCCATAATAATTATTCTTGTCTTCTTCTTGTTCTTCCAGCGTCTTGCGTCGTTTCCGTTCAGGACAAATTACCGCAAGTCGACGACACTCTTGCTCAACGTGCTCTTCATTTTCGTACAGTTCTGGGTAGAGGTCGCGACGACTTGATTTTACCAATAGTTCCGAGGAAGGATAAACACCTGTCTTGATCCAGCGGTGCATCTGGAATGCCACATCTGTAGATAAGCTGGTGATGAGTTCATCGTAAACAAGTTCGCATACAACTGGATTGTTGATAGCTCCTGCATCTTCCGGTTCTTCTTCTGCTGCAGCTTTTCTCACCACAAACCTTGTTGGATTCTTATCCGATGACATCATCTCATCTCACTCGAATTTTTGTGAGTACGGTAGTTGAGAATTGGATGTGTACTACTCTATTTAGTGCTTCCAGTGTCACCAACAAGAACGTGGTTAGCTCTTGTGTTTCAGGAGAACAGACGTAGTCAAGCTAGACTAGTCTACTAGCTAGTAGAGTAGTAGTAGTAGTAGTAGTAGTAGTACACCTACTAGTCTACTAGTATTAGTGTAGTAGGCTACGGTAGTAGTAGTAGTACTCCAGCAGCCGACACTTGGATACGGAGATAGTATGTGCGTCCAGAATATTGACCAGCAGACGACGAAGCAAGGTTTTCCTGCTGTTCTCTCCATATCCAAACAGTTCATTCGTTGCTCTCGCTGTCGCTCACATCTGTCTCTCACACGCTTCTGGATACGTTCCTGTCAAACAAGAAGTAGCGGCGTCTTACCAATTTTCCGCAGAGGATTCTTGAATACAATTCCGGCATCGCCTCTTCAGCGATATCGCCTGACGTTTTCCTGTCGCTATCTGCTTCCTCAGCCAAATAACAGCATAATAAAAGGCGAAATCGTCTACGTCCACCAAAAATACAACTGCCGACACAAAAAATAATTATCATGAGCATAACTTCCACATGTTTTTGGGATTACATGGGTCGAGTGGGACTGAGTTGGGTCGTCAATCCATCTGTACCTCCTCTTCACGAAGACGATGAAAATGTGCTGTTCATTGGCAACAGCTACACTGGATACAATCGATTGCCCAAACTCGTCCAAGCCGCACTGGAAGAGGCAAGGAAATCTGAACCAGCATCGTCGTCCTCTATAGTAAAAGCAACACGCAAGGTGAACGTGGCATCTCATACGCCACCGGGAGAAACCTTTGTAGGTCATCGAAAGGCATTGGAAAATGGACATTTGTTTCGTCGATTCAGCTTTGATTTTTATTATCTTGGTAATCATTTGCAACGATGCTTGATCCCTGGCAAGGACCATGCAGCTACTACTATCACTGCCACTGCTGCTGCTGATGCTGGTGATAATGTCCAACAGCGACAGTGGAACTGGATCACCCTTCAAAATCACAGCATTCAGGCAGGATTTTTTGCCAGTTCGGATCCCAAAATCAAATCCATTTTTAACGAGAGTTTAGAGGCGGCCAAAGCTATCAATAATATAATTGTGGAGCATCATGTCAATGCCAAAACCATCTTCGTTTTGACGTGGGGCAGACCAGGCAAACACCAAGGCTATCCGGATCTGTACCCTTCCTTTCTCACCATGCAACAGCTGTTGTTGGAAGGGTGCCAAAAATATGTCGAAGCAACTTCAGCACCTGCACGACCTACGTACCTGGCACCGGTGGGACTTGTCTTTCGGACGATTTATCAAGACTGCTGCGGCTCCATCAACGCCAACGCCGGAGGTGGTGGAGAACATTCAGACGTGGATGATACTACCAACGATCCTACCCGACCACCTAGCTTGTTTTACGATTTGTACGATAAGGGCGATCATCATCCTTCTCTGGCAGGCAGTTACGTGTACGCCTTGACTGTTGTTGCTACAATGACGGGTAAGAATGTCGTTAGAGATCTGAATGCGTGGGTGCCAATAGGATTGGATGCAGAAGTAGCCAAGAAATTGAGGGAGGCTGTGCAACGAACCATCGAGCAAACCGTTCGCGAAAAGATCATACGGTATCCGTGGCAAGATTAAAAACGAACAATTTGGGGGAAAAACGAACGGAGAAATTACAAGAGGGTACGTTGTTTTTGTTGAAGCTGTTCTACACGATCATTCGTCGTTTCATTTCATTTCACACAAACACGCCCCCACGAAGAGTCTATACTGCCCCTTTCTGTGTGATGGTATGGATACAACGAACTCCTACTCTCGAGTATGATTTATTTCGTTACGCTCTGGGGGTAAAAGTAAAGCTACCATAGGGTTTGGGGGCAACGCCGACAAGGCGCTGTTCATTCAACCAAACCTTATTCTGGGCGTCTATATTGCATCGCATTCGCGCGTGGCCATTTTTTTGTCGCGCCAGGAAATCCGCAAATTTCCGACACCCACGAATGCTGGTGTTGATACCGCTTGCACATTCATTCATTCTTTCTTCTTTCTATGTTCCACTCGTTTGTGGTGCTGAGTACGTCTTTTTTTCAATCTATGCTTTACTAACATTCTTCGCTGCGCAACTGCTATCTACTACCAAAATTGGGACGAAGTACTCGTCTTAATTTGGAATATATAGATCTACCAACACTTTACCTGGTAACATTTTTCTGAAGTCATTCTTGCTACCTGGTACTTGATTTCCAAGATGTTGACAGAAGTGTGCGTAGGAGAAGAGAGTCCTCTTGCCCTGGTGACTGGTCATGCTTTGAAGAACAGACAGAGGTGCTGAAAGGTTGCATTCATGATTTTGGTGAAAAAATTCCAAAATTACAAAAGAAGAACATCCAGGACATGAGACATGAATCCCCACCAGTGTAGTTGTCCTCTCATTAAACCCAAGGGACATGTATGCATGACAAACAGTAACAAAAAGAAAATCAACTTGTATTCCAACATGGTCCCCCACCGTAGTACTAACAAGTCCAGATCATGCTTAACTTCGCTGAGCAGACGGGAAGCAGTGCTGTCATGATTGTATGGATCTTCCTGATTGTCTCAAAATTAATGTTCTATATAATAGGAGTAAAAGCTTAATTAATCCAGTAATAATAATACGTGTTGTTCATCGTTTTTGAAATAGTCTGGTAAATATTATGTAGATTACTTTTGTCACTACCCTAGTGTGATGGTATGGTCGCAGGTTTGCTTGCTTCATTTCACTACTACTAGCTACTACTAGTAGTAGGAAGAGGTGATAGATACTCCGAGTAGTTCAGCACACATACTGTTCCCATCAATAGCAAGCTAGACTAGTAGCTAGGCCTAGTACTGTAGAACTTTCCGAAGCACGAAGCCGAGCTATGTTGTACAGTCGAGTCACCCGGGAATGATTTAGCCACTCAGCACGCATGTTCAACCAGAGGAGCAATGCCGATACCTCGGCGGTAAAAAACTGATCCCAAATGTATTCCTTTGCATTTTCTTGTATTGAAAGCTGCAAAACAATGACAGCCTCTTTGAGCACCACTACTGCCAGCAGGAACACCAACAACACTGCCGCCAAATCCAGTACAACCTTGCTGGTGGCTCTCGTGGATCAGACAGTCACCGATGCACCAACTACCAATAAATACAATGCACAAAATAAGGAGATCTATCAGAATGTCCGCCTACCATGTCCCCACAATCATCAGCTGCAGCGCGATTACCTCTTGTTGAACAAAAGTCATCTGATGGAAATCCAGTCTCTCGATAGTGACAATCCAACTGCGGCCACACAAAAGCAACAACAGTACCAATCTTGGTTCGTAGGGAACACCGTAGTAAGTGATGGCAAACTCTACGTAGTTTCGCGAGTGGATCCTCTCTTTTGGATTCTGAGTCTGGTAAAGTCGGCCAGGCCATGTTTGCTACAGGGCAGTACCAACAAACCACAGTGGCAACCTCTGGACCAGCTCTTGAGTGATAGTCACGTTCCCGAGGAAGTCTTGACGGTTTTAGACCAAAATCAAATACAGCACTTGGCTGCTACATATGACATGGGAGACGACGAAATGTTTTACAAGTTAACAATGCCAAAGTGTCTGCAGTGGCTAACAAGGAAACAAGAGGCTGTCGAACGTGTTCTGCAGTCACAGTTACTGGTCAAGCTGCGTCAAGAGGAACAAGAACAAGCAATGGAGGGAAACGGGGAAGGGGCCTTTACGGCAGGATTTTCTCTGACCAGTAGCACGAGCACGAGCGATAACACTGTGACACCCGACAGTACCACCAAGAAACACCCGTCAACGACACTCACTCCTACGCTGCAGCAACAGGCGAAATACGAAAGCATTCAAATTGTTTGCCAGTATCTGACGGAGGAATGGCAAACCACTTTTCTGAACCATCTTGATCTGACCGCGACCAAAGTATTACAAGATCCACAAGATGAGCGTCTGGTGGAACAAAAGCGACAACGGTCTACTACGTCGACTCCGACTGCATCATCTAAAACGTCAACAAGTAATAACACGACGGCCACGGCTGTGACTCCCGTAGACCCTACTCCCAAAGCCAAACCGCAACCACCGAAGCTATCTTTGGCACACAAACAACTCCTCAAGACCAACAAGAAAGGAATGAAATCCATGACGTCATTTTTCGCTCCCAAAGCCAAGAAATAATAATAATGCATCCATGAGGGTGGCACCTCGTTTGTTATTTTGGATTGCGCAGCAATAAATGAAATGGAGTAAAGTATAGACTCTTTGAAATAATGAACTACTCATTGTGCAAAATAAAATGCTATACACAGTGATGTTAGAAAGTACTCTATTGTTGATGAACAGCGCTGTTGCGATGCTTTATAAAGAAATCGATTCAGTCAGACCATTCTCTATCCTTGAATGTCGGAGACTGCACTGTACTCCACTTGTTTGTGGCGACATGTTTATGAGGAGCGATGACATCAAATATTAGATTTGAGTATTTTTATTTCAATATATGAGCTGTATGTATGAAAGCAATTGAGAGGCCTTCCTCGTGCATGGTGTTAGCCGACATCGGTACAGGATATTTCTTGCGGATGTTGATGTCTGATTTTGTCCTTCTCTTTGTTGTTAGAAATTCACCACAATTTAAAAAGATAGATTTGATAAGGCATAATCATCCCTTTGAGCGCTAAACGAGACAAATCCCTTGGACTTCTGTTGCTGTTCTTCTTGTCCGATAATCTTCTTCACTACTTTGTGCATCTCCACTTCAACTTGTTCTTCCCTGTGTGGCAGTGCTTTTAAACTCTGTTCAATATAGTCGTTCTGCTTGTCTTGATTTAAGACGCCAGTATGCACATCGACTACCTGTCCCTTGTGAAACAATACCAAATGTGGTAATGCTTTTGGTAGTGCTTCCTGCAAAAGCAATTCGAATCTCACATCTTCGGTACCATCTTGTTCCATGTCACATTTCAGTACGTGCAAGGAGTCTTGATACTGCAGTGCCGACTGCTGCAAAAAGGGTTCAATCAATTTGCATGGACCACACCACTGTGCAAAACAATCCACCAAGACTAAATCTTTGTCGCTGTTTTGTACCATGGCGTGATAGTTGCCATTGTGTAAGAGTTCCGAGACAATACCGTCACTTCCTTTCTTTCCTCCTCCAGCAGCCGACAGTGCAGAGACAGTGCGATCATAGGAGCATGTTCGAGAAGAGAACAGTGGTTGATTAGAAAAGGCAGACGCAAACGTTACGATCAGAAAAAATGCTGTTGCGATCCAAAGGAAACTGTTGGTGGAAGTCATGGTTGAATTGGTTGATTGTTGCTCAGTTTGTTCTGTTGTTCTGTTTCGGTTTGGGTGAGTGGTCGTCTCTTGCGAAGGTGTATTTTGTGCTGGTATTGATTATTAATATTTTTTGTCGAGACTGGCTTGATGCTTGCTTGTTGATAATGTTGTTGTTGTGATGATTGATGATTGAGAATTGAGAAGAAGAAGAAAATCCATAATTTGGCTAGCCCATCACTGATCGGGATTCAACCATAATTGAAACGCCGCCACGTCAGTTCGATCGCACCTGTTCATGTATTTTACTATCAACTTCATTGACGCACTGGACATCTCTAGGCACGTCTCATTGTCTCATTGTCTTTTAGTTCCATTCTGGTCAATAGTAGCTAATAATAAAGCTCGCGGTGACTCATCGGTCAAAACCACGTCCTTCATTACTATGGTAATACCTGGTAGCTACTACAGTAGTAGACTAACTACACTGGCTGGCTATTCGTATTATTTTATTTCTCAACACAACTCAACCTGTTTTTAATCGGTGAAGATTATTCGTCTACGAACATCGGCAGAAAACTACAGTACTATAACAACTCAAAATCTTCCGGAATCTCTTTTGTCATACATATTATTTTCAATAATCGCTATCCAAGTAACTACACCTCGAATCAAGCAAGAAATTAGGACCATTATGAATTTACCATCGCTGTGTAAAAAGACTTTGCTTTTACTGGTCGTTTCTCGGCGAGAAGCTGCCATTGCATTCATTCAGACGTCGTCCTCCCTGATATCATCCTCGTCACCATCTTCACCTGTAATAACTGGCAGTCAACAGCAACAGCAGCAATATAATCCACTAGCATCGACGACACCACGAACACCAAATGCAGTACTACAGGAAAGTGCCGGACACGATGTGGACTTGGCCACAGCTCCTCTGGGCAAACTGATTCGGTTGGGAGAAAATGCCAAAGAGTGTGCACCTACAACAGGGAAGAACAACAAAACTGACACGGGTAATAAAGAAAATAGTGATCCATCAAAACGCAACGTACATCGGTCGTTTCAGTTGGTATCTCCCACAGAGGACGAAATTCCTCTCCAGGAAGGCCAACGATTGGTCTGCATTGGTGACGTGCACGGAGATTTTCGAGCCCTCGAAGAATTCTTGACCATTGCGGGCGTGTACGACAAGGATGCCACCGTAGAATGCGATCAATGGATTGGAGGCAATACAATTGTAGTCCAGTGTGGGGATGTTTTGGATCGAGGATCACAAGAATTACAATGTTTCGATTTGTTAACAAAATTATCCCAACAAGCCGCGGCACAGGACGGGTGCGTGATTTTACTCTGGGGCAACCACGAGAGTTTGAACGCTGGGGGGATGTTCCATTATACCACAGGTGAGTACGAATACGAAGCCAATTTGGGTAAATTGATCGACGAGCAACTCAAATCACCCGCATGGCGGATACAGTACGCGGGCAACCAACCCGCAAGATGGGCAGCCTACGAACCTGGATCGGGAGTATTAGCGCATCCGCTATTGGCCAATATGAAAGTAGCTGTCAAGGTAGGGAAGACAGTCTGTGTCCATGCTGGATTGACCGCCAAACATTTGGACCAGTACGGAGGGTTAAAAGGCATGAACGGACAAGCTCAAAATTGGATGAAGCATAGTACGTATTGGAAATGAAATTTGGGTTTGCGCGCTTGCTGTTCTTTTTTCCAAGTGTTAAGAAACTTCGTCCTCTAACGATCTTCTTCCTACATGCTGCCTCCCTTTCGCCCAATTTGCAATCATACCAAACGTGCTTACCTAACACAGCATACATGAAAAACAACAACTTTGCGAAGTACGATTCCAAAGCAGACCTGGTAGCCGACATTAACAAGCGAGCCCAGCATGGAGCCAACAGCATGCCAGAAGTGTTGGGAGGAGGATCCGGAAGCAACTCACCAGTATGGATGCGAGATTATTCCGATCCCAATGACAAACCACCAAAAAATCCAAAGGCCCAGCAAATGATCGATGCTACTCTGTTTCATTTGAGAGCAGATCGCATGGTCATGGGCCATACTGTCCAACGAGAAATTAACGTAGCACTGAATGGCAAAGCTTGGAGAATCGATGTCGGTGCCAGTCGCGGAGTTATGGGTGGAACACCGGAGGTTTTGGAAGTAGTCATGAAGGATGGCAAGGAGGTTGTTTCCATCTTGAACGACAAGAAGGGCAAAATACCGGCCAAGGAACGACAAATAAATGTTTCAGTTGCCTCTGCCGTCTCGTCCATGCTGAGTGGATAGAAAGCGTTATTTTAATTCTTTTCCCCTGAACGTCGAATGGCTTATTTGATGATATTAATAATTCGTTTACAGCCGCCGAATTAGAGGGCGTGAAAGACGATCAAATCAACCGCTTCTTCGATATCTATCTGCAAATATTCCTGTTTAATTGACGCATTTAAGGCAGGTAATTCGTCATCTGGGAGAACATTTCGCTAGAGGGCTCCATAAAGACATTTGCCCAGCCATGCAGAATGCAGATAATGCTCATCCCGACGCCGCTCATTGCAGCACCCTAAGGTGGAAGACAAAGGAGGTCAATGGCTTAATTGTTTCATCAAGAAAGATTATTTTTCTTGTTCAGAATATTCCCAGCTGTGGCGCTAGATTTAATATTCATCACAAGGAAACGCAAATTCTTTTTAACAAGGCGTGGTCGTCTTAAAATAATAATTGTTCCTCCGCTGGCAACTCTTTGCAGCCCGTGTGCGTCCGAAGATACCAGCCACTTTTCCGTCAAAAACTTGCATCCTAACTTTTCTTGCCATTGGAATCACACTTCAATATACGGATATGCCCAATTGCTCGCTCCTAAAAGCAAATCGACATAACTTTCGGCTACTTCGGAACTGGACCAACGAGGGTAATCCATCCAATGTCTTTTCGAAAGTATCTTCTGATCAACCAGTCAATGAAGTCATCTAGCTGAACTCGTTCATCGTGCGCCTTCCCCATATCATGAAAGGCTACTTGGAGTACATCCGTGGTAACTTCAAAAGGGCATGCATCGACAAAGCATTGGTGAAGATCCTGCATAGAAACATCATTTCCGGAACCCAATTCAAACAGAGAAAAGGTGTCTGCGATCCGCTCCCGAAGCGAATCTTCGCTCCGTTCCACACTGGCCAGGTGATCAATGATGTCTTCTATTGTGACTATACCGTTTCCACCGACATCCATTTCCGCATAAAGACAATCACTACTTCCAGAAGAGAAACTCGTGCTGTCAACACTCAAGTGAAACATGTTCCGAACAGACCTTACCCTGTCAAGGAAAGATCTCTGTTGCTGCAACCAAATCTTCACATATAGAGCTCGGAATTCATCCAGCGTCAGGGACGGAGTCGTTATATCTAGGGCTTCCTCTATAAACGACTCAACGGCCTCCGCGTCGTTAATTGCGAGCTTCTTCAGCCCCAACGAGAGCTCTAATGGATCGCAAATGCCATCCCTGTCCCTATCGAAGTAGTTGAAGGCTGCCTCTAGCTCCTCTAGCCGGAGCACGGCCCCAGAGCTTGGAGACCAGCTAGGGCGAGACTGTGGTGAAGCTACCACCTCGACCCAGGAAGCAGCACACCCTTCTGCAGCACTATGGTAATCTTTGAACAAAATACGGAAGGCAATGGGAACGTGATCCGATGGATGTTGCTCGTTGGGAATGTGATCAACAAAGTCTGGAATGATGCGACACTCACCCTCTCCGTTCTCATCTTGTCCCATTTCAAAAACGGATTCGCAAACTTCCAAGAGAGAGGGTTGGAGTAGGATGTAGTCAATTCGTACTGAACGACAAGACGTGATCGAGGTGGGCGTCGGCGATGCAGCCGCCCGGGACGTAAAGATGAAAGGATGACCAATCATACCAGCCACCCCGAATTTGATCCTGGCCATTGTACCTAGGTGCCACAAAGTGGTGTCATTCAGGTCACCTGCCAATACAACCGGTGCCTCTACTCTTTGTTCGTGTTCCTCAGCAAATTGTGTGACTTGATACAAAATCTGGGCAATTTGCCTTGCTCTCTCCTTGGTCTTGCCACGATCCTCTGGGTTGCGAGCTAAGTGTGTAGATACAAATATCAAATGTCGGTTGGTTGGTATGTGACGGAGCATGGCCAGTAGGGCCACCCGATCTACTGTCTCACCGATGCGGCTAATGGTTGGAGCCTCACCATCATTTTCTTCTTCCAAAATATTGTCAGCATCTATGGCCTCTGATTTTCTGGCCGTTAATTCGACTCCGGAATAATCCAAAAGTTCGAATGCATCTCGCCGAAAGAAAATGGCACACCCATCCGAGCACCCACTCCTCGGCCGACGCTTGTAAACCCCCGAATAGCCCAACCGATCCATTTCGGTTTCCCAAAAGGTCTCGTAATGATCACATTCGACTAATGATATCAAGTCGGCATTTAGCTCTTGTACAGTTCTTAATAGTCTATCTTTTCGTATATTCCAGTCAAAAAACCGTCGATCTACGTCCTCGACGACTCTTTGTTCATCTTCAGACAAAATACCCTCGGCATGATCGGGCCAACCGATCTTGAGGAGTTTGCCAGTGGTAGGATCCCGTCTGTAGAATTTCTCTGTAATAGCCGCTCGTCGCTCATCTGTCAGGTCGGTCAAACCGTGCAGGAACCATGGATGTGTGTTAGATCCAAGTGTCCCCGCAAGAACATTGTACTGCGCCACAACAAAGGATGGGTTTGGTGGTAGTGGTTGTGGTGACAGTAGCCCCCTTGTCGACAGTGAGAGACCCCGTACACTACTACATGCACGAGAAGAAAGAAGAATGGCGGACAGAAGCTTTGCATTCTTCCTGGAAGCATTCTTTTGTTTTGCCATGATACTCAACATCTTTTTTTTTGCACTGACGAGTAATCGAGTAGAATAAAGCACGGTGCGACACTTCACTAGCCGAAACCCGAAAGGTACCACTACTGCAACAAGAAGAGTAGAGAAGAGGTTGTTTGTTTTGCACTTTTTGAGCCCTTTAGGAAAATGCAAATAATCTTAATCTTCCATTCGCATAGTCAATTTGTTGCTAGAAGTACCTCAAGAGAACACCACTAGCAAATACTCGAGTAATAACAACAAAATTGTCAGGTTTTGTGATTGTTATAGCAGGAGACATGCAATCTCCTGCTCCTGTCTCCATCACATATCACATCATGTTTTCGATTGCCTGAGGGTGAGCGAGCCAATGGAACAAATCCGTAAGATGGTAATTAGCCCTATCTCTAAATCAATTTTAGAGTCACTTATTTTCAGTATGCATGATTAAGAAGTGTCGTTATCACGAGCATTGCCCATTCTTACCTTTTTGTAGTGGTCTAGTAGTCTAGTAGTCCAGTCTACTAGTGAAATTGCGGAAATTACGAATGCTAATAGCTAAGACTGTACAGTTTATTTCTAAGAAGCGCAAAGACTACCACTGCTCTCCAACACTTTGACCCTTCTTTTTTCGTCCTCGAGTACCACGTTGTGCTGCCGGCGTAAATCTTGTTGGATCAAAGGGACTCAAATTCACACACTTGGATTCTCCGTCTAGAACCAATTCCGCAATGGCTTTGCCACAGGCTGGTGCCCAGGCTATTCCCCAACAATTATGTCCTGCATTGATAAATGCACCTTCGTATCCAGGAATGGATCCCATGTAGGGCTTGGCATCAGGAGGACACGGCCGCATGCACGCCTGCGTCCGATCTAGCTCTCCTTCTGTGCGATGCAAGGACGACATTTGCTCAAAGGAGGATTTGGCTGCTTCTGCTCGCTGTGGTTTGGCCTGACAATCCTCCAAAAAGGCTCCATTTTTCAGTTCTTGTGTAGATATATAATCGCTACCACCAATACCACAAATGTAGATTGTTCCATCCGGTCGAGGATATACTTCCACTACACGTATGCGATAATGATAGGTACGTTCAGTGAAAAAGACACAACAGCAACAGCACAGTATCAATACAGAAACAACGTCGACAACTCACAATGCGTTCCAAATCGATCGTCTTCTCCACAAAAGAGAGCTGTAGCATCAATATCTTTTCCTTCTGGCTTTTTCCAAACAATGCTGGTAGATTTGACACCTTCCATGGGAAGCTGCACGGCCCCTTGGAACCAATCCTCGGCAGCACACGACCATGGACCCGCCGATATCACGACTGCATCCGCAGCCAGTACTTGTTCGTTGGTGGTATCGTCTCCGCGTGGCTGGTATTTTACTCCTACAATTTTGCGCGTTCCTCGTTCAGATCCCTGGTGGTCGGTTTCCATTCCAGTGCAAGATCCCAAAACAATATCAATGTTCTGCTTCTGGGCTTCTAACATTTTGGTAACGAATTCGTCCGGTGTGATTTGTGCTGTATCGTCTCCGTATCCCATGGGTGAAATACGTCCGTATTCTTCTCCGTCCAGCCAACTTGGCATGATATCTCCGTACTGTTTTTGAGCCTGTCGAATGCCCTTTTGGTACCCTGCACATACCGACAAGACGGGCAGTTTGCGGTACGTTGTACAGCCTAGAGCGGGTGCGTATTCTTCGTACAAATCAAAAGCCAGTTCGTGCAGCTGTTGCGTAGGACCACCGTCGCCCCAGGAACGAGCCATAAAACCACCACCCTTGACCGATGCGGCCGATGCGGGAGCTTTGGCTTCCAGTAGTGTAACTTGAGCACCACGCTGGGCCAAGTGATAGGCAACCGACGTGCCTTGAATACCACCGCCGACCACAACAACTTTTTTTGCGGAGGAGGAAGCAGCCATCATTATGGATAGAGCTTGAACTTGTTGGATGCAATAAAAATGATGATTTGGGGAGAATAATAATAATGATAGCAGGAGAGTTGTTGTTACGAGAACAGTGTCACTGGTAACTGAGAAGTGTCGAGAAATTGCCATAATGATACTCAGAAACTCCTTGTTGCTCTGCACTCATGAACCTGCTGTTATTCTATTATTGCTGTATGGAGTATTTTAGTAGATCTAGTTTCTACTACTACTACTTGCTAGCTAGTAGGTACTACTAGTAGCAGTAGTTCTTCGTAACTGGCTGTGGTACTGTATCTGTAGTTTGGTTGGATGGATAGGATACTACCAGGTACTGTAGCTAGCTAGAGTAGCTCCCCTGCTACTACTAGCTAGCTAGAGTAGCTCTAGTACTGTAGTAGAGTACCCTCGTCTTGGTTTGCTAATTGTAATATCAGGTTAGGGATATTATAAAACGCGCACATTTGCCTTTGGATTATGGTAGACTACGTGGGAGTCGGAAAAGTTTAAATTATTCTCGTCTGAAACTCAAATGGAAGAACAAACTACTAGTGATCAAACTTGAGGCTGCAATTATGATCTTAACTTGAGTCTTTTGGGAAGTATTAAAAAGCTCCCTTCAACGCGTTTGAAATAGCCCTTTATACGATGTCCGCAAACCAAAAGTAGGTTGGCAAAGTTTTTGCACCGTCGAAAATGAAAGTCGGGAGTCAGGAGAATTGCGACAAAAAGGACGACGAAGAAGATAGTGTCCTCCAAGAAATGGTACACTTCACTCTACTGTTTGCTGGCATAGACGCCGAATCCTTTCAAGTCATGAGCAAATCGTCCAATGTGCCGGTGTTAAATAAATGCATTCGACAAGTGCAAAAGGGAGCAGATGCATTCGACAAATACAAAATCAAATCCGAAAAGCAGGGGGCGGATGGCGTGGATGCATGCAATAGAAACACTTACTTTGAATGGCACACTTTGTACTGAAACAACAAGAGTACGGCCATACGATATGGAAACTAAACGGACACAGGCTAAGGGCTAAACAGTGAACACGGTAATACCTGATATAAAATTGTAGCAATGATCGCACGATAGAAAGTGCGTATGCGGATCACTGTGGTTTGCTGTGTTGGTCTGGCAAAGTGGCTACCAATGACAGTCAACATTACAGCTCTTGTGGACGAATAGGCGGCGCATCAAAAGTTGCACATTGTTTGCAACCTCTTGATTGGCACTACTACCATTTGTAACACCATTTTTTGCGGTTGATGGAGCTCTCTAACCGACAGCTAATTTGAGCTCATACATATAATTTTTATTGAAGACTACTTTGCATGGATCAGACATACAGACCAGCAGTGTTCGGTACGTGAAAGAAAGTGTCAGCTTGTACTTGCCTCAAACATGCATCATCTATTTCTTTCCACGTTTCTTCTTCATCCTTTTCTTGTTAGTTTGCGCCTTCTGCCCGCCACCACTTGCTGTCCCTTGACTTGATTGTTGTCTTGCCTGCTTCTCTTCTTTCTTTCGCTGCTTTCGAGCCACCTTTTTTGATTTCGAGTTGTTGGTAACTGCAATCCTGGAGCTCGAAGCGCCATCAACACGTGTCGCTGCTACATGTTCTGCTGTCTGACGACAAACGCGACGCCGTAATTCGTCGTGGAAAGCTGAAAGAGAATGCAACAGTTTCTCATCATGGCTATCACCCATTATTGATCCTTGAATTTTGCAGTATGCTACCGCGGTTGGCCCGAACGCCATTAGAAGGGGTGTAATCTTGTCATCGTTTCTCACCAGGAATAAGTTGCGATGATTTTGCGTGGGTGCCACATTAAAGAAGAGGCACATCAATAGAGAATACTTATCATCGTATGTATCTGTTTCAATACTTGGATAAAAAGAACCCTTCATCTTTCCTGCCTCGCTCCAAAGTCTTAGCAACTGCGAAAGATGTTTACTTACAAGCTCAGGCGTCTCTAAAAATCTTATAGAGTCGCAAGTTACCATAGCAAGATCAAATTTGAGATTTATCTGTAAAAATGCGGTCTCCAAGATTTGTCCTTTTCTGAACATCAGAGATACAGCTGTCCTTAACACTTCCCTGCCTGAGTTCGGGTCCACATACTTATAAAAAGAATCAAACTCTGGACGTTTGCCAATTGCAAAGGCGTCATAGTTTTCCCAGAATTCTTCCTTGTTTTCTTTGCTAGTCGATGGAGACCCAACATTTAATATCACTGCAGCTTCCAAAAGTTGTCGTGTCTCCAGCTCTTGAAATAACCACTTAGGTCGCGAAAAAAAAAAATGTAGTAAAGCTGAGGATGTCACAGTTGGAAAATTCCTTTCTGTTCGCTCCCGCAAATTGCGCTGCGAGGTGGGGATGACCATTTTTATTATACCATTCCACTACTCCCATTTTGCATGGATGAAACTGGTCAATCAGCGCGGACTCAACTTCTTGCTTGAACAATGTTGTACTGAACTTCAGAAGATCGGTGTACGCAACATTGTGCTGATCGAATGCCAACAAAATAATATCCTTCCCAAGGACACGGGCACATTCAGCTTTTATACCAGAAGGAGGTTCTCTTGGTGACTGGAAAAGCTGACATAGAAGACGAGATACACTCTTTCGTGGGAGAGCTTCAGATACTCCTTTAGGGGCACATTCATTCCACAATTTAACGATATCAACTATCAACACCGACTGAAAGGAAGCTCCCATTCGCTTTATCAATTCAGCGGTTTTCTGGTTGGCGAGACCGAATTCTCCAGCACCGAGGGCAACTTTACAAGCATTGAAGAAGTCAAAATGAGAATCGTAATAGTCAATGACTAGCAACGGCATTGTGTTTGCAAGCGCCTCCCTTTCAGCCAAGGAACAGTCAGCTACAAGGTTTTTCAACCAACCAGAATTGCGATAGGCAAGGAGGATTTTGTATACACTGTGGTCCGCTAGATCAGTGACGCTAACTGTAGAGAAGTCCCCTCGGAAAATCGCGTACTGGACGCACATCGCTTTCGATAGATCATTGGGGCGTCTTTTAAGTGCCTCTAAAAAGATGTAGTCATCCGATACATCCCAAGACCCTTCACTTAACTTCAGTAACTCTTTGAGAACACACAGAATCAGTTTGTAGTCGCAGCTATCGTAGAAGACATTAGCGGCTTTTCGCAGCTTGTTCACACCTTCTGAAGTCAACCCTGATTGTAAGAGGGAGTGTCCAGAAGCAAAGAAAGCCCAATCTTGTCGAGCTGCCCTCGCGAAGCAACTTGCTGCAAATTTGAACTGATCGTCGCTAAAAAGCTTATGTGCACGTTCAAGCCACTCTTACGCTTCTTTCGATGTGTCGCGGTTGAACTCCTCAAAGATCCTTGCATCGGAAATTTCCAAGTCACAATTTAGGATATCAAAAAAAGAAGCCATAGCTGGAACGTCTTCTTTTACAAGAATCACAACTCTTTTCTGCGCTCGTGTAACAGCAACATATAGCTCACGAAGCATTTTAAGGGATATTTCTCGTCGTTGCTCAACTTGCCAGGTCTTGCGGTCGTGATCAAAAGCGACGACCACATCATCGAATTCAAGACCTTTAGATTCTAGCGAAGTAAGGATGAATGGATGGTTGTTCAACCATTCACCAGCTTCTACAGCAATGCCTTCAGAGCTTACTGGTGAGTAGACAAAGGCCTGGTTCTCGCCAAACTTGGCTGCGGAATTGAAGGCATCTTTCCAGTTACAGAGGACAACTTTCAACCCCAAATCTTTTCTTGTTTTTTCAGGTTGCGCAAAATCGATAGTGCCGGGGAAGAATTCTCTAGCCTTTCCTAGGATAGCATTCGCCAAGGCCAATATATCCTTGGTTGTTCTATAATTGATGAGTAAATGCTGTACATTCTTGAGTTTCTTTTCGATACCACTTTCAATGTTCAAAAGCGTTTGCTTCAGACCATCAAAAGTAAAAGAACAGCCGGGTGAAATCATCTATGTAAACACATGGTTGTGCGAGAGACCGAATTGAGAACCAAATGGCATAAAAAACATGTGCAATGGCTTTTTTTGGAAGTTAGACTTAGCTTACCTGCGCAGGATCCCCACCACAGACCCAGTATTGGTGATCGCGGCCGGCTATACTACAGATAAGGAAAATTGCGGCATGGGAGAGATCTTGTACCTCGTCGAGATACGCTAAACATGGCGTTGAATTAGTTGTATGGAGACACGGCACGATAATACGAGACAATATCAAAAAAACTTTACCTGACGCAAACAACTGCTCCTGCTTCTCTTTCAAAAGGCAAAGAACGACATCGTGAATATCAAATTTTCGGTTTGTCCTTTTCCATTCAGAGTATCTCTCGTATTCGTCGAAGACAAGCTCCCTGCACTGACGACCTTCTTTGTTGTTGTTAGGAATGTTGCTTCGTTTGTCCTGAAGATACTGGTCTCGGCTCAAGGCTCTTGACTGCCTAGCAGCGGCTACAGATCCCAAAATTACTCCACCAATCTCATTCTCGAGAAGGTGGGGTTCAAGCTTGATTTCTTTGCGAGACTTTCGTAAAAAGATGTATCCTTGGAACGTACACGATCCTTTGCCTTGGAAATCCTGAACCTGATAGTGTTTGAGCAGGTCAGCGATGAAGTCCTGAAACGAAAAAAAAATTGTTTTGGGGAGACAGGCGCCGTGAATCGGGGTCAGCTCCTCATACTTTTGCTTCAACTCATTCTTCAGCCTAGGAGATACAGTTATGAAAAGAGCGGGGCGAGGATCTGTCAAGCGATCGTAAAATGCTGCATGCTGCAGTAGCACCTGTTGCAAAGTGGCGACGAGTCATGAAGAAAAAAAAACGAATGAGGAGCTCGTACGTTTCAAAAGACAATGCTAGACATTTGATTATTTACCAAGGTTTTGCCTGTGCCCGACCGCGATTCAATTAAAAGAGGTGGAGGAGACCGGGCAACTCGCTCTTGAGGCGGGTCGAGCTGAATTTTACTCAATGGAAAGTCGTCCAACTTTCCAAACAAAATTGCATCTTGTAAATGGCTATCCAACAGCCAGCTTGAAAACATTTTGCCCTTTTCATTTGACGGTACGTCCTTTGAAACCACACCAAGCATATCAGCACGCGGCGATCGGCTTCCGTAAGGGACAGTGTGATTTTTTTGGCGAAATCGCAAGCAACTCTCTGGTGTCCCAGCATGGTGTGCCTCAATGATACCAACTCCATCATAATCACGTACAATCCAAATGACTCGCAAATCTTTGCTGTAACCTTTCAGCCACGAGACATGCCAGCCTTCTTTTTCGGTCACACGGCTACCACACGCATTAAGATCTGGCAAAGCAAGCGAAAATAGCGTATTCAATGATATATTTTTGTGACTTTGCGACAGGAGTGCCATCTCACCGTGGAAACGTTGAGTCAGCGTGATTTTCCATGTAGTGTGAATTGATAGATCAGGTGGACTGGCAGCGATTCTCTGGATCTTCGTTTTCACGGTAAACTCTGCCTTTGAAGCGTAGACAGCCAAAGCGCGGAGTGTCGAACCATTCGGCAGACCCTCGAAAAAAGCCTTGTCCCCAACCACTCTAAGCACGCGTTTTGCTCTTGTTAGGGCCACATTCAGCCGCTGTTTATCGTCCACAAATCCAACTTGTTTTGTTCGGACTGTCGACAGTATGACGATATCACCTTCCTGTCCTTGAAACGCGTCTACTGTAGAAACTTCAATGTTCATTTTCAGAGGTCCACACATTTCTCGAAGATGCTTCGCCTGGGACTTGTACGGCGTGATGATGATGATTCTGGCGTCCAAATGAGCCTCGATGATAGCAACGATATCTGGATCTTGCTTTAGTAGATCTTTTATCACAGCAATCTCGTAAGAATTTCGAAAAGAGAAGGTTTTGTCGCTCTCTTCTCTCCCTCGGCCTTGGGTATCGAAAAATAGAAAAGGAGCAAAGACTTGGGGTTCTCGATTCTGCACGTTTTCCCCGGACATTACTCGACTTTCATAAAACCGCTTGTTTGGGAATTGCAGTATGACTGGGTCCATTCTGTATTGTGTGTCGAGAAGATGTACCTTCGATTTGTCCAGCTTGTAAACGCGTCCTAGCCAGGATTCGCCAAAGCCATGCTTTTTACAAGACTGCTCCAAAACGGTTGGTTGCAATTGGTTCGGATCTCCCATGACAATGACTCGCTTAATTCCGGGGAATGTAGTTGCTATGAAAAATTCTGCCTCTGTGCACTGGCCACCCTCGTCAAGAAGAAAAGTGTGAAACGTACTGCCCGAGATTGCATTTTGCAAGACAAATGATCCGGAGCTGTTCTAAGTACACAGTACAATTTTTGCTTGGCTAAGAAGCTGTAAGACAGCCAGCTGACCTTCAGGCATAATCGATCCTCTCTCATCCACTGCAATGTTTGGGCATATCGAGCCCAACTTTTCCATAGTGGTGTTCTCGTCGACGTGTAACCACAGCGCAAGCTGTCTTCTCTTTTGATCCATTTTCCGGCTTCTTTCTTTCAAATCCTGAGTAGATGCAGCCTCGCCACATGGCTCAGATTTCGCTTGCTCATATTCATAAAGCGCCCGTCTGTATCCTTCGGAGCGACGGCGAGGGTTTAGGAAACGAACCGACTCATCACAACCGTCACCGAAAATGCAAACACTAGGATACGAAAAGCGGCCAGTTTTGACAAGCTTCAGCGCTAGATTTGCAACAGCGGCATTTGAAGGAGCTGTGACAATCATGCCTTTCCCAATGGCTGAGATCATGCTCACCATTGTCGTCGTTTTTCCACAACCAGGTGGGCCTTGAATGGCAAAAAAACCCTCTTGAAATTTGGTGCTAGCAACGGTCAGCACTGCCAGTCGCTGAGAGTTGTTTAGAGAACAAAGAATCGAATGGGCAACGACGTCATTACTTTGATATTGAATAGACTGGTTAGAATTGACACGACCATAATGCGAGGAGGCTTCCGCCCCACGCTCATCTTGGTCTCCACCGTCAACAACCTGGTGAAGCATTTTTCGTTGCATGCCGTATCGAGATAAAGCTTCTCCATCTGACATGGCGCGGTAAAGGCATTCAATAATACGAGCCGAGCCCGACAAAGAAGCAATTTTGTACACAAGTAAGCCATCATTTGGTGCTTCGAACGTCTCGTCGCCATCCCAAAAAAGCAGTTTGCCACCTTTTACGGGCATCAACACCGACACATTGGCTGCTTTGGCACCAAATAAGGTTCCCATTACGAAAACGTCATATGGGTGTAGATCAAGTCCCATGCGCGTCTCCTCGCCAGAACCCATAATTTGTCTGTCTACTGACGCCGCAAATTCAACTAGCACCATGTAGGCAAGTTTTTCGAGATCATCATACTTTAGTTTGTCATCACTGAGTTTTTCCACTTGGTTTATATCCGGCTTGTATTTTTTAAGACAAATATCTAGTAGTTTGGCGTGATAACGTGTAAAACCAGAACTGAATGGGGCGCCCAGCTCCCCGACTTTCTCCCACGTCGGAGAGCACTCCCAGTCGATCATGGTTGGATGTCTAATACGTATTATATATTTCGTCCTTTTGTTCAAGCTTCGTTGCTACTTTGTCGAAACAGTTGTCGCTCTTGCTTATTTTTTGGTTGTGGGGCGACCGAGATCACTGCTGTGGACCATTGGTTTGACTTATGACTCCCTACAGATTCCGCAGTACTTGTGTGAAATTTTCAACAGAGTTTCTCTCGAGTCTCTCCTTTTTGCAGAAAAAAAGAATAGCATGTGGGAACTTGTGTGCGTCTTTGAACGTTCAGATAAGAGAATTTGCCAGATAATAATCCGAAAATGTTCAAGGAAACAAACCCGTCAGGAATGCTAGACTACTACAAGTTTATCTCATGATGCTACTATTGTGTATTGTACATACAAAAAACAAAAAAATGGATGCCCTTTTTTCTGTCCTTGACTCGCGCATCGGACGGATATGTCCTACCAGTTTTGACCATTCAAAGAGGATGACTGTCGGTTGTTTGCTAGGTTGGAAGCTGTCCTTGGTCCTTGCTCTTCCTACGTTATCATGATTCATGAATGTATCTCGAATTTTGTTGAACAGATATCTTTGTTTTTCGAACAGAGTCAACTCTTTATACACAGCAACAAGACTGTTTTTCGGTTTCATAGGTTTCCTTGGACATAATTCCACTGCGGATCTCTTGGATCAAATAGACATGAGGATAGGCAAAGCATCCAAAATAAATGGCACCAGGAAGATTTAAGGCAATCAACGACATGAGAAATTCCGCAGCAAAAGCGGCCAAGCTGGCTCCGATGGGCCACACTTTGTAGGAATAGGCACCCCAAATACCCAAAGCATTCAGTGCCATGCGACAGAGAGTGTAAGTCACGGCCATGGGAACAGATCCGCTGTAGACCTCCATGGCCGCCAGTTCTTCCTCGGTATAGTTAAAATTGTCGTCGTTCAAGTCGGACATGTTGGAAGCTGCAAGAACGGCCAAAAGACCAAAAAGAGCCATGCCCATACTCACCAGATTTACAATTATGGTAGCTCCTGAAATGTCAGAAGTCAGGTGTGATAGAATGTGAGATACAAGATCATCAAGCGCAGACTGTATCGTATCAAACTTTTCTACTCTAGTACCGAATGAACATTCACACTGTAATGTACGTACTTTTGACATCACAGCATCCACCGCAGCCTGATCGTTCCAAGGGAAATTCGTACAGGAATTAACATGAGGGAAACAGCGAGAAAAATGTGAGGCTCCCCCCAAAAAACAAGGTATATATTTTGAAACAGATGTTCACGTGCACAAAGTTATTGTCGTTCGTACACTTGTGGCCGCGCTTCATGCCGCTGTTGGCGGGCGGCGTACTCTCGCCGGCAAGAACGTATTCTTCATCGGAGGTTTGCTTGGAGGATTCCATGATGTTGTCCTTGTTGCTGTTGAAGATAGTGCTGTTATTAGGCAGGGCTTGTTTGCGATCCCCTCGATGGAACTCGAACAATCCGACGATTTTTAATTAACTACTAAGAAGAGATGATGCTGTAGCACGAGCTCTTATTAACAAGTAGGTAACACGTTACCGAATTCCAATTTATTTAATTATCGTGTCCAAGAGAAAAAATGCGAAGATATCCTCGCCAAAATTTACATGAAAATAAATTTTAAGTAGACGCACACTAGTGCAGATTGATTGTCATTTCGACGATGATCGCACAGATTTCCCACGTTCCAGTGGCTTCCATACCCTGGTACCAGGTACCATCACGAGTAAAAGATCAGGAAACGCTGGGTCATCACAACACAATGGAGAGAAGCGTCAGAACTAAAGTACACAAGAAAAGTGGCAAGGCAGGCGTCCGAGTACGTATTGTATATTAATAGTGGTACCGGGTACCGCTACGGGATGAGCTCCAAGAAACCAAAATACTTACGACAATTAAGCCTCTCAAGAATTGGAAACAAAGGATTTCTATGGGCTCATCTCGCAGGGTCATCAATACTTCCTCACTTCAACAGTTTCGTGACGTACCTGGTACGTACCAGGTAGTAGCTACCGGTACTACCAGGTAGTTACTAAACTAACAGTATTACTACTACTATTATTACTAGCTAGTACTACCACAAGAAAGTAGTAGAGTACATAATCAAAGCAGCAGGAAATGAAATATGCTATGTAGGTAATTTTAGAAGTGAATTAATTTTAAACAATTGTTCCTCGTTGCTCGCCTGCTTCTTGTGGTAGAGTCAGACATACAAATAATGATCACTATGTACAGTGCAACGAATGCAACTAAACTTTGTACATTGTCGAACGACATTTCACCATTGTAGACAGAGCACCTAGGCCAGACAGCTAGTCCGTTTTTGAGGCAACAGGGGCAGGTTTCCGGGCAGCCATGGCTAAGGCCGCAGGTTTCTTAGTTTCCTTGCGTTTCATAGTCGTACTCAATAAAGGCTTTCCTTCAATGAATAGTTGGTGATAGTAGGCACCCCGATCAGGTCCATCTCCAATGCGCGTAAAGCTGTACAAATTGAGCTGTCGCTGAAAGCTCGCGTAAGATCCCATTTTAAAGTACTTCGGCATGATATCTTTGGCAAACTCTTGAGTGCGATGGATGCAAAATGCTCGGCCGTCTCGAACGAAGCTCGCAATGTCTTCACGTCCCTGTTCTTTCAAATCCCGGAGCATTTGATGAATCTTCTGGGGGAAGCTTCCAGATCGACCACGGCGTCGCTTCTTGGGATCCTCAGCGGCCACAGCGGCAGAAGAGACATTGTCATCTTGGGGATCTTCCGTCTCTTCCGCAACAAAGGCAACATCAGATGAAGCGGTCATGGGTGTTGGCATTACAGCATCATGATTGTAGGAGGAATCAGATGCTGTTGGCACCTGCTGCTGATGAGAAAATGTAAGAGTGGAGCTGATAGCCGGCCTGGCCTGCTTGTGCTGCATCATCTTCATCAAAAGGTCCGATGTAGTCTTTTCTTGCGGGGTTCCTTGACCTGGACCCACATGAGTTTGCCGCTGCGCCGACAACGACTGACGTTGCTGCTGCTGATGTTGTGCAGCCGTGGCAACCGAAGCTGACAAAGTGGCAGGAATATTCGGTCCTTTGGTCTGTTGAAGCATATCCAACAAGTCCGCGAGATTTCCGCCACCATAGCCACTTCCTGAGTTAATGTTGTGCAACAGCTGCTGCTGCATTCGTCTTCGTTCCTCTTCTTGGCGATCCTTTTCGGCTTCCATCCGTCTCTTTTGTTCCAAGAGAAGCATAATGCCCTGTTGGATACTGGCATTACGCGCCTCTTCTTCTTCCACTCTTTGCTTTTGAGCACGAGCAGCCTCCATGAGTTCAACCAGCAACTTGTTGCTGTCTCCATCAGAGGCAGTGATCTGCCCGTAGGCAGTCGAAGGACAATCACGACTAGCTGGCCCGTTGCTACTTCCATTCGAAGTTTGTCCTTGTTGTTGCAACAACAACTGTTCCAAGAGCTTGCGATTTTGCGCCTGCTCTAGCACATCCTGCTGGTGCTGCTTCTCTTGGTCTCGCTTCTTCTGCAATTCCGCCAGCATGCGATGATCCGCTTCGCGTTGCTGGGCCATCATGCTCATAAGCTCTTCCACAGAAGCTGCCGAAGGGTTTTGCACAGAAGACATAGCAGGAGAGGAAGTCTGAAAAGAGTTATTGCCCCGTCGCTCCTGATGTTTCTGGGACAACAAGGACGCCAAGGCTTGTTGGAGATTATCCTGGTTGTTCTGGTGGCCACTAATGTTAGTAGCCGAGGCTGATGCGGTCGATCCCGTTTGAGGAGGGCCACCGCGGTTCAGCTGCTGCAGTTGTTGCTGCTGGCGCAAAGCAGCCGCAGCTGCCATCATGGACCCAGCAGCAGCATCCGGAGGAGGGACACGGACTCCATCGCTGGAAGCAGCGTAGTTACCGTTACTTTCACTTCCGCCGCTGTTATTATTGTTACCTGACGACTGGTTATTACTAGCACCAGCCGCGCGGAGTAGCGCCGCCAGGTCCGATTGGGGAGCGCGTGAGTTAGAAGGATTAATACTATCTGTACTTCCCATCGAGGCCAGAAGGAGTCGATTGCGGTCCATCTTATCTTAAACTTTCAAATTAGGAAGAGTATGGTTGTGTTTAATGTTTAATCTCTTTTTCCTTCTTTTATTTATTGACTACTGGTAGTATCGTGCAAATCCTGCGGAAGGAGGCGTAATCTCTTTGCTTCTTGCTCGATGATGCGTGAAGTGTTCGGTTTGCAAGTTTCTGCCGGTGGCCACAGGGAGATTCTTACATTGTTATTACTACCTGGTACTACTAGTACCAGTAGTAGCGTTCACTGTTCTTCGCAATCGTTGGTCACTACATTAATATTCGTAGAATAATACTGTCAAGTTGCGTGTTCTTACTCAGGCCAATTTAATTACCGGTATCATGATGTGGTCGAGTACTGGTACCAGGTACTAGCAGGTACCAGGTAGTACCGGTATCATCATAAGAAATGTCGAGCCTACCAGTACCTAGTACCAGCAGTGGTACTACTACCTGGTACTAGTACCAGGTACCTTGTATCGAGACTCAAGATGTGGTCACCCATTCTATAAAAAGTACTCTATCAGTACTAGCTAGTAGTACTATAGTAGTAGTAGTACTAGACTACTACTAGCTAGGCCTACTACTACTGTGGCCTACTGCTACCTGGTACCATATCTGGTACCAGGTACTCGAGTACTAGTCTTACAAAAGCCATTAAGTAGAGTAGAATTAATTCAATCCTCGACTATTTTCTGTACCAGGTACAGAGCGGTAACTGGTGGTTCATAAATAAATAATGAAAAACGGAATAGACTGGCAAATAAGGCAGCAACTTTGACCACTTTCTACCAGGTAACGAATTTAGGAGACAGTGCATGGCGGACGCGTACAGTAGGTCGGACAACTGACAGCAGTAAACTGCTATGCTAGCTATCGTACTAGCAGTAGAGCGATGAGCCACTGACGAAATCTTCCCGGCATCCACAGTAGGTTCTACTCTAGCTGGTACTGGTAGTATCAACAGGCGATAGCTTCCGGTAAGAAATAATGCAGTTGCGAGCGGAACCGTGCTACTAGTCAAATAAAAAGCGAATTACATTCATTCGGCTCAAACTGCCGACTGCGTCCGAGAGGAGGAGGCTACTTTAGAGAGTACGAGTAGAGATTACCGCTTACTTGAGTACGGAGTATTAAGTACTCTACCTGCTTCTAGCATGCTGTTTTGATACTGTAGACAGGCATACCTGACTCGTTTGCGAAGATTCTCTCTCCTACACTACTAGTATGTACAAGTACTCCTGTAATCAAAAACTTCCTTTTGCGGCTACTCTGAGCCGAGAGAAATACTCAATTCTCTTGGGAGGTCAATTGGAATTCAGTCCACGCAATGCATTGCACTCGCAAGTTACCCACTAGTGCTAGCAAGCATGGGCTATGAGCGCAGCCATTGCTGAGGGCGGAACATAGGGCGACTCTTCTTCTTGCATGCATTCTAGCAAATCTTCCATTGTCGCCTTATTCTGCGCCTCTATCAAACGCCCTAAGCCTGTCCACCAATTGGGCGCATCGTCAAAGAACGCAATAGCGTGCCGTGCAAAGCTTCCCGGGTCGCTGTACTTTTCCACGAATCCAACACAAAACCATGACCATGCAGAAATAAACGCAGGGTCCAGCGTCCCGTGCATTCTCCGAAACTCAACCGTGCCGTACTTTTTCAGGCAAACTAGATTGAGGGAGTTTCTCCGATACATGCTATCACGTATTATCTCATCATCAAAGACCCTATCAAAGAGCGAGCGGTGGTCCTCGCCGTCCAAGACTTCGCCGTCACCAATCTTGCTGTGTGCTTTCGTTTGAGCCCTGTTGTTGTATGTTTCAAAGGCATGTCGAAAAAACTTTGGAAAGTTGAACAACGATGGATCTTGACCGCGTGCCAACGCGCTGGTTCCCTGTGTCCATGCCACTTCGTGGCCCAAAAACTCTGGTCCAGATGCAAACATTGGCGCAAAGGAGCGATCTCGTCTCATCCACGGTTTGGTAAATTGAGCAGCAACGAGATCAAAGCGTACCCAATTCACGAGAACGCAAAGGAGTGATTGTGTGGCCACCAAGTCGTCCGCTTCCAGCGTTTTACGAGGCCAGGCTTTGGGGTTTCTGACATTCACGTGGACATGAATGGAGGATGCTGACTGTCCAATTATACTCACAGTAGGGCAAAGAAGGGGTCGAGTGCTTGCTACTGGATTCTTCAACACCTGATCCAAAAACATGTAAATTTCTGTGTCGGCGTTGTCAAAGCATCCTTCTTCATTGACGCTCTTACTGGAATATGGAAATTCGTGGAAAAGTTCATTGGGAGGTGGGGGAGATTTATATTCGGGAGATGCCTGATTGATGTGCTCCCAATCTTCAGACACTGACACATTCCATTCCTCTGGTAGTGGTGGTTTTCCTAGTAGTAACACAGCTTGAATATCGGCCGGTATTTCACCGACGCTACTGTCCTCTTTTTTACTTAGAAAGGCCTCTCTGACTTTGGAGTAGAGTTCCAGACGGGCCGGGGGTGCCGCATTCTCTACTTCGGGATCTCGTTCTACATTCCACAGCAGCAATCGATCCCACAAATCGTCAGCAAAAACTTCGTTGCTCTTGCTATTGATGTTGGCACTGTGTCGAGCTCGTGCTACGGCAGCCACAAATTCTTCTTGGGCTGTAAAATATCCAGCATCTGCGTTCGGTGGTAATTGTATCGTTTCCAATTCAATTCCAAAACCACGTCTCCGTTTGTGTACAGGCGATTCTTCTTCTACTCTAGTGTGAGAATGTGTCTTTGAAGTTTCCACCGAACAGCTTTGCTGATTTACCTTTGACATGAAGGGCGCCCAAAATAGTTCATCTACAGAATACGGCAATGTCATTTGCGTCAATGGTGGCAACACGTGCAGGACCCGACGTAGTACGACGTCGTGTTGTTTCTCACTTGTCCACAGACATAACTCTACCAGATATTCTGGATAGAGACTGTTTTTGTCATTTCCTTCCTTTTGTGCAGTAGGCCAATGAAGGTGCAAGCATGAATCCTGCCGTGAAATGGTGCTAGTCTTGGATGCAATCAGCTGGTATCCGGGTCGTCGTCCAATGCCGTGGACCGTGAATTCGGCAACGTAGGATAGTGGATTGTTATCATTATGAATGATGTTATCTACTGAAGAATTCCAGAAGTCTCCCCATTCTATCTGTACTGAAATTATGCGCTCAGGATCGTTCAAGTAGGCACGGTAAGCATCGGATATTGTTGTTTCTTGGTCGCTATCGTCGGCATGCACACGCATCCCATCACCAAACGATGGCGTTGCTCGTAGCATTGGATGGACTAGATTACAACCATATCGAAAGGGAGTGGACGCTATCATCTGTCCTGTCCACGTCGTTGTAACTACTCTAGATTATTCGCTTACTTACTATTCGAATAAAATGCAGCTAAGTCGTTTTTGTAAAAGTAAAATAATGATCCAAAATATTACTTGGTGTCTGTGAAGTGTGAAGACCACAAATTAAGGGAGCGGAAGATTGAGTGTTTCTTCGAAATGAAGATCACATGAGCGCCCAAACTAATACTCCGTGGTACCAGGGTAGGTTGTGAGTGAGAAAATCAAATTCCAAACCTAGCTACCAGTAGATACGTACAGTAGTCACCACAAAAAAGTCAACAATCTTCCAGTTTTGTCAAAAAAATCCGAGCCAATCAGAAGTTCCAAGACAGGATGTTAGCTTTGGCAACATTTTGATATTGAAGGTATCGACATTTGCCAGAAAACACTGCTATAATCCCTTTCCAATATGAGCTCTACCATACCGGAACCATACTTTATACTAGTAGAACTTCAAAGCGACAAATGTGGCATGAAAAATGCAAGATCACTGATTACTATTAAGGTAGAATTTCCCCGGATATTGTAAAGACGCAAAGATTTTCTGCGTTGGATCCACAGCTTGGCTTGGTCTGGAGGGTTATTGGTAAGAGGAAGCCGACTGAGTTGACTGAATGGATGGAACAACTTTGATGGAGTAGTAGTAACTTTCTCTGAATATAGCAACGTCTTTTGAGACAGTCATCGAATGACAAAAATTCTCCTACGACGACGTTGGCTTGTTGGACGATGTGAGGACCAAACCTGCCATACCAAAAGTACAGGCCAAGCCCGTCACAAAGGACACGGTACGAAAGGTTGTATTGATCTTTTCTCCCAACAAATAAGAAAGTGTGTGTGCACACCGGGCAACGGCAAAGGTTTGAATGAGGGTTACACCCAGTTCCGTTGGTACACTACTGGCACCAACCGCGGCCATGATCAAGAAGAAGGGCTCATTCTCTGCCGCTCCCTTGGCGGTTCTTTCGCAACGTTCAATAAAGGCGGGTCCACCCAAATTGGTTCCTTCGACGCAACCCAATATGATCTTGAGGATACTACCCATCCAATGCTTCTTATCTTGTTCTTGCGCCATGTGGCCCGACAAGACGCGTTCACGAGCCGTCAATAAGTGCAGGGCACCGATACGAATGGCCAAGACAGACGAAGCCACACCGAGTGCATGCATGTACGCCGAGTTTTTGGTAGTCATAAGCGACATGATCAGATCGAAAGATAGATGAAAAAAAAAGAATAAAAAGGACGTAAGTTGGATTTTTATGGCGTTTTACACCACCGGAGAGTAAGTTGACCAGACAGATCATTCCGGCATGAAATAATGACGTGGCGGGGGGAACATTTTTTTCCATAAAGAAATAAAGGAGGTGTCTCTCGGCGTAGTGGGCGTGCAGGAACCGAACAGGAACAACAACGAAAATCCTCCGACAAAGTTTTATCTTGAATCATGAAAATTCTAGACTTGCACGCACAGTAATTCATCACTTCTTTCGACCAAAGGATTGCAACATCATACACAGGATATTCGTCCTTTGGTTCGTGGCGTGCGTAGCTTGGCTTGCTCCTTTTTTATTACTACTACTAGCTAGCTACTAGTAGTACGGTCAACTGCACTCGGGTACGAGTTGACTACCAGGTACTAGACCTAGCTAGTAGAGTCTACTCGAGTATTATTCAATTACTTGTATTTTACAAAGCAAGTTAGACTACTAGTCTACCAACCACAAATACGATTTGGGTCTATTAGTTCCCTCTATCACTCATCAATTACTATTACTACGAGATTTTCAGGAGTCTACTCGTTGCAAGAAGACTAGTCTACTCTACTTCTTTCATCTTGCATACCTTCCCTCTCGCAACTTTCCCCAGAAATTGTTCACCAAGCACAAACTTTATTTTTTTTTCTTTCCAAAATGGCATTCAATAAAATGTTTATCATGATACCCGTCATGTTTGCGGCACGCAAACTGGATGGTGAAGATCCGATGGTGGTGTACTATCTTCGCATTGCGTACGGTGTAGTCCAAGGTATTTGTGTCTTGGCAGTCTTTTATACGTATTTGAAATCGTTTGCCGTGGCCAAAAAATATACCGACCGCATTATTTATGTGCCACCTCCACCAACGGTACGTAATAAAATATAATAATGCTGTGCGTTATTGAATTTGATTTTCGGTGCTGTCCTGTTGTGTTACAGAAATTGATGTTTGCGCACAACTTTGTATGGTCCACACGTCCACACTAACCCCGACAATTGCATACTTGCAATTTATGTTATTATTTCCTTAATTTGCGATTCATGAATCATGAACTACAATTTGATGAATCTTTCTCCCTTTTTTTCGAATATAAAATTTACATACCAATATCAAAATTTACCATTATTTGGTCCATGCACCATATCTGTCTGCAAACAATTATCAATCAATCACATGCATCTGCAAATCTCGCACCGAAAAAAAAAAACACACACACACACACACACACACAGCCGTTCCAGGATCCCAATCAGACCAAGAAAAAGTACACTGAAGCTCAGTATGGTGCCCACGTTTTGTCCACGGCAAGATCGCTCGTCGGTAGTACCCTTTTTGGAGTAGTCATGACGGTCGGATTGCACTATTACAAGGGTATGGTGGTAGGATTGGCCATGCAAGCTATTATGGGTCCGCTCAATTTAGCCGAAAATCCTCTCGTCAAGGCCTTGTTTTTGGGACCCGGCAATATGGATCCGGAACACAAATTGTTCGATGAAAAATCTGCCAGTGAATTAACGGAAGACGACGAAGTCGTCGATGCTAGTGGAAATCCACTGGTGCGCAGCAGCAACAGCAACAGCAATAGTTCTGGTACCAATGCGATCGGAGCTGGAACAGCTGGTGCGAAAAAAGGAAAATCCAAAAAGATGATGAGCTTGGAGGAGGTCATCTTGGATACCTGGGACTCGGGGGATAAGGCCGATATTTCCAATCTCATGAGTACACTTACGAAACAAAATTGCAATCATCAGACGCAAGAGGATCAATGGACCGCCCTCATGATTTTGGCTGGATTGGGTCAGGTCAAGGGTACGGCAAGCGCCATTCGACAGGCCATTGAACTGGGCGCTAATCCATCTATTTCGGATAAGGAAGGGTGGAACGCATTGCACTGGGCAGCATTCCATGGAAGTCCCGAGGCCGCCAAGGAATTGGCCAAGGACAAGTCTCTGTTGGAGTCCACGGATAAGGAGGGAATGACACCCCTGGAAACAGCCAAGAAGGAAAAGAACATGGACGTTGTCAAGGTATTAGAAGAAGCTGAAGCTTCGGCTGAAACCACAGAAGGCGAAGATGGTCTACGCAAACGAAAATAGATGAACTGCACTGCCTTGTAGTGAAATGGTGTTTGTTTTGTTGTTATTTAAAAATTAAGTCTGTTTTGATCATGTATAACTGTGCATGGAATTAATGAAGGCTGACGAATCGAAAATATATTTTTGATGCACTAGACCTAGTATGTCGTCGTTGCCTTTGGTATCTGGAGGAGAATAGAAAACATCAAGGCAATAATGAAAGAATGAACAAGGACCGGAAACAATGACATACTTCGGGCGTCACATGGTTGATCGCTACAGGATCATCTCCATGCAGCGCAGGATATACTAGACTAATAAATTTGTCCGCTTGACCTGGAAGCAATACTTTCTCACAAAAGTAAACACGTTTGTAGCATAGCGGCTATTCGAAGTTTAGAGTATTGTAGATATAGGTGTTCTCCGCAGTGTAACCAGAAGAAATGAGCTACTCTTGCTCAGTAATGCCATTCTTCGTTGTAGCTTTAGTTTCCTTGACTTTCTTGACAAAACTCTCGAGTCGAACCATCAAATCGTCCACACCATCCTTTTCCTTCGCTGACATGTGCATGAGACGAGTGTGAGGCATGGCTTCTCTCAATTGTGTTTCTAATTCTTCTCTGGAAATTGATGGTTTGGCTGCATTCGGATCATCTGGACAAGCATCCCAGACATCGCATTTGTTGATGACAACAACCTGAGGCATTGTTGCCAGCTGACCAGTTCCATACTTGGTAATTTCCTCGTTAATCATGTGAAAATTGCCAATGGGATCTTCTGCTGTTGGATCTACCAAATGAAGAATGACATGACATCGTTCAATATGCCGTAAAAATGCGTGTCCTAATCCAATACCATCTGCGGCCCCTTGAATCAAACCCGGCACATCGCACAAGGCCAAGCCTTCGCCACCGGCCCCGTCCAATTGTCGTCGGGCGCGAATGTCAGCCGACTTTTCATCGCGAAAATCACTATCGGGGGGAATCCATACTCCCAGGTTTGGAATAACAGTAGTGAATGGATACTAATAAAAGCGAGACAAGAATTGGGTGGGGGGGGGGGGGGGGGTGGGGGAAAAAAATATCAAAAAAAAATAAAAGGAGAAAAAAAGAGGTTTAAAAAAAAATTAAGT
>Ga0100391_1000891_pt1 | contig 34078 bp, 13 predicted proteins | sample CryGeymeta201515_FD_81541 | JGI IMG/M metagenome (GOLD analysis project Ga0100391, IMG submission 81541) | Groundwater microbial communities from Crystal Geyser aquifers in Utah, USA - Crystal Geyser metaG 2015-15 | ecosystem: Environmental > Aquatic > Deep subsurface > Groundwater | place: USA... | reverse complement strand
CATGTTCCGATCGGGTGACATGTGTGGCAAGGTCATGGTGGTCAGTTGGAAACATTCTAAAATTCCCAAACTAGCATCCGCTTTGGCTTGTGGACCTCAACAGGGATGTCCTTATAAGTATCCCGGAAAGTCTTTTGACGATGTTTGGCAGATCAAGGTGAGTGGGTAATAGATTTCAAAAACAGTGTCAAGAAGTGAAGTAAAGTGAAAATGGTGTAGATTACAGAAGCCCCATTACAACTTACACCATTTACACTTACTTTTTCGTTGTGACAGTATGTATACGGGGCACCTCTTCATTCGACTGACAAGCATTTGAAAAAACCAGAGCAAAAGAAATGGAACATATATGGATCGGTCCAACCGGAAGGATTCGATCCGTTGGCATTTTCAAAACAAGTAGGAGATTATCCATCGGGTGGTACACGTCATGGAGGACGATGGAGAGACTTTTCTTACGAAATTCCAGAACGAACCAATTTTGTGGACAAGAAGAAGAAGAAGAAAAACAAAAAGATGTAAACAAGTCACTTCTAATCCCTTGCAAGTCGAAATGAAACATGCAGCGTTATACTGTTATAAATACTATTGCAATACTTCATAATTGGCTTCCACTTCCAAAGAGAAATGCCAATTCGTTTTCATCCCATGCACGAAGCTGCCGGCTTTGTTGCTTTGTTCTATGAGCCATTCGCATCTGACCTGCAGTAACTTTGCCATTCCTCCAAGCAGTTGGTTCTTCAAAATGCCATTCTCCCTTCCAATTGTAATTTGATTTATTATATTGCTGGCACCGTTCGTTATCAAGTTTGGCCATTTCTTCGTACTCCTGATGGTGAAGCTTTGACTGCGCAGGCGTCGACGGCGGCGGCGGCGGCAACGAATAGCAGTATCCTCGTCGTAAATTTTCCGATACAAACTCTCTTCGTACCTCCTTTGTATCGTAATTATCTTGATGAACATTTGGAGAGAACCAACCAGCATGAAGACTAACTCGTGAAAAAGGCAAACATTGCTCTTGAGGAAAGCCAAGCCTGTCACATTCGTGCGTTTCAATATGCCAATCGTATTCATCTCGGTGGAACTGGTAGGCAAAGTCCATCATCATGTAAAATTGTGAAAATTCGTTTTCAATCGCGTGCAAGTTCTCACCATTCCGACGTATCAATGCCATGTAAAAGTCGTCAAAGCAGGAATACTGTGGATGCTTTAACATAATATGCGCTCTCATTTTATGCAACAAGGATGCGTTAATGACAACGGGAAAATAATTCATTCCGTACACTTTGGGTTCTTGTTGAAACGCAAATGTTGTGGCATCCGTCCACCACGTTCTTGGCGTAAGTTTGGCAGGAGTTACAATTACTCGGGGTCTTCCAAGTTCGTCAAAAATGTCGTTGGCTTGTACTGCTCCGGAGAAAAGTGTGTCGTCGTCTACAAAACCAATATACTCGGCATCGGTGAAGTTGTCGGCCCAAAACATGATGAGTTGCTGAATGAGGTATCCTCGGCCGTACAGGCTGTGATTGGATAAAGAATTGTACTGGATGGACACCTTGGCAGCCACAGAAGCATGAAACAACGATCGAGTCGTCGTTGTCATACTGTCACGCTCTTCTGAATTTGTGTACACAGTGTCATCGAGGACCAGAGTCATTGACAGTGTTTCAAGAGGCCAGAAGAATTGGAGAGATCGAATCAGGGTTGATTGCAGCTCTGTAAAGCCATTCACCATTTCACTGGTTGCATTGCCGGGGAAAACAGATGCAAACAGTTCCAGGTTTGCAAACGCGATATCTGTAGGACTGATACTACTTCGCGGTATAATAGTTGAAATGGGACCAGAACTACCATGATTAGGACTCCACGGGCGGATCCTGTTTCCAAAGGGGCCAATCTCGTAGCTGAAATTCACAATAACCAACAAGATTCCAACAACAACAAAGGCATTAGCTCTTGTTGCTGGCATCGTGAACTCTGGGGACAGAAGGCACTTGTCACTTGCGAATCAACGTCAGCTGTACTACTAGTGTTGTAGTAAACAGAAGAGAAATGAATTGGGGATTGGGAATTGGGGTGCAGACTGTAGACCTATAGACTGCAAAGGACTACTTTGTGTATCAAAGATTTATGATCCAAGTTCTGCGAGTTCTTTTAAGTTGCAATGATAACCAAAGGGAATTTTACGTAAAAGTGCAATGGTGTGTTGATAGGGTAATTGTAGATAAAGATGTTAATAAGGATTCGGAAGAAGTCCAACTTCATGCACTAGAGTGTGAAATATCGTATGAAAAAATGTGAAGTGTCTACCAGCTACCACTATCAAACTGTGAAAAAAAAACTAGAAGACCCTACTGGTAGACTACTATTATTTAGAATGAAAGATGTCTCCATTTCAGAGTTTATGTGCGACTAGAATGTTTCTAAAAAAGCCAGTCGGCACTTCCCGGAGAATCTTGCTCACATTATCTCTGAAATTGGCGACACAGAGAACGCACAATCGCAAACAGCAACATCTTTAGCATCAAGTAAGTTAACCGGAAAATCCAGCCTCATCATTCCGTCGCTTGAAGGCAAAGAAGCGCACTAAATTGCATTGTAAAATGAGCTACAACGTTCGGCCTCAGCATGTCATAAATGTCGACACTTCTATAACGACGCCTCGGCTTCGTATAAGTGACAGCCACAGCAACAACAATAACCAGACTGCCTTTCGTAATATAACGTCCGAGTCACAGAACACTCCATCTGAAACTTACACTCCTACCGTGAGATCCACTGGTGGAGGCTTTCTGCCTGTCAAATCATCGGATTCCCACAATGATAAACTCACTAATAAGTTGTACGGAACCATTGAAGCCCAGGAAGGTGAAAACGATCGATTACGATTTCAATACAACAAAGAAAAAAAAAGACGAGAAGAACTCGAAGAAGAACTTAAGAAGGCTCGAGAAGAGGCCGAGTCCACCAAGAAACGCTTCGAGAATCACCGCAAACAAGAACGAGAATTCCGCAATAAGACCCAAATGGAAATCAAAGAACGCAATCGAGATGACATTCAACGCTGGGAAAATTGTCATCAACAGATTTTGCGACTACAGGCAGAGCTGGAAGCCAAGAGCCATCGTTTGGCAGAGTTTGAATCACGCTGTACCAATTTACAAGAAACACTGGATAGGGAACGAAAGAATAGTTCTAGTAGCTGTAGTAGTGGTAGTGGTGGTGGTATCGTTGGCAGTGTCAACGCGACTACTCATGAAGTGGAAAAGCGGCTCGCATTAACGACGCAGATCTTGGAGACCTGTTGCCAAAAGCTGGGTCAGATAGAAACAGAGCTGCAAGAAGAACGTAAAATGAAACAAATACTGATCAAGATCAATGATGCCTTACAGACGGAAATTCAAAATCTGAAACAGCAGCAGCTGGAACAACAACAGCAACAACGTCAGACACAAAACAACAACAACATTCATGGCGCTTTGTTTGTACCCTCCAGCAGTACACTTACCAGCAGTTTCAACAATAAAGAAGAACAGCAACGGCAGCAACAATTGGACGAACACAATTTGACACATGATATAGTACAAGACTTACAAATTGAAGATGCCCTATTTTATTTCGAAAAGGTTCGAGCGCATTATGCAGAGAATCAACCAAAGGTTTACAGCATGTTTTTGGAAATTATTCATGACTACAAGACGCAAAAATGTCCTACTCCGGAAGTCATTGCGCGTATTTCCAAACTTTTCATGGGAAATACCAAGCTCATTGTAGGATTTAATCAATTTTTGCCCAAGGAGTTCCATATCAGTGAACATGATGTTGCAGATATGCATGAATACCATTACAAACACCATCGTCTACCGGAAGCGAACGACAACATCAATTATAAGGGCAATGCAGATCAGAACAGTGAGACAGCACAGGAACGGACATCACAAACCAGCTCTGAAGTAGCAGTGGTTGAGTCTACTGCGGGCTCCAAAGAGGTCGCAACTGAAGAACAGGAAGATGACAACTCACATGAATTCTTGCCAGAGGAAGAAACAATAGAATCAACGGCCAAAACTCCATCTAAAGCAATTGCCGCTGAAAAAGTGGACGCAGCTGCTATGAAGCGACCCGAAGAAATGGCAAATCAAGTCCATGACAGGAAACAGCGAAAAAAGCACAACCGCAAATCGGAAGGCAAGAGCAAAGAGTCTCGCGAGGCCAACGAAAAAACACGACGTAGAAATGCCAGCGCGACTGTGAGCCGTAGTGATGTTCGACCGCCCAAGGTTCCTACCACGGAAGTGCGCACCCCCGTGCGAGTCTCCAGCACCAACTCAACTAGTGATCCGATGAAAAATCTATCAGATTCTGCCACTGACTCTCTATCCACCATTATGGGACCCCACGAAGCGCCAACCATCATGGCTGTGGAAAACAAGCATGAAAAGTCGACAAAAATAAGTGCCATCTCAAACAAAAAACGGAGTACCAACAAATCAGGTCAGGATGCTCCTGGTGCAGAAGCAACATCTCCTAGCACCATCACAAATGGATCGTTCCAAAGCTTTAAAGTGACCTCGGCGGAATCCTCCAACGTTTTTGCTGGTGTTGACAGTGATCCAATGGCAATTGGTGCTACGTCCGCGCCGCATACTCCATCCGATCGGTACGACTCTGCAGATCTAGAATCTACCTTCTCCACAACCGTGGAAATTTTGGAGGACTTTTTGAGTGGCAATGTTGAGTTGGTTGCTGAGAGTTTCCTACATGAGAGCTATAGTGTTTGCCTTCGCATCGATGATACCAAAAGCGCCTCCAAGTTCAATAGTTCAACAACTACCATGTATGAATCTGATGATTGCGAATCTGGGTCTGACTCAGAGTGGTGGGACCAACCCGACGGCAAGTAAAGAGAGCTCTTTTGTTTCATCCCGCACATTGAGTAACACGTTTAACAACAATGCCGACAAGGACTGTATGGATTTGGGTAAGCCTATTTTGCTATTTGCAATGCGTGTGAGCATTTCAGTACACTAAGGCGCCTCATAGATGTGGTATGAATTCAGCTCTATTTGAAGCTATTCCTTTTCTAAAAAAGACTATGGAGTATTTGACGATTCAGACAGTGGCTGCTGGTATCAGATGTAGTCCTGAGGAGGAGGAAGGCGAAGATCGGATCCAGCTGCACTATTTGGATAGTCGAGTAGTCTTTATAGACAAAATTCCTACATATTTATTCTCTCCAAAAACAATGTTAAATTTCTGTTTCTCCCTGTTTACAATCAATGGATTGCATCTTTTACTGGTTTTTTAAATATATTGTAGAAAAGATTTGTTTAAAGGTCTGGTAGCTGGTAGTAGTAGCGAACAAATTAAAGTGAAGTGTTCATTAAAATATCCTTTCGATGAGCTGCTGCTTCTATCGATTCTTGAGCTCTTTCTCTGTCTTATTTGCACCCTATGAGATTTCGCTCTCAGTCGGCTAGGCTAATCTTGCACGCGCGGCCCCAGTACTGCAGCAAAAGAGTTGTCCAGCCCTGAACACATTCAGACTTCAAGCTCTGCCCCAGAGGCTCCTGCCTGCCATTTTGCAACATTGCTTCCTGGATCAATCCTTGTGCGGAAGAAAATCCAAGCTGCACGTTCTCTCAGTGGAACTCAGCCTCTGCAAAACAGGTCAAGATTTCAAGTTTTTAGTTTTAGATATTTCCTTTCGAGACACGAGGGTCATAGTTCATTGGCATGCTGGCAGGACATACTAGCTTCGAACAATAGGCTTTTGCATTGAGGTCCTTCCATGCGCCTCATCGCAAGAACCTACTGGAGTACAGTGGTATTGAAAAGAAGTCCCAGCATGTAAGTTCCTAAATCTCAAATCAAAGAACTCAGCGAGACCATTAAATTTACTGAACATTCACAATCGTTTACCTGGTACTCCCCTACTGGTACTGAGAACAACTGAACAGTTTACCCTGGAGTGGTACTGTTTACTACTGTACCACTCCTGGTATGGTAGTAGACTACTCCCAGTACGTAATAGCTACTAGTAGTAGTAGTACTAGAGTACTACTACTAGTACTGGTACCGGAGTACTAGTAGTACCTGGTAGTACTGTTACTTTTACTTGTACCGGTACCTGGTACCTGGTATATGTCACAGGATGTCGGTCGATAAACAACACCGAAGACAACCGACTGAAGAGATGCAAAGGCTTATTAAATAGTGGAACGGAGAACTGAATAAAGAGTCTTAGAGTCTTTTAGGCTCAGAAATAAAATCGCCATGAGGCCTCACTAGACATCGAACAGATGAAACTTAAAGAACGAAGGCCATTACTTTTCCTCAAGACAACTTGGCAACTGGGACAAATTTGGAGGAACCAATATAAACTAAAGCACAGTTGCAACTCATTTTTCTTATCCAACATCTTATTAATAATTGCACAAAAGCTACCAATCAATAAAACATAAAATACACAATGGTCACTTATGAGCAAAAGTCTAACCAGTCCCCTCTATTGTACGTCTTCGTAAAACACTATCATGATGATTCTTGTTCTCATCCTAATGGTTGCAGCGACAGAATTTCAAGGAGCAAATCTGCTGCTTGCGTGCTGGAAGAACTACCCGATATCGAGAGCAGTGAAAAAAAGATATGTTCGTCAACGCCAAAAATGCCCCGTCGTCATTCTTCGCCTCCCAGACGCAAGGCTCCTCTAAGGCAAAGTGGAAACCGATGCACACGTAAAACTTGTTCGCTGCATGCCCAGTGTCAAATGCAACAGCAGCAACAGCAACAACAGGGAGTTGTCGATAATATGAAGATGCTCGCAAACTTTGTTAACAGCGACGTTGAATTCCTCTAAGATACGATCAACGAAAGCGTCAGGGACGAGTCCGACAGTCGACAGTTCATCGCTTCATCGCGCTAGATGGGGAAACCAAAAGGAAGAGATACCGAAATTGTTCATCGGCTGAAATTATGTGAGATCATTACCAACATGGAAAGAACTGTAATGTTACTAAATTAAAAATGAATTATACCTTGTACGAATCTATTTCGGTATTAACGTGCGTAAGCGGAGGAACAGTCCCAGTTTGAGCTAGCTATTGAAATACAAGTTCTATAGAGTATCTACCGCAACAACCTCCTATCTGCTATCCCTAGCTGCAATGGAAGGCAAAAATTATTCTTGCATGTGCTCGTAATGCGACTTGCAGTGAGTCGAGTAGCTAGTTGCGCGACGGAACACTTGCCCGCCTGCTGTTCAACAAGCCCAGTTGAATACAAATACCTTGTCAAGATATGCCGGGGGAGTTGATTGAAAACCTATTAGCTGAACATGGGTTATGAAGAAACAAAAAATGTATTGTTTCTTCGGTCGCCCACAAGAAAGAGGCTACTATTCCGGAATACGACTTCTTGAAATTCTGTGGAGAACTTGTCACTACTACGTACTACCGTAGTCTACTACCTGGTTAGGGTTTTTCGAAGAAAAGTATTTCTAACCTTACCTTCTGTGCCAGAATGACAGGCTGGCTCTGTCATTATTATTATTTTATTTTCGCTACTAGAGCGTGGCTAGTACTAGCTAGACTAGTAGTACTACTAGTAGCAGACTGGTCTACTCCGCTTACTTTTCGAATAATTTTGGAGGAACTACACTAGTCTCACAGTGCGATGGGAGCTTCGGCGCCGTGGTGTGATACGTGCGAAATATCCAAAATTTCGGGTTTATCCGTTCCAAGAATGCCGCCTGTCATTTATCCTTAAAGACAAATCCCGGAACGCTTGGAAGCAGTTATGAGCGATATTGACTTCTCGTATCCATTTTTAATTTTGATATTTCGCAGATATAATCTTCTCACAAATTCAATCTCTACGTCTTTGAAAACCCTTCTCCATCTAACACTTTCAAGAAAAAATAAAACAATATGGGAAAGAACAACTGGAACGTTTTCGCCATGGACCCTGACTACTTTCAAAAGCCTGGAACCGAGGAAGAGACTATCAAGGCTGCTGATCAGTTGAAAGAGGAATCTTCCACCACGACTACTACCATGCCCAAGAAGCGAGATAGTAAGAAGCAGAGTTGGAACGTCTTCGCCATGGATCCCGATTATTTCCAAAAGCCAGGCGAGGTACAAGAGTCCTCAGTTCCTGTTGAAGAACGAGAGTGCCAAGAAGAATCTTCCCTAGAAGACAAGCCCGTTGTGCTCAAGAAGCAAGCACCCCGAAAACAAAGCTGGAATGTCTTTGCTATGGACCCAGATTATTTCCAAAAACCAGGCGAAAAACAAGAAATTCCTAATGAAATGGACACCGTAACCCAGTCCACCACCATGAAGAAGACACCCAGCAAGCGCCAGAGCTGGAATGTGTTCGCCATGGACCCTGACTACTTTCAGAAGCCTGGTACTGCAGAGGAAAAGGCTAGCGCAAAAGAAGAAGAAGAAACTTCTGCTGACACGCCTGCTGTAAAAAGCCAATCCAGCAGCCAGAAGAAAAGCTCTTGGAACGTCTTTGCGATGGATCCCGACTACTTTCAGAAGCCCGGAACTGAAGATAAAATTTCCAAGTCCAGCGTATTTGACAACAAAATGGACTCTACGGACCTGAACATGTCGGACGAAGAACAGGAACCCGTCAAAGAGGAAATTTACGTCAAAAAGATAATGATGGACGACGATGTCCTCCTACATCAAGTGGAGTGTTAGATACCAAAATCATAAAGGCGCCGCCACCAAGCTCTTCTACTAGTAGACAGCAGGGCAAGCCACCGAGATGAATGCACACTGACCGATGCCGGCTTCCTGCCTAGAGCAGAAAAAATATATGTACTACATTGTTCTAAGGGTTTGAAAAAATCAACTCTACATATTAAAAGATAATTCCGAGATTTGATTGATCTTGTCATTCTGCTTCTACTACGATTCTACGTATTTACTATAAAAGTGAAGACAAATAATAGTAATATTAAAAAATGCGGTAGTTCATTATTATACTGACTTTTTGTTGGAATAAACGATCAGTTGGCGAGCGTGACCCGAGGGAGCCTGCTAGCTGGCATGAAAAAAATGGCCAGATTGTTGGCAAGGTGTTCCTGATCATACATTCTATCGGTAAAATAAACTACAACTAGTTGTTCCCTGAAAGTTGGAATCTCCTTGTTGTCATGAATCCTGTTTAATATGCACAGCTTTCGAACGTCAAACGTGCTGGAACGTTGAACGTGCGTACTGTGGAGTATATTTCGGGCCGTTGTTTGGTTTGTTGTTTGTTTTCAAAAGAAAGCGCCGCACCCGTGTATGCGTGTATGCGTGTGGTGTGTGTGTATATGTGTGTGCGTGCATGGTATTTTAAATGTTTTGTGAATGCGTTTCGTTTCAACGTTTGTGTCTGCGACGGGACCTCTATTTTGGGGGGGGGAGAGTGATTGAGTGATGAGTGATGAGGAGACACAATCTCACAATCGTAGACTACTTTTATGATAATAATGAATGAATAAGCGATTATTCTAGCACGATATTATGATAATGCTGTAGAGTAAGTATTAGAGTATTTATTATGTTTCATTGTCAAGTAGTTAGGGTAACATGAGGTTTCCAATCCCGTGAAATTAGTCAAGGATAGTTTTTTTCCTTGACGTATCACATCTTTCGTGTAAAACATGCTTTGATTGGTGTAACTTTTTCCCTTTTGTGAAAATGAGTAATGAAGAAGAGAGACGTTCGAGTGAGTACTACTCATCTACTACTAGCTAGAGGCCTCTAGCTAGTAGTAGAGCTAAGTACTCCTCAAATATTACTCATTGTTATCACACAAATTAGACCTGTTTTGTTCTAGTTCTACTCGTCGTGGAGTAGAGTACTGAGTACTGTAAGATTGAGACTCTCCTAGCATAGATAAGAGGTCAAATCATGGCGGCGGCGGCGGCAGCAGCAGCAGCAGCAGATCTATGAATTGATGATAAATGATAATATAATTACAAAAGCCCAAAGCGCCAACAACAAGAATGAGTGTTATCGCTGGTTTTCCCAAGACACTCATCGAACAGTGTTTGTTGATGTTCCCATACAACGATAATAGTACTGTTACTACTACTACTACTACTAATGATGATGATGATGATGATGATGCGAACGACAAGATTCCTGTCGGACCTTCGCAACCAATGCCGTGTCCCGGTGACTTGCTGCAGTTGGTACTTGTTGTTTTGGCAGAAGACGCCGAAGCAGAAGAACACGACGACGACTTTGATCAAGATCTCGCCTTCTTGTCGTGCAGTACGGCAATCAACAGCTGTTGCAGCAGTCGCAGCAGCAGCAACAACAGCAGTAGCAGCAGCAACAACAACAACAACAACACTTGCGACAATAATAGCGTTCCATGTATGTTTCACCAACTAGTGTTACTATTGTTGTTGTCGGGTACTGCATCCCAGATTGCCCAATATCAATATGGTCATGTTGATACAGCACCAGCAGCTGCACCAGCAGCACCAGCAGCTTCACAGTATGTAGTACCATCCAAATTGATAACAAAGATTCGTACGTTGGTTCAAGACTACGAATTGTTGCAATCTTCAACAACCACAACTGCTACTACCACAACTGGTACAACAACAACAACTGGTACAACAACAACAACAACAACTGCTGCTGCTTCTTGTTCTTCTTCTTCTTTCCAACAAAAGTGGAATTTGGGACTCTTGTTGGTAGCACTCTTACTGCAACATCCTGATATGACAGCCTTTGAAGTTCATTCAATTGTCATGATGATGCAATCATCTTTTACTACTACGGATGGTTTTAGTGGTGGTGGTGGTGGTGGTAATGATTGTCGTCTCTATTCGAAACGTAGAAAAGATACAACGACTCATAATGCTGCCACGAACCGTTTTTGGATGTTCCTGCTGCTGTTGGTATTGTGTGGTCGGTCCTTGCAAGCATGTCACACCAACATTCAACAACAACAACAACAACCACAAAAACAAATTCGTTGGAAGCGAATACGATCCTTGTTGATGGAAACCGTACAGCTTTTTCAACGGTACGTTTACTACGACGAAACAAATCAGGACCATCGGCAGGACGATGATGATGATGAGATTGATAATGACAATGATGATAACGACAACGATGAAGGATACCATCGATTATCAACAACTTTATCAGTACTACCATGCAATTCATTGTCATCATTATTGGTGGTTGTTTCATTGTGGACGAATTATATCTTTCCAGTGTGTCAGAATTTGTGGCAATTACTTCCAAAAACAGTACGAAACATGGACAATGACGATGATAAGAATAATGATGCTTCGTCGACTTCGTCATCTACAACAGTCTTCTGGCAAGTTGTTACGGTGGGAATTGCGAGTCATTTAGCAACGACAGTGACAGCATCAAATTCGATAGCTCTACTGGAACAAGTAAGAAAAGATGAATATAATCAACGAGACTCAAATACAAAGGATTCAAATCACAGCATGTGTACAACTACTACTGCGACCATTACTGCTATGACCAACAAGATCTACGAATTATTGCTGCTAATGCTAGTAATGGGCCAGTCAAAAGAGGAGCATCTTTTTATGGATGCGATACTATTGCATCCATGGCGGGTTCGGTATTACAGGTCAAAACAACGACAACAAAAACACCACCACCAGCAGCAGCAGCAGCAGCAGCAGCAGCAATCGTCAAGAAAGATTACAATCATTCGATCATTTGAACAGCAACAGAAAAACATCGATTGGTGGACCTTGGAACGCCGTGATGATGAATTGCTGCAACAACAGCAACAAGAACAAGAGGATGATGAAATTGATGATGCTAGTAGCAGTTTTCCACAATCCACGGAATGCTATTACGAGTTTGTGGATACGACGTGGAATGAATTGGGACTGGCAACGTTGGTGTGGTGGTTTCAAACACAATCTGTACACCGTAACAACCACCAGAACAACCAGCAGGACTGCTATTATTCGTACTGTGCTTACGGTGTTTATTCACCGCTGTACGAATGGCAAATGAAATTCCCACACGTGTCCATTCTTTTGAATTCGGAAAATCACCAGCATCTTTATCCGGGAGGAAATTCATCGACGATGACTTTGGAATACGTTATACGAGGAATCGCATTGCTTCGTTCACTATTGCCAATTCTACCAAATCAGAGTCTCTCTATTTCCTCCACTTTCGCCATTGCCCTGCATCGGTCGGAATCATCAGAGAATTTTACTCAAATTCAAAAGCGCAAACGACCCATGGTGGATCTCCCGCCCGATCATCCGGTCGGAGCATTCCAACTCTTGTTGAATTTGATGGTTGCGGCGACTTCTACTACTACCACAAGTCCATCTAGTAGTACTGCAAATTGTTTGAATCGATCATTGCAACCACTGACTACCATCAATGCCATTGAGGTGTATCGATTGTGCAAAGAATTGTTGTCCAAGTTTACACCTGCAACTCAATTGGAAATTATTTTGCAGAATTTGTTGTTGCATAATCATTGTCCACAACCTGGACTCCGACCGAAAATATTGGACATGCTTCGGCCACTATTGGTGCAAGTTTGTTCATCAACTACAACAGCTGCTGCTGTCAAGTCCAGTAACAGTATTCTTTCGTGTCAGATGGACAGTAGAAACGACAATGATAGTATTCGAAATGAATTGTGGCATGCGTTGGAAGTAATGATTTGTGGATTAGGAAAATATTGCGTAGTAAACAATCGCTGTGATGATGGTGGCGATAACATTCGGATCCAAAATGTTGAAGACCTAATAGACGAGGTAGAATATATGGTTTCCGCCTGCTCCATGCTGAAATTGGGATGGAACGTAATGCACAATACTGACTTTGGAATCGAAGACGACAAGAATCTATCGACGGAGCACCCTCGGGCTTTGGTCTTAGAATTGCCGACGAACAAACAAATAATAATCACGGTCCAAGACTTTCAACGGGCTCTTCAAGTGCAGTTAGAACGGTGGCAAGGAGGCAACAAGCTAGGAACCGATAAAGATGCTCCGAATGAGTTCTTTCGTTTGGGATTGCTTGATAATGCACTCCAGGAAATCATCCACTTGCAATGAAAAGTACTGTACGTTTAAGTAGTGTACTATATAATATTTTTTATGGCTGCCTTGCTGATGTAAAAAAACGACTCAAAACAGTGCAAGAAGAGCTTGAAAAAAATGCCATGTACCTACGCCAAGAGACACGTAGTCACACTTGTTTATCAATCCATCGAAATTCTCCATGTATAAACGTGTTATTAATTCTCCGTGAATTCAGACAGTGCTAGACTGCTACTCCTGATTCTTCTTCTATTGTTGCTGCTGTGGCTGTTGTTGTTGTTGCTGCTGCTGCTGTGGCTGCTGCGGCTGTTGTTGCTGCTGCTGTTTTGGCTTGGGGACAGAGGAGAAGGCAGTGGCTTGGTTTCGGACTACAAAGGATCGAATGACCTCGCCATCCAATCCCACCACGGCTGATTGAACTTGACTTTGTTCCAGAATAGATGTGGCCTGATCTTGTGACAATAATGATACCGGACGAAAATCGGTACGTTCACGTCCTCCCAGACTTGCGTACCACGATGATGCTGCTGATGACGATGTGCCCATATCGCTGTTGTTGTTATTACTGGATCGAATTCCAGAACTAAGTGTTTGGTAAGCTTTTTGAACACGAGCGTACTGCTTCGATGCCAACAATCGATCCTCGGGTGTCATGTCCTGGTCCAGTCGATCAGGATGATATTGAAAAGATTGTTGACGATATTTCTGCTTAATATGAACACGTTGTTCATCATCACTAGAACAGCTCTCCATATGATCTGCATCGAGTTCCAAAATGACTCTTGCTTGTGCTTTGGTCATGCTGGCCAAAAGAATATTTTCCTGTTCTTCATCATCATCATTATCATCATCATCGCCATTCCTTTTACTTTTACTTTTACTATTCTTTGGTGTGGTAGGTTTTACTTTCATAATGGGATCGTACACATACTTGTAAAATGATTCAACTGGTTCAATAGCATACTGTAAATCTTGTCGTGGTACCCGTGCCAACAGGTTGCTACCCAAACTGGCAGCATGGGACAGTTCCCGACAATACTTGGACAGTGCTGCACGAGCCTCTTCGCTCGAAACTTCCACGTGCGGGTACAACAACAGTTGTGCCACGGGAATCCAATCGGCCGTAGCAGCTGTTTTGGAAGGAACAGCACGAACCGTAACAACCATTTCCGATGCTATAGTAGTAGTAGTTGTTGCTGTTGTTGTACTGTCGCGACTGCTGCCATCATCTGCTTCATCTTCTGCTGCACTAGAATCGTGCATAGCCCTGGTAGAAGCTTGTTGCAATTGATCATACTTCTTTTCCAGACGAAGCAGAGAAGCACCGGCATCAAATGGTTGACTCTGCTGCTGCTGCTGCTGCTGCTGCTGCTGCTGCTTCTGGCCAGCTGATTTCCTGTTGCTGCTGCTTGCCTTTTTCTTGTTCTTGTTGTTACCATTTTTCTGTTTCTTCTTGCTGCTGGTAGCAGTAGAACCTCCTCCCATTCCCATTCCCGAGCCTGCTTGTAGCAAAATGATATTGTTACTATCACCACTGCGTCTCTGATAAAAAGATGACGAAGAAGGCGTAGGAGTAGGAGTAATAGAAGGAGGAGAAAAGGCATCTATCGATACTTCCCGAAAGTAAAAGCTTTGAAACGACAGCAACGACAGGAGTAGCAACAACTGCCGTGCTGCAGTAGTCGTAGCAGTAGTGGATCTACTCATAGTTGTAGAATTTAGCACTCTGCTTTTTGTCATTATCAATTTTTGAATAGGGACGTTCCTTTCTTTACTTTTCATTCATATAATTCAAATAATAATCCTTGTGTCGAGATTCGTTATTACCTGGTAGTGTATTAATAAAGGCATACGAGTAGAATAGTACGTAGTAGTGTTGTACGGTACGAGTAAGTAGTTAGTTGGTGTTTCGTCGGTACGAAGAGGTAGAGTAATGCAGTAAATACGTTCGAGTAGACTACTAGTTAGTAGTAGTAGTTTCAAGTTATTACAGTATCAAACTCCTTACATCAGATCATCATCATCATTTTTTGCATCCTCAATTTTTTTGGTTGGTTAGCAGAGTTTAACACTAACACTCATGAAAGAGAAAAAGATGCTCCGAGTACTGCTGTAATCTAGCTACTGGCGCTGAGGGCACCAGTTACTATTATTGATGAGAGCTGTATTCTTCCTACTACTACCGTAGTAAATACTCGAGTAATAATTAATAATAACACATTTAAAAAATAATGACAGATTACGGTGCCGCAAAAGACCAAGTCTCAGTGGTTGGTTGTATCCGATTTCATAGGCAAGAAGAAGCACCTTCGATGATGATGACGTGTGTTACGTATGCGCGCCGGAATTGAAAGAATTTCGTTATGTTGATCTTGACGCTTCTTCTTTGCAAACAAAGATACCGCAAAAAAGTTCCAACAACTACTACTACTAGTAGTGTAGACCTACTAACTGGTACTGTAGTACGGTATTAGTCTACTACTCCGTACCAGCAGGTAGTTATCAGGTACTCGTAGCTAGCTGGCACCAACTACTACTACTAGTAGTACCCTGGTAGTACCTGGTAGCTACCAGGTAACAACAAGAAGCTGAAAACGCCAATAGTAGATACGATAGTTCTTTTTATTATGTGCACAATCTTCTTCCAAGGTTGCAAGCTATGTTATCCACGATGATGAAATCTACCAATGCTTGCTTCAACATCAGCAACATAAGCAGCAAGAGAAGCAAGCCTAGTAGTAGTACTAGTATTAGTACTAGTAGTAGTCCTAGTAGTGGAGCAATACTTCTACTTCTGATAGGCTTACTTCCACTATTATCGGATGTTGCTACTGCCTTTGGAATTCGTTCGACCCGTATTACCAGTAATGCTCGAACTAGTAGTACTACTAGTAGAAGGGAACCCTATTGCTCTGCTTGTAATATTAAGACGACAACAACACACACATCAATTATTGCCACCAAGACAGAGTTGAGATTAGCCGAATTTTCCGATTTCACAACAGCGACAGCTACTGATATTGTCATGAACATGAACATGAACCTGGAAATTCCTTGGGAATCACAAAATTCTATTATGGACATGATAACGAAAATGACGATGATACCTTTCTCGGACGACGTCTTGTCTGGTTCTTCGACGACAACAACGACAACGACATCATTATCATCAACCTTGTCATCTTTTTGGCTTTCGGACGCAAATCCCTTCAAAAGTGGAAAACTCAGTCCAAAGGTATTTGCTGGATCAGCTCTCATTATGGGTACCATCATATCCCTACTTGTTGCTTGGGAAAAGGCACTAGAATTTTCTAGAGAACGAATTCCAGTTTCGCTTCGTCCAACCTTGGAAGTTACAGTGGGCGAGATCGCCGGTCTAGGATTTGTGGGATTGGTGTTAGGCTCCATACTGAGTTATCCAGGTGTTCAAAAAGGCTTCGAAAAGACATCCGTAGAATACTTTGGAGAAAAGAAAATTTTGATCGAAAACTTTGATTACTTTTCCCATGCCTTGTTCCAGATTGGGGTCAGTTTCTTCGTTGGGGCCGGACTTATGGTATTTTTGGGCCTTAAAAAGATTGATGATATCGCAGAAGTCCAAGATTTGCAGTTAGATCGGAATGCAGGTTCCGCTGATATTACAGCAGAGAAATTAGCCATGAGCATTCCTGCAAAATCATTTAATCAACCACAAGAACAACCAGGATACGTTAGCATTTGGAGAGATGTCTTTATGGGCAAGAACGAACGGGCTGCCAAGACTCTGCTCATGCGCAACCTGATTATTGAACGATATCCATATTTGCCGTCACAGTTCCGTGTAGAACCACTGCTCGAAGAATCCTTTGCACAAAACATGTACAGGGCCGTCCAAATATCGCCTCTGACGTGGATTTCCTTTATCCCAATTCTGGCATTGGCTAACACTATTGATATATCTCACGGAGTTGTGAACGGTGCTGCCTCAAATGCTGCCGCTAGTGTGGGCTTTTTTGAATCTACAGCTGTTGCCATTATCCCGGCATGGTTTTTTATTGTACTTTCGGGTATTTGGGGGTATTGGAATTCCTGGAAGATGACACAAATCAAGTACATGGCTCTTCCTTGTTTGGCACCCAACCCCGGAGATGGACGTCCAATAATCCTTCCTCCTCCCATGTACGATGACTTTTTGCGTGGTCGATTCTTTTCGTCTCCACCATCGCTCCAACGAGTGGAAAAGTTTTGGGGCAAACCGCCCAGAACCATGCTGGACGATTTGTTCGGGCAGGCTGGCTCAGCAGGGCTGGACCTGTACTTTTATTCCATCAAGAACCACGTTTGGTTGAATTTAGCAATGTGTGTCTTTTTTGGGACACAAGTTTTCGGTCGTGATCTCGATGTATTTTTTTATTTTCAAAAAACAGCTGGTAATCCGTCGTACGCCACCATGGAACTGTATTCTTACGGAAGTTTTCTGGCCTACAGTTTGTTTCAGCTTTTGGTATTCGCTCCCAAGGCCTTTTGGAATTACTGCATAGTGTATTGTTTCGACGAAGACAATTTGGAGGATCTTTTAGAAATTACGGGATACGGAAGACCTATTGGAGGAGCGTCGCTGTATGATTCTCGAAGACTAAATAGCGCGGAAGTTGCAGATCCAGTCATTATGGAATGAATAGAGACGAAGTGACTGGTAATCTTGCAGCAATACTGTTGCACATCTTTCTTAGCGCGCGTTGAGAGGATGTAGAGGGAAAATATATATATATATATATATATATAAAATTCTATCCAAAAGAACAAGAGAAAGGATAGGTGAATCGCTATGCAAACACAATCACAAAAACAAGCGCAACAAGTCAATGTTTCCCCATGCAGAGCGTGAAGGAGGACCCTGCATTACAGTAGGCTGTGTATGTATATTTTTAATAATAAATATGTGTGCTAAACGTATTATGACAACATGATCTCGTTGTTTTATTTCACTATTGCCATTCTTTTCGAAAACTGGAAAGATCGGGTTTGGCAGGAGCCCAACATTTAGGATCGTCATGCTGAATATGCGTATCTCGTCCAAAAACACACCCAGGTAATTTCTCACCGCCCATGGGCCGTCCCAATGATGTTGGTAATGTATAGTCTTGTGCTTTGGTTCCACGACAAAGGGGTACTAAAAGTTTGGCAGCATTTAACCATGCTTGTGCATCGTACTGTTGAATCGGATGTCCGTAATCTTTCCGAAGCAGTGCCTTGTAGGCCTTTTCAAATTGTTGACAATCGGTACGGTTGTCCCAAAACGTTGTGGTACTACTGCATCCGTGCAAATAGGCATCGTTCAAAAAATATGCCCAGCGAAATTCGAAAAAGGGTATCATCATTCGTCGTTGTTCGAGCGTATTATTACTTGATTCGTCACACACTCGAACATATCCGCGCAAACATTTTGGATTTTCTGGGGGACATTGATCGGATTCTACCTTTCGCACAAGAGCTGCAAAGGACCGCCATGGATCATCTTTTAAATCTGGTACAGTCTTGGGAATGATACGACCAACGTTGTTCCTTCCCATTCGAATTGGTAACACATTTGGATCCTTATTACTATCGTGGTGGTTGTGGTCGTCATCCTGCTTGTTGTTGTTATTATCATCATCACTAGTACTTGTATCGTCAATCAATTCCCAACGATGTCCACGTCCGGTCGTATTCATAAAGTTGTAGGCTTCCATGTGTTTGTAAAATTCTGTGGGTGTCATGAAACTCCAATCACAAATTTTTTGCAGTGTTACCATAACATTGTGATATCCCGAAGCCTCCAAAGCACTGGTAGTATGGTGCGAATCTACCAAATACGGGATGCCACGAGGACCCAGCACAAAGGGTAATATGCTGCTGCTGCTGCTGGATTTATTGTTCGTCATTCGTTTTGCTGCCTTTTGTTCGGTTCTATAATCTTTGTCGTACTTGAGCTTGACTGCAGCATATCCCACAGCCTCTTGTGAAGGGTGCATAACAGTACGAATCGTTTTCCAAGGAGCACGACACGTTGATCCATCTTTCATTTTGAAAGAGTTTCCACAGATTGGTACTGCCGTTGGTGGTAATTGTTCTTGTTCTTGTGGTGGAACAGCAGTGACAGTGGCAGTGGCAGTGGCAGTGGCAGTGGCAGTGGCAGTGGCAGCAGCAGCAAAAGGAGGAGAAGATGATGACGGCATTCTTTTTGAAAGTTGAGGATGATAAAGTAGATCAGCAGCAGCCAGCGTAATAAACAGATAGGTTGCGAGAAAGCGCACAAATAATAATCATAATAATTATTTATACCAGTAAGTTAATTGTGTAATAGTATGGCTGGTTAATAAGAATTGTCAATCATTATTATTTACAATTATTTTTTTATTTTTTCTACCTGATATTTATTACTACTGTACGTAAAATTTAGATTTTTATACCTTCTGGTGCGATCGCACCAGAAGGTATAAAAATCTAATTTATACCTTCTGGTACGATCGCACCAGAAGGTATAAAAATCGAAGCGAGTCTTGAATATTCGTGACTGCTAAGCAGTACTCGGAGTACTCTAGTACTCTACTACAGGCGGCGCAGAGGATGATTATTTTCATTTTTTATTAGAGTAAACTATTCGAGCAGCTACTGTAGTCTAGTAGTAGTAGTCTACTGTACCACTGTAATATTTATCTCACTGATTCAATTAACTACAGTCTCTCACATTTTGATCTTCCTCTATTATGTGGGAAGAGTCTTTAGCGATGAATTCAACTCCCTCTCACCACGGCGTTCCGATTTTTCAATTTAATTACTACTAGCTCTAGTACCGTACGTAGTAGTAGACGACAGCTGACCAACTGAGGTAGAAGTTTGTGTGTGGCACATTTATTTTACTTGTTATTTTTCAACTCCTTTGAAAAGGACTCTAGCTACTGTACGTACTAACTACAGTACTACTGTACTACTTCGTAGCAGTCTCTTGCCAGGAGGAGGAAGACGAAGAAGAACACACAACACACAGTATGAATACTTTAGCCGCCAAACAACCAGAAATGGTGGACTGCAATCATCTTACCGTCCATACCGTCCATACTGCCACCAATTCCGCTACCACCACCAGCAACACCAGTAGCAACAAGATGAAGCCTTTTCGTAAAATGATAAATTCTTCCAAATTGTTTTCAACGGAAGATGATATTGTGATCAACTGGGATGATCTCGCCGCGGTGGATACAACAACAACAACAACTAAGAGGCAGCACGAGCAGCAACAGCAGCAGCAGCAACAGGAACAGCAACACTACTGTACTAACAAAGATCAACGAGACGATGTCGAAGATGTGTACCGTCCAAACAAGAATAGTCATTCTGCTGGAAAATCGTATTCATCATTATCTACTACGTGTTTGCCTCATAATAATGACCATCGATTGCACCATCAAGATGAACAAAGGTATCGACAAGAATATCAACTTCGCATCAAGGCAGAAACAGAAGTGACCAATCTATCCTTGGAACTGAAAGACATGGAACAACGACTTATTGCGGTAGAAAAACAAAATATTCAGGAGCGTCAGTACATGCTGGAACAATTGGAAGAAACCAAACAGGCCGAGAAAGATGTGGTCAGGAATCTGTCCTCTACAACAGAGAGAATGTCAGCTACGGAATTAAAACTCAAATTGACCGAACAAAAACTTATTCGGGCTTTGCAGGATGCTAACAATGACAAAATTGTCTATGCCAATCGAATCAAGGAAATGTCAGAACGACTGTCAGAGCTTCAATCGGCAAAAGAACAGCTGACGCAGGCTTTGAGGGACAGCGAATGCACTGCTCGAGATATAAATGACAGTGCGGAGCAACAGGTAAACGCATTATCCAAAGAATTGTACAGTACCAAGATGAAACTCCAATCAGTCCAGGAAAAGTTGGCAATAGCAGTCGAAAAAAGAGACGGCGAGGCAATGGAAAAGAATGCACTCCAAGAACAAGTGGCGGATATGCTTGATCAGGCACGAAGGGAGGACTTTACTACACCAGCTGGTAAAGTTGATGATACCTTCTATGAGGAACTTTCTCGTGGGCTTGCAGAAATTCAAGTAGACGCAAGGAAGAAAGCCTGCGACCGGGTTCCATACCTTTTTGAGAGTACTGGAGTTCAGGTAAAAGCGTGCTCTTTGCACACTAGCATACCCATTGGCGAGGGCTTGAATCTGTGCACAGTTGATGGGAACCTACCAACGGAATTTGCTCATGACATTACTGCGGTAGCGAACTGTGACCGCAAACCTAATTCAGTATATGCAATATCTGTTCAGTCTGACGATCTCGAGAAAGGCTTGGGACGAAATGCTGTGCCTAAGGATGTCTTTGAATCTTGCGCTTTTAGCGACAACGCGCACCCAGCAGACGAGTTTGCCATTCTCCTAAGTGACGAAACTCAGACGACAAAATTGAACAACAAAACGTACTCTGCAGACAACTTGACCACTGCCGAATATACTTATGTTGACACCGTCAACACGGATGGACAAGCGAAAGAGTTTGACAAGGGCACCTTAGTTGAAAGCGATAATATTGCAACCAGCAGCTTCAGTCAGATGCTGGCAGAGTCTCCAATGGGTCAAGTCGTAAATTCGTTTGCAAGCTGTTTGCTCCCCGATTGCCATTCGGTCATCGATAAGAGCCTTGACTTTCAGGAAGTCTGCGTGATTGAGGACAGAACTCACCATCAATCTACTTCTGTGGAATCTGTGGTCGTTATGGCTGCAGTCAATGAGGAGAATCAGACTACGCCGGTAGATCATGGACAGAAGGGTGCGACGCATAGCTACGATACAAGGAACCGGGATAGTAAAGCCGGTTTTAGGCAGAAACTTGAGGATGCTCTTGCGGTTAGTCAAGTTGCAGATTCGTTCAAAATGTGCCTTGTTCCAGACTGCCACTTGATAGTAGCAGATATTGAGCCTGACATTCCAGTCTTCTGTCAAAAAGATATTTACAAAGTTTCTCCCGGCGAAGCTCAGAAGATTCGGGAGGCAACAACCAAGAATGCAACTGTACCTCTGGACACGGATCAGGAGCAGGCATCCTTCAGCAACAATTATTTGAAGTCCGATTTCCCTGGAGACAAAGGTTTGAAGATAAAAAAAGCAGCCAAGGAAGCTGAAGATCCAAACATTCCAGCACATGTTGTAATACTTGCGGATTGCATATCCGAGATAGGAATTCAAGGTGTTGCCTCCATGAGAGAGGAACCGGGTAAGAGAGAAAGTGACACAAATAATTGATAATTTTTTGTGACTTTTCAGGTAGCGGCATGGGAGTTCCTGTAGGGGTGAGGCGAGAGGCATCCACGTATTCTCAAATCTGTCCTAAATCACGAGGGCAGAAGCTATAAGGTGTTACATAATGTATTTTACGTTAAACAAAAATGCACTGTCATTGTTAGGTTTTGCTAGTGCAAATACAAGTACATAATTCTGTTGCTGCAATTAGCGTGCTGAGGTCGTCTTTATGGAGTAGGCTCGACAGGATCATCATTGGAACTATCAGTGTCGTAGAGTGGAAGTTCGCCCTTGAGCAAACATGCGATCGCCCGATAGACTCTGCAAAATAAGTCAACATAGTCGCATTCGGAAGGAGGTTCACATTTTTGACCTTCATCTTCTGCTGCGCAAAGTGACGAAAGGAGTACTGCAATACCTAGTAGAAAGAATACTTCCAGCGTCAACGGGATGAAGTGCCTGCTGAAAGATAAATATTTGGATCATTGTCGTTTCGTACGAGGTTTTGGAAGATGCGATTGATAAAATATATTGTTTCGCGTTCAATTTTACTACGGGCAAGGCCAATTCTTTGATAAACAAGCCAAAGAGAGCCTTGACTTTTGTTTGCCACCTTTCTCAGAAAGCAAGTATTAACGAGTTTCGATCATTGTTAACGAGTACCAGGTACTAGGTCTACTAGAAGAGTATTATTATTCATTGTTTGTTCTCTCGTACAAATAATAATACATTGAATCGTGCGTACAGCTCGGCAGTCGTGAACTTCTTAAAGAAATAGTTGGCTTGCTCGATCGGGAGCATGTCGATCTAAGTGCTGTACGGTGATTAGGTACTCTCTGCGAGAATAGTCAAACATTCTCTCACAAATTAAGCGATATTGGATACCTTCAGCGAAATCTTAAATTTTTACTGAGCACTACCAGTACTAATACTAATAATTACGTACTCGTACTCAGTAGTGCCGAGCTCCCTCCAACACTCATAATTGCTTGAACATTTTCTCAAAGTTTGAACATTATATAGACCAGAAAAGAAAATTCATTCAACATGTCAGAGACTGAACACCCCACTGAAAACACAACAGCAGAGGAGCCTGTTGAGGTATTGGCATCGGCGTCTGCTGCTGAAGAGAAAACTATGGACATCGTGTTACAAAACAAAGAAGAAGATCATAAAGATGATGATGCTAAAGATGATGATGAAGGCGAAGGCGAAGATAAAGGTGAAGAGAATGATAAAAATGATGCAGAAAATGCAGAGGATGCTAAAGATGACGATGACTATGATGAAGACGAAGAACGTGATGACGAAGATGATAAAGAGAACGACGACAACCAAGACGATGACAACGTTGAGGCTGCAGAAGGAGGCCCTGGATTACACGGCATTGACGGCACTTCGATCGGTGCACAAATTACCGTAATGGAGGAAGAGCACACGGCATATTCCCTCTGCTCCAGGAAGGTTGACGGACCCAAAAAGTTTTCTCGCATCCGCGGCTTTGTGCAAAAGTTGAACGAAGAATTCGTCGCCGCTCTTTACAAAGCAGAGCAACGTCACGAAGTGGAAATGGAAAAGGTTCAAGCCATGCTCGAAACGTTGACGGCCCAGGAACAAGAACATTTGCTTCTCGTCAAGCAGGCAGGTGAACGAATTCAAGAGCTCGAACGAGAGGAGAGCAATCACAAGCTTCAAATGAAAAAGGCCGGAGAAACTATTCATTTTATGGAGCAGCGAGTCAGAGAAATGGAAGCCCGGGAAGTCAAAGTCATTGACTTGGCCAAGAAGGCGGCTCAGAAGATCAAGCAGCTGGAGGGACGTGACAAGAAGCACACAAGCTATGCCAAGAAGGCAGCCGAGAACACACAAAAGCTAAAGAAGATGCTTGTGGATAAACACGAAGAATTAGAGGGTGTTTCTGCGCGAGCTCTTACCGAGTTGGAAGTAATGGCATTAGAGTTGAGCAAGGCCAACAGCAACGCTGCTGCTCTGCAAGCTGCTTTGGAGAACGCCAAGAAAATGTATAAAGAAGAGCTCAGATCGCGCAGGGCCGAGACAGCCAAGATCCAATCACTTCGCCAGACGATTGAACAGCATGGGGGCTTTGGTGGGGATATCTTGTCCGACGTTTTTTCGGAAATTTCCAAACCTACTGTAAATCTCCAAAAGATGTATGCTGCATTCAATGGAGAGACAGCGGAAGACCTTGCCGAAGCAGTGGAGCGCATCTACGAGGAGATTCCCGAAAGCAGCCTTCAACACTATAAACAAGTCGGATTCTGTCTTAAAAAAGATACATACGTTCCTGTTCTTGCTCTTGGCCCTTTTGACGTCGCTCCCGGAGCTCTTCGAGATGAATGGTTGAAGCATGCCGCCAATAATATGGTTGGCATCTACAACTATGCCGATGACACCTACGATATGATCCTTACGACAGAGTTTGTTCCCTACGAGTCTGGCGTAGAACGCAATCTTCATATCTTGTCAGCTGACATTATCGAAAAGTCTCACAGCTCAGAGGGACTATCGGACGATGAGGCTGCTTACGTTTCTGCTATCAAAAAGATAAACATGGAAGCCAGATCTGCACCCGAGGATCGTACGCACCCACAAAAAGCTGCCTCGGTGGTCTTTGAAAGTGACCAAGCTGAGGACATAAACAATGACGGTACCAATGCCATTGACGTGTCAACTCTCAAGGAAAAGATTATTGGTGGACCATTCAATAAAGACGAGCTTATGGCTGACCTCGACGGAGTGACGAATTATGAGACTCTTCAAGAAGAGCTATGCACCTACGAAACGAAAGCTTTGACCATTGACGTTGCTGTGGCCAACGCCCCGCAGGTCGAAACAATAGATGAGATGGAAACATTCAGTTGCGAGGGTGATCGCACTATCACCAGTCTTGAAAAGCAAATGAGTAATTTTATGGAGGAAATTTGCGAAAGGGAGCAGCAGAACACTCGCCGCTTCGGCATTCGTCCTACATCCGTATCGCCATGGGTAGCTGAAGCTAAAGAGGCAATTGCCTCGGCAAAAGCCGAACTTCCTCTTGACGAAGAAGCGCGCGATGACACTATTATTGTCAGCAAACCAAGCTACGAAAGTATGCAAGGTTCAAGTCTTGTTAAGGACCGCCTCAAGATGTTCAGTGGAAATCATTCTAACCGTCACATTAGTAAACCTCCTGTTGGTGGACCTATTGCTCAAACAAAGGACAGTAATAGCACGAGCGTAATGCAAATTTGGAAGAACAAGGCGGCTGAAAATTCTACACCTACACATCAAAATACCGCCAATAGTGCCTCCAAGAAGACCTTTTCATTCAATGCCGTCAGCACGAACGACGATAAGGCCAAGGCGAATGAATTCAGCACCAAGGAGGGCAAGAAATCGAACGGAAAGAAGAAAAAGAATATCGTAGCTGTTCCGAAGAATATTCAAGCCAAGATTGATGCTGGTGAACCTTTGACGGAACACGAAAAAGAAATCTTTGAAGGTATTCAAAAGTTCCTTTCCAAAAATAGCACGACCTTGAAAATATCGCACTCCACTCCAGGTGAAGTCATTGCTCCGACGATGAGTAATGTTTCCGCCATGACAATGGACTATCAATCCGTCACTGCTGAGTAAACATGTATCCCCTAGATTACTTTATCCGTGTCATTTATTTTTGTTTGCTTTTCCTGAGGGACACAACTGATGTTGGCTCTAATCCATTAATAATTTGTTTTTACGAGTACGCTTTTGTAAATTATTCTTTGAAAGAAAATGTTACCAGTAGCTATACATACAAGTAAGTACTTTCACCGTCTCACTGCATGGATGTACAGTACTAGTACTGTGGTACTTTGCTGCACAGCAGTCAGTCGCTGCAATTTAACCTAATTCCGGAGGAATTAGCTTGACAATTATTAATGGCGCCTTCTAGTTTCTTTAACAACAATCTATTTCACAGGTAAGAACAAGTGGCTATAGCGCACACCATTGGTACTTTGTGGTATAAATTAGTGTTCTACTACGGCGCACCTATGTTTCTCTGTTCACAACTAGTAGTTTGACGCCCCTACTTGCCTTAATATATTTAAAATGTGACTAGTTAGATTTTCTTATATCCTCCGGCGCGATAGGATCTCTGAGAATTTATTTAATCGCTAAAGAAAATAATATCATTATTATTTACAACACTGTCGGCAAATGTACTTCTAAGTAAACTTCATCGGCCAGGTCAACCAATCTCCAAAACATTATCGTGATTACATCTTGAGGATTTGTTGTCGATGGATTAATGAGGGTTGGCGAGGATCAGTATGATCCAAAAAGTACGCTTCTCCCACCACACTCTCTTTGATCAGCCACATTTTTATCTACGGTAGCATTAAGCAAGTATAAGATTGCCGGAAGTAGTACTTTAAAGCTTGATTCGGGTAAATAATATAAACCAACACCAAGCATTTAAGAACGGACAACTCTGACTCGAAATGGCATCCAGATTTGATGAGCCCAAGACCCATTCGCACGACGAAAGCAGCACGGACGGAACTCGCGATCTTTCTTTCATCTCGGAGAATGCGGTTTCTGTAAATATGAAAACCGATCTCACAAAGGTTCGATCGGTTCTTTCGGGGCTAAATTCGGCCGTCCACGAGGACGAAGAACACTTCTTTGACCAGCTGGAGGCAACTCAGATGCAGTTGGAAGCTTCGGAATCGTCTATTGCCAAGTTGCGAAGGTCGCTCCAGACTGCCGAGGAAACCAAAACATGCAATGAAGCCTTGACCAAATCTCTCGAGGAAGCTCGAGCACTCATCAACAGGTTGCGAGACGAATCCGAAGCGAAGGTTAATGAACTTGGTGTCATAGTGAAGGAACAAACAGAAGAACTTGAGAGACTTCATCGGGAATTGGAAGGTAAAACTGACTCCGCATTGTACATCGACGTTGTCTCCACCATGGAGGCGAAAAGTACGGAGCTAGAACAGCTCAAGAAGGAACACAAGCTTGCCATCGAAAGCCTCGCTGCTAAGACGGAAGAACTGATCAAGATCCAAAATGAATTGAACGAATCTCTCAGCACTAAAGATTCCGAGTTGGCGCGCGTTAAGGCGGAGATGGAATCCCTTCAAGCTGAGTTTGATGTTGTCCAGGCCGAAAAGGATGAAATTGAACAAGGCCACGAGGACGCCAAGGAAAAATGGAAGCGATTGGTCATCACCATGAAATCGGAGTATGATAACTTCCGGGCAAGCTTTGACAACCTAAAGGCTTCCAAGAAGGAGATGGAAGCTACTCATGCTGTCGAGAAGCAAGGTCTTCAGGAGGAAACCGCCAAGCTGCAAACCCAGAATGCGACACTCTCGAAATCACTCGATAGTCTGAAAATATCAAAGGAAGTCATGGACATTGAATATAGAGAAGCAAGAGCAACTTGGGTTGCTGAAAAGGGGGCGGTAGACAAGGAAGCCGCCGAGCTTCGTGATTCCTTGGAAGAACTCCAGGAGACCAAGAAGGCGGTGGACGAGAAACTCAAAAATTTAGAGACGAGTATGGATGCTCGTATTAACGAGACTCTGGCTGAGTCTGAAAAGATGGTAACGGCTATTGATCAGGAATGTACCATCTTGAGATCCGAAGTAAGCAGTCTTAAGTCGGCAAGCGAGGTGGCTGCTCGAGAAATTCAAGAACTTCGAACCGCCTACGAAGCTAAGGTTGAAGAGAGCCAGAAACTGCAAGCAGAAATCGACAGCTTGCAAGCTGCTGTAGAAGAGGCGGAAAAGATTGGTACTGAATTGTTGTCTGAAAACGAGAGACAGTTCAATGAACTAGAGAATCTCAAAGTAGAACACTCCAGCATTATCAAGGAAAAGTGTAGGACCGACGAGAAAATCGTCGAGCTCGAGGAGAAAGTGGAAAACCTCAAAGACACAGAGACAAAGTTGGCAACCCTGCAGGACAAGTATAATATCCTGCAGACTGAACTTAATACGGCACAAACATCCCTTTCTGTAGCCAAGGAGTATCACAAGGACGAACGAAAAGAACTCGAAAAGAAGGTTGCCAAGCTCACGAAGACAGTCGAAACCAAGTCGGAAGCCCTTTCAATGGCTCTTGCCAAGTATTTGAAAGAGCTCAAGGCGAAGGAAAGCGCCGAGCAAGAAATCCTGGAGGTCAAAGCTTTGGCAGAACAGGAAAAGCTCGACCTTATCAAACAAAAGGATGCCGAATACCAAGAGAAGGTCAAGAATGCCGAGGCTTCGATGGAAGAAGAGCGGCAGGCATTGGCCGACATCATCAAACAAAAGGATGCCGAATACCAAGAAAAGGTCAAGAATGCCGAGGCTTCGATGGAAGAAGAGCGACAGGCATTGACCGACATCATTAAGTACAAGGACGAGGAGCACGCAACTGCCTTAAAACATTTTACCGAGAAGATGGAACAAGAAGTTAAATACGAGGCAGAGCAAAGAGAGGCCGCTCTTCAGGCTCAAGTTGCTGCCGAGGCCAAGCTCGAGGATATGGAAAAAATTGTCTGGAAGAAGGAGGCAGAAATGCTCAGCGCCAAATGCCAAGCTGATAGCTTGCGTGAATGCCTTGACAAGGCCGAAAGTGGAAGACAAGATGCTGTTGCTAAATGGCAGGAGCTCTCTCAAAACTTGGAAGAAACCAGAACTAGCTTGGAGACCACGAAGGCAGAGCGTGATCAACTTCAATCTCGCTTGGTAGCAAGTGAAGGAGCTAAACAATATGCTGAAAAGAAGTTGGAGGAAGACAACGCCGAGTCGAAGGAGCAAATTAACACTCTGAATAAGTCCATCGCTAAGAAAATTGCCATCATTACGTCGCTTGAATCACGATGCGAGAAATTGCAGGACTTTCTTGAAGTTAACAAATCCGCCGAGGCGGACGCTCTGCAGAAAATTGAGTATTTGCAGCAGTCGGTCACGAGCCGAGATAAGGAGCTCGAACTCATCAAGAGCCGATGTGAAAATATGCGGGTTGTCTTAAAAACGTCGGAAGAAGAGCGCGAAAAGCTTTCTGGTGTGCAACAGGAGCTGGATCTTTTTAAGACCAAGCTCTCTGAGACAACTATTCTCCTACAAAAGAAGAATTCGGAGCTGCGTGCTGCTTTTGAACGTTGCGAGGGAATGAACGCTTCTATGCAAAAGGCTGAAGCTCTCTACAAGGACGGAGTTGAATCTATCAAATGTGAAACCGAGAAGAAGTATCGAGAAGCGCTAGAAGAAGCTCAAGACAGAGCTTACGTCCTGAACCAGCTTCTAGCGCAGAAGGATGCAGAAATGGCCTCTATGAAATCACTGTACGACGACATGAAAGCCACGAATCCAAACGACGAAGTGTCGGGGGACAATTCTCTCTCAAACCAGATCAAATTTTTGGATGAGATGGTGGCCAGCAAGGACAGCGAGCTTAAACTAATGAAGACTCGCTGTGAGTCTCTGCAAGCTTCTATCGAAAAGCTCCGAAAGTCGCATGAAAAGCAGATTGATTTGCTCAAGGAAGAGTCAAATAGCAGAGCCAGCGCTGAGGCAGCTGACAATCGAGCCAAACTTGATTCTCTGAATATGGAGATCGCCAAGAAACAAGCGATGCTCAAGGCTTTGCACTCAGGCGAACAGGATTTCGAAGTCATTCTCGATAATGGAGAGAATAACCATTACTTGAGAGACGAAGTGAACAATCTGAGACAACGCTGTGGCGATCTTGAGTTGGCGCTAAAGACTGCTGAAGAACATGTAGCTGTTGGCGCGGATGGACATCTCAGATCGCGTTGCGACGCCCTCGAAGAGTCTTTAGCTGTCATGAAACAGAAATACGAAGACGAGTGCGAGCGCAGAAAGGAAGCTGAGCAGGTCTTCTTGTCGATCTCGGAAAATCCTAGCAAAGACGAAAGTTTAAAGCGTCCTCATCGTCGAACATATTTTGGCCGTCACAAGTCGCCCGAGTTACGGGACGCTGCCTCAACGAAAAAGACGAACCGATGGCTCAGTATTCGAGGGCGAAAGAGCACGGATGAACAACGCGATTCCGTAGAAGCCCTGCCGCAAAGAGGGAATCAGGATTTTAGTTTTTCGACACGGGTTGCTTTTGGAACCAGTCCGGAAGCCATTCTTTCCCAGATCCCAACTCACATCAAAACAAACTTTATGGAGGTCGGCTTTTACAAGCAACGACTTCGGAACAACTATTTGCCAGTCTTGTGCCTCGGTCCTTTTGATGTCCCACCGGGCCGTATCCGAGAAGAATGGCTTTCCAAGTTCAATAAGAGCGGCAAGGTTTTGAACATGGGCGTGTACTTCTTTGGTCGAGACAATGAAGGGGAGGATGCGTACGATACTATCCCGTGGTTCAGCTTTGTTCCCTACGCAAAGGCCGTTCAACGGGGGTTGCATGTCGTTCCACAGAGCATTGCGGACAAGGTAGAGAAAGGTATCGAGCTTTCGGAAGAGGAACGTCAAATCTTTGATGGCATTCACGCTATTACCGTGTCTGCGGGCTTGAACAAAGAGCAACGAATGCACCCGTTGAAGCAACTCATTACTGATGATGGTGCCGCCGAGCCCAAATCGAAGTCTAAGCATTCACAGCAGGAACCTGCCGCGGAAGATGAAGTTGGCTACAATGTAAGCTCCAACGAATATGGCATTGCAGGTTCTGAAGAGATGGCAATTTTAGTGGAGTAAACAAAGAGCAATGTTGATGTGTTGTTGTAGGAATATGAATTACTCTCTCTAGTTGACCAGACAAATGAATGGAAAAAGAGAAAGGGGGGTTCATTCTGATCCCGTATGTACGTACCAATAAATATATATTTAAACAATAATTTCAGTAAAAAAGCAGAAGAAGACATGAGCACAACGAAAGGCCTCAGGTGCAGCCTACTCGAGTATTATGTTACGTGTATAGAATATGTAATCTAGTAGTCTAGTACATGCACTTATTCTATTATGAGACTTCAGCTTTCACTGATTTATTTCCTTTCACTTGAAGCAACAGAGCAGGTTGCCAGGTCCTCTATATCCTGCGACAAACGAAATTCCTGTTCGTTACTGGTCTTATTAAGATTCACATAGTAGTCCACCAAGGAACGCAGTGAGATCATTTCTTCCGACTCTAGAAATCCTGGCGAGTTTGCAGTGTCAGTAGTAGTACACTGCATCAGTGGCAAATGTGTAAGTTGCCAGTCCACCATTAACGCTGGATGATCCTGCACCAGTTCCAACCATTGTTCCATAACTTCTTCGTAAACTGGCTCCAAATGATAATCTTTTATACTGACAACAAGTCGTTTTAGGCAACATTGGTTGTTGTTGGCGTTGGCGACAAGTGCTTTGGGAATGGTTTCCATCAACATAGTCCGAATGGCTTGTTTCTTGGCGTGATATTGATGTCTACGTTGCAGAGAGTCGACATCAAACAAAGGCCGAATCTCAACCTCTTGCAAATGCGAATGGTATTGTAAGAGTTGTTGCAGCCATCCTGCAGATGTTAATGTGCCGTCAGGGCAAGAATTAGTACCAGGACCAGGACCAGCACCAACTCCAATACTGGTGCTGCTGTTGATGGTAGTTGGTACTAGGAGGCATTCGTCCAGTACCAGACGACGCAGTTGCGATTGGATCATATTCTTCCGTGAGGAAGATGATAGTTGGTACACGAATGTTTTGTTGTGTTTTTCACCATGTGAGAGCGTCGTGGTAGAACAGTTGACAATCTCCAAAACGTGCAGGTTGCTCTGTTGGTGAATACCGTTCAAAAAGTTGTCCAAGGCTAGCTGAGATACTTGGGGGGAATCTTTGGACCTCGCCAAGATAAAGTGACAGTGACGAAACTTGAGACTCTGCAATACTTTTAATCCATCTTCTGCAGCAAACATCTTGTTGATACTGGGCAAATACAAAGCCGCATGATCAAATATAATCTCTTCCAAGGAGGACAGATGTTGTCCTATAGCAAAAAAGATTTCTCCTAACTGCTTCATCTTCAAAGCCTTCCTTGCCTTGTCATTTGGACTGCAATCAAACGATACAAACAAAGACTTGATGGCATTAGGCTGAGTGCTGTTGTTCAAGCTATTGAAGTTGTGGTTGCTTTCATCATCATGCCTTAACGAGGAAGAGGAAGATGCTTGCAGCAAGTCACGAGCAAATCGAATCAATTGGTATTCGCTGGTGATGCGGACTGCTGTGGTGGGTGATGACGACGAAGAAGATGATGGTGGTGCTTTGGTAACAGTATCATTGCTAGCCGAGTTTGTATCACTCTCGGTATCCACTCGGCTTAACTTATCTGGCGAGTGCGACGAAAGACGTTTCGTTTCCACAAGATCTTCTCGGAAGACTGCAGCCTTCTTGAGGGGAACCAGCACCGAGGATAAGAAAGAAAGAGACCCAGGTACTTTCATTCTTTTAGAAGCAGCCAGGCTTGTTTTTTTTAAATACTCTTTTTGTATCCTTTAGGGTGTTGCGCAAGTGTAAGTGTAAGTGTAAGCGTGTGTGACAAGTTAAGCGGGTCTGTAATTGTTTGTCTTCTACTCGAACAATCTTGTAATCTTGTGGATGGATAATGATGATGATGATGTCGATTATCGTTTCGTTGGCGGGTTTATCTACCTGGCACTCTACTACTGTAGTATCGATTCTTTTCCAGATTTTTCGAGAACCAAAAAAAGACCGAGAAAAACATTCGCCCGAGATTTCTGGACACTGAGTGGTAGTAGTACTACTTGGAGTACTGCTAGCCTGCCTGCTGGTTGGATTAGAAAGTTTCTTTAGGGAAATTACTTAAAGGTGCGATCCAGGTCCACCACCAAGAACCGGGACTTTCGCTCGCTGATCAACCTACTGTTATAAAAAATAGTCACAGTGAAAAGACATTTCCCGGCTTTGAAGCCTAACCAACAGCTGTTGAGAGCATTGCGTTCAACCGTTGAAACCGTTGCGCGCCTAATGTTGTTGCTTGCAATAGTAGTAGAAGTGATGGAGAGTAGAGTACTAGCTAGACTACCATACTCGGATTAGTAGCAGTCATGCAGCAAAGTTTGTCGCGGGACTGGCACTTACCAGCACAGGCAACCGGCATCAAGAATAAGTAGTACGGTAGGGCGCACCCACGAAAAAAATCTTCTCCCATTGGTAACCATGTAATTGTACCAGTGTGCGACAGATAGTACCTTGTGTTCTAGCAGTAGTGGTAACGGAAAAGAAGGAGGTCTCGGTAAAATTTTATATCAAGGGTACCAGGTAGCGTTGATGAGTTGACTCCTATCTGTGAAGCAATTAAATTTTACATACCTCATCACAAGTTCCACAGATATCCAAAAATGCCAATGCTGTTATTTAAGTTTTAGCTGCATAGTCTCATTATTACCGTACTAAAAATAACCTCTTCCTCATTTCACGTAGAATTTTACTTGGTTTGTTGTCTCTGGCCCAAACAACACCCAATACAGCTCTGTGGACATCCTATGGTATAGTCAAGAATCAACCCTTTATATAATCCCATTGGCATTGGCTTAATACTGGGTTTGATCCAATTGGTAGTACGCGCTCTTATCCCAGGAGCTGATCCTGTGTGCAATACACCACTTTTACTACGGGTTAAAAGCCGTACAGCGAACAACTGTGCGTCCCTAAGCGGTCGGCATACAGCCGTCCACGTCAGCTAGCGTCAAGGGTTTTCCCCTACTAGGGTT
>Ga0100391_1000880_pt1 | contig 34287 bp, 20 predicted proteins | sample CryGeymeta201515_FD_81541 | JGI IMG/M metagenome (GOLD analysis project Ga0100391, IMG submission 81541) | Groundwater microbial communities from Crystal Geyser aquifers in Utah, USA - Crystal Geyser metaG 2015-15 | ecosystem: Environmental > Aquatic > Deep subsurface > Groundwater | place: USA... | reverse complement strand
TCATATTACTTAAGCCCAACAAATGCTACTTCCAAAAACAACCCTGGGATTGTGTTTTTCCCCATCCCGGGGCAGTTTTGGAAATCCCGGGGTAGGGATATCCCTCGATTGGTGACAACAGATAGACCGACTTTCACGAGGTCTGACGTTTTTGTTACTATTGGTGGCAGTGTTGGGGCACACATCATCGTCGCGCCTGTGCTGTTTTGGTAGGCGCGTTCACTTGTTGCTTGTCAACAGCGCTAACGGGGGTGGGGTGGGGGGGGGGGAATTTTCAATAAATGGAACTGGAATTCGATGGATCCAGTGATCACTGGGAACACAACAAAGTGAGCGGTTGTAGTAGAGGGTTAAGGCCAGCTTTTTGTGTGACTGAAACGCTACCAGTAAACAATTATTGATCTTCCGACAGTTCTCTAATAAAAAACCAACTTGAACTTCTTCCAAACAAACAAGCAGTTTATCTTCCTTCTTCTTCTTGTCATCTACTCTACAGTACTAACTATACAGTACTAACTATACAGTAGTAGTAATAGATAGAGAGCCAGTGTTAGTTATTTGAAAGACTGTTATTGGTGTTATCCAATTCATCCCACACGAAAGAAGCAGTGCTGCATCATAATTTCCAGCAGTATGGACCAACCTAGCAGTAATACGACCGAATACGATGCAACTACTAACTTCAGTCCTTCCCTGGATTGTCAGCAGTACATGTTGGATCCACTATTATTGCATTCGCAAACTCTAGAAGAAGCAAATTATTCCATCACTAACACTACTACGATGACTGATACGACGACGACAACTACACACACACACACCACTACTACTGCTACCGCCAAGAATCTGGCTAGCACCAGCAATAATAGTAGCAGTAGTAGAAGCAGCAATCCCACCCGAGCCGTCAAACGAAGTTCCAAACAATTACCTAGACTCTTTGTGGCAATGAAACGATTGTCGGCGTCGACTCGTTCCATCACAAGAGGAAAAAAAGAAAAACCTTCCGAAGAACCTTTTCCATTGCCGTCATCCTTTTCTTTTCTGAACAGTACAAATACCATGATCAATACCAACAGTCACAATAATAGCGGTGGTGGTGGTGGCGGCACTGCTGCTGCAGTTCATCGTCTTCGTCTCTTACAGATCTTACCGGATGATGTACTACATAAAGTGACGTCCTTTTTGGATGCTTATGCTCTATTACAGATGCGTGCCTGCAATCGTTACTGCAAGGAGTTGTGTTCGCAAAATGCGGCAGGATGGGAACAACTTTGCAAGATCCTATGGTCAACCAAAATTCATGTTCCAGCGGCTGCAGTGGTGGTACATAAGATGACAGACCAATTTAAGTACATGCATGCCTATCGAGATTCTATTCAAGATGCCAAAGAACGACAATATGTGACACTCCAAGATCTGTGTTATGATGCAGGTAAACGCAGTAAATTGTCAAAAAGTTGAATTTGGGTGCTCAACAGAATAGGTACTCACGCGATGTTTCTTTTTCTTCTTCAAAAAATAAATAGAAAGCCACAAGGGGACCGTATGGTCCTTCCGCTTTAAGGAATGTGCGGGAGAGGATTGGACCACCTCGGATCCTTGGTATGCGGGATTGCCTTGTCGTAAAATGGTCTTTTTGGAGGATGGATCGGTGCGACAATACGTGCCAGTTACGACCACAGATGTTCGACAGAACGACAGTGGCAACGAGGGATCACCAGTCAATCATGATTCTAATCATGTTCACCGGAGTAGTAATAGCATCAGTACCAGTGGCAGCAACAGCAGCAGCAGCAGCAACAACAGCAGCAGTCCCATGGAACAATCTTCCGATTCGGAATCTTCCGCGCCAGAATTGATCAGTCCTACATTTGGGAATTTATTGTTGGAGGCGCAATCTCAGCAGCAGCAGCAGCAGCAAACCACCAACACGATCAACAACAATAACAATCCTAACCGACAACAACAACGACGACAACAACAACAACAAACTTTTGTTCATGGCCGTTTGTTAGTTCCTCCAGTGCCCATGTCATGGCGTTTCGTGACACGGCCCATGGATCTACCTCCGACTCGACACAACGGGTCTTATCTACGAATTTCGGTTGGTGGCAGGGAAGTTCCAACCTATTCCGTCAGACGATCTCCTACCGGGAACTGGGGATTCATTATGGAATCCTGCTGGGGCTTGTTTGCATCGTTTGAATTGCCAGTGAAGCAGTCCGTTGCTATGAATACGACGACTGCCGCCCATGACCAGCATTCACCGCGACAGCAATTACATCGACAACGGCGACGTCTGCGACGGACCGAAACGGGAGCTCGATGGGTTGATATTATGGACGACGGCGAAGAAGCCTTGTCACCGCACGGACTGCACTTTGTTCGCTCACGGCAACAGCCAAGTGTCGATGCATCTCAGCTCCTGGAGGACGAGGCTCTGGAGATTACCAATGAGGTGCAGTGGAGAGAGGCATTTCTCTACAACGTGGGTGCAACTCGTCTGCCCGAGGGAGATGGCGCAACAGATGAATTCGATAGAGCCTTTCGAGGTGTTCCGTGACTGTGCTCTTTTCCTCACCCACTAAACAAACACATTAGTCTTAAGCAGTTAAAACAGCATGATTTATCTTGTTCTATTTTCAAGACTCGCTAGGAAGAATCAGGCCGTGTTCTTTTGGTTTGACCAACTCTTCCAGAATAATATTTGACATTTTCTTCAATTCTTGCTCAATCGTGTCTCTCGACACACCAATGTCTCCTTTCATTTCAATGTAGTACTTAAACTTTGGTTCCGTCCCCGAGGCACGAAATTGAGCCACTGTACCATTGGTAAACCGGATGGTCATCATAGGGCTCGACTTGGACGTGACAAGTCTGGGTCGCTTATTGGCAGTGGTCGAGTCGTAGGGAGGATCTCCGAGATACCGTATGGATTCCACTTCGTAAGGTCCTACCTTTTTAAGATCAAATTGTCCCTCGCACGTCATAGTGTTCATAATCTCGGGAACAACGCTAGTATCTTTCAAAATATAGTATCCATTGTTGCTGACAAACTCACCATATTTGTTATACAGACTTTGCATGTATTTCGCAACACTGGAACCGCTGTAATAAACATTGTAAGCCAACTCAGTGAACACACCCAGAGCACTTATGCCGTCCTTGTCAAAGACAACATTTCCGCACATAAAACCAATGGCTTCTTCATAACCAAAAAGTGCAAACTTTCCTTCTCGGTGCAGTTCTTCTGCACGAGAACCGATCCATTTGAATCCAGTAAGAGTATCTTCAAAGTAAAAGCCTTCGACTCGAGCAATCTCGGCCAACATTTTGGACGATACAGTCGAGGCACACATGGAAACAGGTATTCCGCTGGGTTTTCCAACCTTTTCGTACAGCCAGCATCCCATCATGGTGCCAATCTGATCTCCCGTAAAGACGGTCCATTCGCCGGTCTCTCGATCTTTTTCAGCCACAGCCAAACGATCCGCGTCAGGATCATTGGCCAAAATAATATCCAATCCTTTTTCCTCGGCAAAGTTCTTGGCAATATCCAAGGCCCCCTTTTCTTCAGGATTGGGAAAAGGAACTGTTGGAAAGTCTGGATCTGGTTCCATTTGACTTGGAACGGCTTGGAATTTTGGAAAGCCAAAGGTCTCGTATGACTGCTCAGCAAATTTGAGACCAACTCCATGCATGGCAGAGTAGGCAATCGCTGGGGGCTTGTATTTCGTGTTATTGGATTTGAAAAGATCTGCTTGGCCCGTTACTAGCCCACATTTCTTAATAGCCTGATAGTACAACGCAATCATTTCTTTGGTGGTGCTGGCAGAAGACAATCCCAAACACGGATCGTCGGCATATTTTTCTCGTCGTACGCTCAGTGCTGCCTCATAATCGATCCAAGGATCCAAATTGTCGAGAATCGAATCTGCAATTCCCTTGTCAATAGGAGCTCTTATCTGACAACCGTTTTTCCAGTAGACTTTGTAGCCGGCATCATTCTTGGGATTGTGCGAGGCTGTAATCATAATTCCAAGTACAGCCTTTTGCGTTGTTAGAGTGAAAGGTACCAAAGGGGTCGCTACGAATCCGTCCAGCAGTGTAACTTCCAAGCCCGCCTCTGCAAAAACCAGAGCTGAGAGCAAGGCAAAGGATAAAGAGGAAAGTTGAAGGGATTTGTTCTTTCGGTGGTCGTATCCGATGACAGCTCGCAACCGTTCTCCCTCTTTAACTTGATTTTCTTGAAGGACATATTTAGCAATTCCTTGTGCAGCTTGAATAACCACAAGATCATTCATTCCCATCGGTCCCGGTTTCATCTCAGAGCGAAGACCGGCTGTCCCAAACCCAATCCGATTGTCGGGAAAAAGGGCCGTCAATTCCTCGGCGGCGGCGACTGGTGTCTTGTCTGCGATCGTTTTGTCATCATCATCAGTTGCTGCCAAAGTCGAAAGAAGATCTGCCACTAGTTTCTTTGTTTTCTCATTTGGATCTAATTGGCACCACTTTGTTGCTCGCTCCAAAATTTCCGTGTCTACTGTCATCGTTCGATTTAATCAAGTTGGTTTATTCTGATTTGTTTTAACGTTTTAACAACGAAAGTGTAGTAAGGTACTACGTTTGCTTTATAATAGCAATCTCCCGACGCTGGATGTCATAGTAGAAAATTGACACAAAGATATAAAAGTTTAGAGTTAGGGGTGACGAAAACAACTGCCCTTCGGGACTGCGAAAGTCATCACATCTATCTGTGCTATTATTCGATTCTTCGTACAATAATAATTGTAAACCAAAATACTCTATTTTTTATTTTCTTCTCCTTCCTCTTCCTCCACCTCATCTTCATCATCGTCGTCGCCCTCTTCTTCATCGTCGCTATTCATTGCGCAACTTGTATCCTTGTCTTCATTTTGAATCGTTGCCATTTGAATATTTTGCTCTTCCAGTGCTTCGTGGGTCTGGACCTCCGTATCTTCCCCCACAACAAATCCGGATTCGGTGTAGTCATCAAACTTTCTTCCCATGAACGTCGCATTCCAGATTAAAAAGGAGGCTACGCACATGCCCACCAAAGATCCGTTCGAAACCAAATGTTCAGCCGAATCCGAAAAGGCATTCGTCACCAAACTTCCCAAGGCTTTCGATCCACGTGCACCAAAAATGTCTATCCAACTCTTGGCCTTGTATTTAACAGCGGTGCTGGTTGGTTGATAGAGAATTTCTTTGGTGGGATTGTTGAGAGCGTAAGAAGAAGCTTTTAACATCATCATGGCACCAAAGACAACGTTCAATGAAGGATAGAGTCGTACAAAGATAATGACTCCCAGACACATGGTAGGAAATAGGAGCAGGGTCAACCGCAGGCCCAAGTAGCGAATAATGGCACTCGTGCCAAAAAGACTGAACAAAAAGGAAAGTGTATTGGTGGCTTGACCGAAAAATCCCATGAATTCCGTTAGTTTTTGTGTAGCACTCTCGGACATTCCGTGCTCCCCGTTGGTACTGTAACAACTCATGCCGATTTCACAGGGATATTTATCGGCAAAGAAGTCTCTTGCGAGAACTTTCATGGTAAAGTCGACAATGGTAACTTCCACCATGAAGAGGCAGCTAATAGCAAAGATCCCCTTGACGTAATTGTATTTGGCAAACAAGTGCAAACCTTCCAAAATGCCCGGTTTTTCCTTCTTTTTGCCGGTTGCTTCGGGTACGGCACTTTGTACTCCCGCTCCGTATTTCATAATATAGTTGTACATGGTGCACTGCAGCAAAAGCATACACAGAGCACCTACGAGATAAACCTTGGCCACTCCAATTTTCGAAGCAAATTGATTGACAATGGTCGGTCCAATGATGCTTCCTACTTGTGCCGATGCGACCATAACACCGTACGAGGCCTTGGCTGTTTCAAGACTGATATTTGAATTGGCAAAGGACCAGAAGAGACTGACCATGACGGATCCAAACGATTCAATGCCACAGTAACTGATCCATCCCAGGAGACGTGACGGATCTGGTTGTTGATTGTCCAAGCCAATGGTAGGGTGCATGAGGGCCAACGATATCAAAGTAAAGAGGAAAAAATAAAAGGTACCGAAGATATAGAATAGGTGATGCTGCAGTGAAAGATGAGGTCCGATGGGGTTAGTGGTTAGTCAGGATCACAAAAGAAAGAAGCGAACATTGACATTCACCATTCACAACCACATTTAATTTTAAGACTCACTTTGGGAAGATCCGAGTCCAACATCTTGTTATAGATGGAAACCACACCCAAAACTACAAAAACCGACAGCATTTTGGCCTTGGGAATGACAGTGACCCCACACAGAGCCGTTAATACAGAATCCTTTAACGATCGCAGTAACCAGTATCCTCCAATCATGAAAAATAGAGTCGATGCGAGAGTTAATATGCGAACAAATTCGGAGAATGGTAACGAATCCCCGTACAAACTGTGGTAAATGCGTTCCATAAATCTCAAATTCGCCGCCAATGTACGTTCCCAGCGAGAGCCTCGGGTATCTGTCAGGGGAGTATCCAAATACGAATCGGTGCGATCCTCGTCATCCGCATCTAGAGCATCGCTATAAAAATCATCTTGGTATCCTGATTTACTGCTTCGTCCTCCCACTAGACCATCCGATCCAGCTCCATCAGCGGCATCATATCCACTCGGACCGGCTACTCCAGATTGCATTGACATTGTATTCCAAGATTGTTGGGCATCATCGCCTGATTCAGCTGCCAACGTTTGGGCCTCCTTGGAGGACATTGGAAACGGGTCCCTCGATGGCATGGCGACTTCTTTGCTAAGTAAAGTAAGGAAAGCCTGTCGGTGAAGAGCACTAAGATAAACCGTTGTAGAGTGTTAAACAAAAGAGAGATGGGGACGGGCAGTACTTGTATTTTGTATTCAAAGCAGCAGCGATGTGGATGGATGTCATTGTTGTTTGGCGGCAGTAAAATGAGGCAGTCATTATCCAATTTTATCCTCATCCCTACTGTCGAAATTTCAGGTTGGCACAATGTATGACGATGGTCTATGAGAAAATAAAAAGCCTTTAAATGTATGAAGGTCTAAATCTACTATTTAGTGCTGATGGCAGCAGCTGCCTTGCCAAGGGCTTGCAAGGTATATATTATGGTAGCACCATCTTCCCATTCAACCGCGTATCCATATTTGCCTTTTCGCTCCACATTTATCGGAATGGTAGTAATGTCTTTCTTTCCTGTCTTTGGTGGCGATGACCTAGTAAGTGTCGCCGCTTCTGTTGCTTTTGTCACGGTTACCATGCTATCCGCTGTACTGCTTGAGCTCTGACTGTCTTTGGCGCGGCTATCCTTTGACAGCATCTCTCCTGTTTTGGGGTCACGGCCTCGAATGTCGGCAGCGGGAATTTCGACTTTGGTGGCACCTGTTTCGGAATATAGGCGAACACTGAAAGCTTCTTTTCCTTTGACAATGGAACAACTGAGACTTTGCAACTCGAAGGAAACTCCATCGACTACGATCATTCCATCCGCTTCAGGATCCGAGTAACGCAGAGACAGCAGACCCTTTGAGACCACTTGTGCCAATTGCTCAAATGCAGCAAGTTCGTCACTGGCTTCGCTTGGTCGTGTCAAACAGATTGGTGCGCCACTGTCGTTGGCGTCATTTGTGAGAGTTGATACAGGCATTTGGATAATGTTCAATGGTGAGATGTTCTCGGGCAAGGATACGCCTTGTAGTCCCTGACCAAAGGGATGATGTTTGCTTCCACCTTCGCACTGCAAAAATGAGGTAACAAACAGTTGCGTTGTGAGATGCAGAGAGTCAGATTGAAACAAGCCACTGCAGTGACCTCGCCACAACACGCACCATAAAGTAGGACATGTTCTCTACAACCGCAATTGTCGGTACACCCAAAGAAGTAAACATTTCAATCCCTTTTCGAGTATCTTCCGTCGCTAATTTGGAGGGAGTTGTTACAGCTACGGCACCACTCAATTGCAGTTCCTGGCAAATGGCTAGTTGAACATCACCAGTTCCTGGAGGCAGATCCAAAACCAGCACATCCAAGTCTCCCCAATCGGTTCCTTTGACCAGTTGTGTAACTACTTTGCCCGCCATGGGGCCTCGCATGACAGCAGCACCAGCATTGTGACCACTGCCAGGAACACCGCTCTGGTAGGTCGAACATATTATTATAAACGTGGAAAAGATAGTGTCAGTAATTTAGGAACTGTGGTTATTACAACAAATAGACCCAAAAAACAACAATAATCAATTTACCTTCGGCGATACATATCCCAACGACAGAAGCTTTACTCCCTTGTGCTCTAATGGATAGACGATGCCGCTACCCAAGGGTGATGGGCGGACGGCGGCATCGTCTGGTTTGACCAAAATGGCAAGGGAGGGTCCGTAAATATCCAAATCGAGCAGTCCTACCCGTCCGCCCGCTCGTGCGAGTTCATAGGCCAGATTCACCGCCACTGTACTTTTTCCGACACCACCTTTGCAACTGTACACGGCCAAGTATTGGGACACATTCACCAATCCCGGTCCTAACTGTTTCAACAATTCTTCATGATTCTCCACATACTTTCTCATATTGGGTACAGGCTTGGCAGCCTCTACTTCCACCTGGACAGTTCCATTGAACAACTCGTACGACGACTCGTGCTGCGAAAACCAATCTTGGACTTCTTGAGAGGCGACGGTTTGAATCTGTTGCTGCAATTCTGGTAAGGCCGGATACAGTTTTGTTGGCACTCGGAGGGTCAATTTAGCATTACTATTTTCATCTCCTGGAACGACGTGAAGGCGACGGTCTAACCAATTAAGTTTTGACAAAGGTTTCTGGAGGACAGGATCCACCACTTTCTCGCCCAATGATTGGCAAAGGTGATCCTCCAAGGCGGCTAGGTGTCGAGGCGAGACATCAGCCCAGCTTGAAAAGGTAGCAGATAACTTCCATCTGCTGTGATGAGAAAGGCTACACGGTAGTCTGGAGACAATACTTCGCGTTATCATGATGTTGCGAGCGTGACTTTCTGTCTTTCCGTATCGTACACTACTACTAGAAAACACCGAGGAAATGGCCCTGCATAAAAACTAATAATGCTTTGAAGTGTGTCATGCTGATGATTGATGATAGATGATAGAATAGATATTGGGTGCTTGTCTTCTCCTAGAGATGTTAGGGATGAGGATAATCAATTGCAGATTAATAATTATTAATAATTTTCTCGGCACCGGTAGTTTTATTTCCTGCTTCAACAAGACTTCAACAACAAATAATGATTTGGCGTGCCTATGATGAATGATTTGAAAATAGTAGTTGGTAGTCAACCATAGTTTGATGCGGCGACTACAGCTCATGTTCTTCGTCTGAGCTGCGAGCGCTATCCTGGCGACAGTAATAAAATATTCCTGGAATAAATGGGTATTCAGACTAACTGCTGAACAGGTGGGAGAATAGGAGTGTATATAGTGAAGAAGACATGCTGACATGCAGCACTTTCGTCGTCGAACCAATCGCGAAAGCGCCCAAGATACACATGAAAAGCCAAAAGAAACTGAACTACAAGTGTTTGCAGTAGTTACTTGACGAGAACCGTACACGGCAACATGGAATTCTACTATTCCAAATTAAGAACTGATCATTACCATGCCACTTTGGCAGCCTCGGGCATGGCATCGTCTTCCCGTTCTTCCTCGTATTCAATTTCCACACGAGTTCCTTTTCTTCGACCGGCAACAGGTTTGGAAGCTTTCTTCTTTTTGGGATCTGAACGCTTCTTTTTCTTGGGTCGATCATCTGCAGAATCCTCACTGTCCTCCTCCTCAGAAGATGATTCTTCTTCGTGTGAATCTAAATCTGAATCATCATCATCGCCGTCGTCGCTCCCTCTGCCCCATTCGCCATTGCCATTATACTCAATATCTTCCATGTCCTCTTCCATGTCTTCTTCATCGGATTCAAAATCTTCCACATATTCCACCAAACCTTCCTCTTCGTCTGTTTCTTCATCGGTTGCTTCTTCTTCTTCCTCCTCCTCTCCTTCTCGTTCCGTTTCACCATCTTTTTGTTGTTGCAATGCCTTTTGATACGGTGCTTCGGGAAAGTTATAAATATCGCCATACGTTCCCTTGGCCAATCGTTCGACCAATTCATTTTGTATGCTCTTTTCTAGCTTGGCAGCCACGAGTGCCTTGCGCTCCCGTCGTTCTTCGCGCTGATCAATTTTGCGATGAATGCCAACCATTTTAGCCTTGCGGCCACTAATTTCCTTGAGTTTAATTTTGCGCATACGAATCAAATATTGATGAATTTTGGTCAACCGTTGCTTGTTACGATGAACGAGGACTTTGGGAAAGTAGGCCAAGTGCTCGTCGAGCTGTGTCAGAGCTTTGGAATAATTGCGCGAGAGCAAAATCTTTTCCCACAAGTTTTTAGGAGAATGCGCACGTTCGACCGTCTTAATGAAGAGGTGGACTCGACCCTTTTCTTCGCGAATGGTAGCATACTTGGAATTGGCAAGAGGACAGGAGGTTCGATTACAGAGTCCCGTGACGGAATAGGGATGCTTGCAAAAGTGGGTCTTGTCGCTCTTGGCTTTGCCAATGGTCGTTTTGAAGGAACAAAATTGGTGATTGATCACCTGCCATATCATTTCATCGTGCTGCATGGTTCTGACGTTGTTGTACGGCTGTTGTGCTCGAGTACGCGGAAAAGATGAGGACGTTTCTGCTATCAAAGAATTGCGGGTAGGCAATTAGTCAAGTTCTGTACTTTCCTGCTGGCTTGTGCTGTTGGTACAGTAGGTGGTAAGAAAATGAACAGGAAACAAAGCATATTGATTTTTCGTTTTAGAGGATTGGTTGTTACATCAGGTTATCAGCTTATTAAGCAAATCAAGTTTAGAGCGAGGGTTCATTTCGAGAACCCGGAAATTCGAATGCAGCAACGAGTAGACTACGAGTCTAGTAGCTAGCTAGTAGTAGTCTAGTACTAGTAGTACGAAGCCACAGTTAGTAACATCCACAATATTATTATTAATAGTCCTTATCCTTTTTCTAACATCTACCATGGCGTCGTTTAATCCGTTTGCAAACTTTCTACTGCGTGGGCAGGAAGGTCAAGGACAACTGGATGCCAAGGCCTTGGATCGTATCGGAGAGTAAGTGCAATAAGTGGGAGAGCTCAGGATCTCTCTCTTCTCGAAACCGATGAAAAGCTGGAATACAAGAATTACTCGAGTGGTATTTGATTTTGCTGATGGTGCCAGTTGTTTATTTTTTGAAACCTTTCTGTTGGTCGCTTACGCTTCCATTACCCTGCTTAATGTCGCTTCTTAATCTAGAAACGCGGTGAATGCTCAAAAGGCGACAGATGAGAACATGGGACCCGAGATTCGGGCCCTCGATCCTTACATGAGACCGGAGAGTCGAAACTTCAACAAGTTTCAATTCAAACATTCGGCCCTGAAAAATACGGAACACGGAGTTGTTTGCTCTTGGAAGGCGGCTGCGGCGTACGCTGAAAGTGAACGAAAGACACGAGATGCATTGATCGCCAAAATCAAGGCCGAAAAGCAAGAAGAAGAAGCGGCGGCAGCAGCGGCGGTGGCGGCGTCGTCATAATAGGAAGGCGGCAGTTGATATTTGGCTGGAATGGATCACGTGGGTTTCGCCAGTAATGCTCGTTTCAAGCAAAGCCTAGAATGAGTATTACGCGATTATGGCTAGTAAAACTGTTTACTATTCCAAAACGTTTCTTTAATATTACCTTTGAAATTTCATAACACAACTACTAGGATTTTGTCAAAGATTGCGTATTCGAGACCATCCCTTCTTTTTTCTTTGGCACCCCAATCAAATCGACTGCCACAACCCAAAATAATGATCACGGCAGAGCAAGACTTGTCTCCAGACGCAGATCATCGTTTTTCGTTCACCAGAACCATACAGTATCATGTGTCATCCACATCCTCGTCCAAATCTTCACAAACGTACTTCCTAATAGGATTTCCCTTGATCGCCATTGTAACGACTGTCATCATGGTGCCGATTTCTTTGGTGTGGTAGACTGCATGTTTGGGGAGGCTCCTGATTATGGCCATACGGCTTAGCATTCGAACATAACTCCTTATTTTGTCTAGCATTGACAGGGCAGACTTCAGTGAGTTGAAGAGGAAGTGAAGCTGTCTGCAATAGTCTTTTTTGTAGCCCAGGTATGTCAGTATTCGTCTCTGGTGCAGCACGAGGATCTGCAGCTGCAGGAGTATTGTATTCTTCGTTGCCATCTCGGTTGGATAATTCAGGCCAGAGTGCAGGTCCCTTTACATGTATGGCATGTAGTGTCGGAAAACCGCTGGGGATTATCAGGGTGGCGTAGAGAATAGGACTCAATATTTCAATTGTGGTGATTAGCTGGAGATCGGATTTAATACCTTCAAACAGTTGCATCTCTACAGCCGGATCACGCGCAGCTCTCGACTCTTGTATCAGAGCTACCAAGAGCACAAGATCAGAGCAGTAACAATACTGTTGAATTAGGCAATTAAGTGACATGGAATGGTTTTTATAAAGCAATTTATATAAATTCTGCAGCTGAATTGAGAGCTAGCGAATCTCACTGCTCCACTCCCCACCGCGGCAATCCAATTGGTCTCAAGCTGTATTTGGCACCGTTTTCCGAAGCTGCAAAGATCCACACGAAGGAGGACGGAACATGGGATGGACGAAACTTGGTTGGATTTTTTGTATCTCATCTCGCAATTTCGCTTCTTCTCCATCGACACTGTTGCGATTGTCCGCAGCTTTTACGTCTGCAGCATCTAGGACAGCCCTCTTTAAAGCTTGTTTTTTAGACGTGGCTGTCACTCTGCAGCACTCATACTGGATCTCGAGTTCATTGTTTCGGCCAGCATTGCGTTGGTAATTTTGTACGTCCACGACAGCTCGAACAGCGGCCACTTTTCGTAGCAGTTTTTGCTGTACGGCTCTGGGCGATAGGTATGCTTCAAAGCCACGAAGACAAAAGATACTTTCATCAATGTTATGGAAATGGGCTTGGGCTTGCCGAAAATGCCTCAGTGTTTCTTTCTTTTCTTGGTGGAACCTCTTGTAGTCGTGTTTCTGCGGGAAGAGTAGGATGCAGAACAATGTGGGTTAGATGCTCGATATCCAGAGACAAGGAAAAATTATTCTTTATTGCAGAGTGCGATCGACGTACTTGATACCATATGTCATCTGGTGATCTAATATTTATTTGAAGAGGAATAATGTCAACAGACTCCTCGAATTGCACCAATCCTTGCAGTGTGGTCGAGGACCTACTGAGGGGCTCCGTGCTACAGGCGTTATTGTCAAACCCCTGATGAAGGCTGCACTTCGCGGCGTCCTCCTCTTTTACTCTGCAGGGTTGTAATTGTTGTTGTATAGGTTTGGGTTTGAACATTTTTGGACAAACGTGAGTTGTAAAGTAAGTGATCTGCTAATACAGTAAATTTCTTTGGGGTCGAAGAAAAGATAACCATGTAAACAAGAAAATGCTTTTCTGTTGCGATAATGCAGCTTATTACTGGATTCAACAAATTGTTGTTTGAACGTGGCGTCTTATGCTCGTGTAAGTTGCAATACCGTAGTACTACCTGGTAATGCGTAATACTACTACTAAATAAATACGGAGTACTCGTAATAGACTAGCTAGTACCGTAGTAGTAATAGGAGTCTAATTCCTTTTTTGCTTTTCCATTGAGGGCTACTCGTGCAACGACACCAAAACAACCGAGAAAAAGAATACACAGAACTTATCGATTCAAATCCGATCTTCATTCAAGCTCCAATTATTTTTTACTTCACCAGGTATTTAGCGATACTAGACTACTACTGGTACCAGTACTACGTACTACTACTGGCTACTACTAGCTAGCAGTAGCTAGCTAGTAGTAGTAGTACTATCGTAGCTAGTAGTCTAGTAATAGGGCGGTAGAGTACATTGTACTCTACTACTACTGGTACCAACGACCACTCCTACCAGTACTACCGGTGGTACCGTAGTAGTACCTGGTACACCAGTGCGCCATTGGTGCTCTTTGGCGAACAAGGAAAGGGGTACTTTGTTAATTATAGAGATTACCTTGATTAATAAATTGTACTCGTGAAAATCATACCGCTTAATTGCTTCATTAATAAGCGGTCATTCAAATCAAACTTCCGAAGAAAAATATACCAGGTACCGGCAAAACCCCCGAAGCTAGTAGACTACTGGTACTGCTACTAAAAGGGTAATAATACCCTGGTAAACTAGTACTAGTACTACCTGGTAGTAGTAATGCTGTGGTGGTGGTTACGGTACAAAACTGGCATACCATCACGATGACTGTCAATGTTGACAGGGGGACAGCTCCGTGAGCTTAATGTCTGCTTAAAGGCGGCTCTTAGTACTACTACCTGGTACTACCAGGTACCTGGTACTACTCTATTAGTGTACTACCTGGTAGTAGTACTATTCCTACCAGGGGGTACCAGGTACTATACCTGGTACTGTACCTAGTACCAGGGTAGTAAGCTATTTAGAGACTGCCCTTGAAGGTTTTTTTGAAACTAAAACATCAAACTTTTGATCTTCCTCCGGATGAGGCTAGCTACTACTAGTAGTACTAGTAGTAGACTAGTATGGTACCACAGACCCTACGTACATCATGCTACTACTAGCTAGTAGAGGACATCTTGTAGACTTGCCTTCACGAACCAGCACACCTCTCTAAAGAAATCTAAAGGGTTAAAGATAGTGACTCAGTCGGCTGTTGTACATAGCACCACTAATCCCCCACCACCAGCCAGTACGACGATACTACTATGATGGTGGGGCAGTGGGCACTCCTCTCTTCCAGCACATCGCCGAGCATCAAACCAACCAAAGTATCAAACTGGCTGAACAAAAAAACTCTTGCAGTTTTCTCTACAACAAAGAATTAAATTATACCACGCAGTTACCTTGGAAGGTGTTCCTGAAAAAGCGAGTATTTCGTATTCGAATAAAGCGAAAACACAGACAGTACTCCAGTACACAAAAATCTCATTATCTTTGCTCAGTCAATATCAATCTCTAATCTCATTTTTTGACGCATCATGAAGATCAACGCAAATTTCAAAGTTTTTGCTGCCACCAATTTTGACAAGACCAAGTATATTACCTCTCCAGCCTATGGTGTCAATCGCTTCATGCTAGACCGTGTCGGGGAAGAAAAAGCTCGAGCTACGACCATCGTCGAATACAATCCCAATTCTTCGTTTCCTAAACACGAACATATTGGAGGCGAAGAGTTTCTTGTCTTGAAAGGAACCTTCAAGGATCAGTTCGGACAATTTCCTGCTGGATCAAATGGCTACTACGTGAGGAATCCTATTGGCTCTGAACATGCTCCATGGGTTGATGAAGATGGTTGTACCATAATGGTCAAGTTATTGCAAATGGCAGAAACGGAAGGAGAAGGCAAAGATCCGTTGCACATTGATTTGGGAAAAGAAAAAACAGTCCGGGGTAAATCTGTCGTTTATGGAACCGTCTTGGATCTATACGATAATGTGTACACGGGAGAACACGTAGAAATGTGTTGGGTAGATCCAGGTAACTACTTGCCATCCGACCCAAAGTCGGAAGCAGAAGGGGAAGAACTTTTCATTTTGGATGGATCATTGAAGTTGGATGGCACGGACTACATCAAATGGGGCTGGATACGATTTCCCACCAATAATGGCCGTACTGAGAATCATCGATCACAGTTGGTAGCTGGCGAACAAGGTGCTCAGGTGTACCGCAAGACTGGACACCTAACCGAAGAGGCTATGAAGAAGGAAAAAAATCAAATATCCGAAGACTAGTAGCTCATTGAAATCACACAAGCAGAATTGTAGATAGCAGTTCTATGACACAATTAGAGGTGGATATCATCGTGTTTGACATCAACTAGGAATAATCCATGTGCCGGGGCTGTGGGAGGCGCTTGACCACGATCGCGGGCTTCCAAAATGTTTTGGATATCCTTTGGTGCTATGCGTTCTCGACCCACCGCCACCAGAGTTCCCACCATGTTTCGAACTTGATGGTACACAAAACTGTTTCCAGTAAATTGAATTGTGACTAGATGTGGCTGTAGCTGTGTGGCTTTGTTATTGTTGTCGCTGCTGCTGCTGCTGCCACCGCCGTCTCCAAGACCCAACAGTCCTCCAGCCGCTTCCCCCAGCAGCAGAGTTTCGCCATACGGCTGTGATGTCACTTTGACATTGTGCAGAGTTACAACAGGTGACTTCCGTTGGCATCCTGCAGCTCGAAACGATGACATATCATGAGTTCCGAGCAAGTATTGGGCTGCCTCCTTCATGGCTTGCACATTCAGTCCCTGTTCATGTTGTTGTTGCTGTTTGGTTGGTACCACTCTCCATGATCGATCCCATTCAAAGGGTAGAGCCCAATTAGCCATGTCACCTTCCGGAGGACTTACCAAAATACGATATACATAGGTTCGTTGCTTGGCACTGAATCGAATGTTCCATTCCACTTCCGCAGGTTGAGTGGGATCTATGGTGTGACTGTACTCATTTACAATGGTTTTGGGAGCTTTTATAATGTTCAAGATTCGTAACTCGTTCATAGGATAATGATGTGACCACGAATCCAATTTTCGTTGTCCTCGCCGTCGAATTCGATACGGGTGATTCGTAGTTGCGCGGGTAGTATTTTCTGTCTGGACATCCTCTGTTCCTTGGACTGCCAAAAAATGGTTCCAACCCTTCAAAAGTTCGTGTGGTTGCCAACACACGTCATTACCACCGGCTCGCCATCTGATATCTACTTGACAGGTATTCTTCAAGGCATGCACACCTCGATCCGTTCGCGAACTGACTTGCATATGTTCGATTCCACTACTACTACTACTACTGCTACTCGCGGCCACCATTTCTTCCAGAGCTTGTCGCAAACGACTTTCAATGGATCGATAGCCTCGTAAATCGGTACCATTGTTTAGAATCGTATTTTCTTGGTTTCCAAGATGTGAAAATCCCAAAAACGAAGAACCATGATATTGAATGGAAAAGGCATATCGAGTAAAGCCGTGACGGAGTGCCATGGTTGCACTGCTTTTGACACTATCAAATACGTACAGTAAATACTTATTGAGTGATGGTTGGATGTGCAGGTACTTGGGTCAAAGGTGAAAGATTTGGAATGATGAGGCTTATTAATTTTTACACAGTATTTAGTAAATCTGAAAAGTTGGTGCTTATGACGCTTATCTACTCCAAAATCACTTTTATTAGAGATAGCGTTTTGGCGCCAATGAGGAAAAACCAATGACAGAAAAAGTGCGGGAAATCCATCGTCGCGGAAAATAATACGGAGTAATAATAATAATAATAATAATATTATAACAACATCATCAAGAAACACATGTGAACGCAGCTATTGTTACAGCAAACAGCACTATACTTTTCCTTGAGCGATATTTCATCGACGACACAAGCTATCGTACAAACCATGCCACCACCTAGCGGTTCTCGTCGTGTTTTTGGGCAGGCCATGGGCAAGCCCAAGAAACGAGGTGGTAGTGGTAGCAATTTTCAACGTCAATTTGGAGGAGGAGGAGGAAAAAGCAGCAGCAGCAGTTCCAACAACAACAACAACAACTATAACTCGAATCAGAGTAAAGAAGATGTCAGTGCCATTATGGCAGCCAAACGTCGCATTCGACAACAAAAGGGGGAAATTATTGATGAGAAATTTGGTTACGAGACTTTTGCCTATGAAAATACCAATGGTTCTAACAGTCGAGATGTCCGAGAACGTCGGGGATGGCTGTTTAATATGTTGCCCACAACTGTACGTGTGTCTTTTTGATGTATGCATTTTTTCGGGGGTTGAGAGGACGAAGAATTCATTCTACGATTGAATATTTATTTATTTTTATCCTGTGATTGTGCCTCGGTTACTTTTAAATCGTACAACTTTTATTACTATTTTTTTGCTTTTTGATCTGCGCTTCTCTCACTCTTAATTCACATTTTGATCCTTTGATATTTCTTTAAAAAAAAAAAAAAAACATCTCCTCCAACAAAATAATCGTCTCTGTTCGAATCCGATGCGCGCTCTATTGTACTCTTCTGACAGAAAACAGTTACAGATGCCGAGGCTCATTCGGCATCGGGAGGAAGTCCTGAACGTGCTGGTCTTGACTTGTTTTTTTGGACCCCCACAGGGCAACGATTCAAAACGACCATCCTCTACCGTCCGTACTTTTACGTCCTGCCCAGCTTTGACGACAACAACAACAATAATAATAATAATCGATTTGGTGGTAGCAACAGCAACAGCAACAACTTTTCCGTCGACACGGCCTTGGAACTCTTGATATCATCCTTATTACGTCAGTACGAAGGAATCTTGTACAATGTTCACGTTGTCCATAAAATTGATCTGGATCAACCCAATCACTTGTCGCCTTCCAACAAGAAGGGACGACCAATGCTGAAACTTATGTTCGATAATGTCTCGCAACTTATGGAGGTTCGATCGCATTTGAAACAAATTATTGAAAAGAATCAATCTCGCCAAAAGGATTATACCTTTCAGGATCCTTCCATTTATACTTCCTCGACTGCCATGGCGGCTCAAGGAGGACTCGACCAGGATCCCTTTTCGTGTTTGGTGGATATCAGGGAGTACGACGTCCCCTATGTTGTCCGAGTGTGTACCGACCTGGATATTCGGGTTGGAACTTGGTATACCGTGACGGTGGGTTTGGACGAAACGGGCGATGATGACAATTTGAGTGGCGGAGCCACCAATGACGACAATACGACGTTTACCAAAGTAATGCCCAATACAGGTGGTGTCACTTTGTCAGACTCCGACAATGAGACCAAAGCGGATCCCACCTTTTTGGCGTTTGATATAGAATGTACCAAGGCGCCGCTTAAATTTCCCTCCGCTGACGTGGACGAAATTTTTATGATTTCGTACATGGTCAGTGGTCCTCCGGGAGAAGGTCCTCAGGGGTACCTGATTTGTTCCCGTAGTGTGGTGTCGCGGGACGTCGACGACTTTGAGTACACGCCCATGCCCAAGTATCCCGGACCCTTTCATATCTTCAACGAACCCGACGAAAAAGCGCTGCTGCGTCGGTTCTTTTCCGAGTACCAACGTCTGAAGCCACAAATCGTGGTAACGTATAACGGTGACTTTTTCGATTGGCCCTTTGTCGAAGCCAGAGCCGAGCATCATGGTTTTGATATGTTTGAAGAAATGGGAGTCGAGAAGCAAGGAGAAGAATACTCGGGACGGTGCTGTGTTCACTTGGATGCATTTCATTGGGTCCAGCGTGATTCCTATCTACCACAGGGAGCTCAAGGTCTCAAGGCTGTCACCAAGTACAAGCTAGGTTACGATCCTGTGGAAGTGGACCCGGAGGACATGGTACGCTTTGCGCAAGAACGACCGGTACACATGGCCTCGTACAGTGTCTCCGACGCCGTGGCAACCTTTTATCTTTATGAAAAGTATGTGCATTTATTTATTTTCTCGCTGTGCACGATTATTCCCATGGGGCCCGAAGATGTTCTGCGAAAGGGATCCGGTACGCTCTGCGAAATGTTGCTGATGGTGCAAGCCTGCACAAAGGACATTATCTGCCCCAACAAACAAGTCGATCCTATGGCCAAGTTTCACAACGGTCACTTGCTAGAATCAGAAACCTATATTGGAGGAAAGGTTGAATGTTTGGAGACGGGCGTTTACCGCAGTGACATTGAATACGACTTTGACTTGAAGCCATCTGCCTTTCAAGGTTTAATTGATAGTATTGACCGTGATTTGAACTTTGCAATTGAAGTTGAGGCAGGACTGGAGCAGAAGGATGTTGCCAATTATGATGAGGTACGCATCCGATTGCTTGTGTTGTGCTTTGTTCTGTCACCCCTGCGTCTTACTCAGTCTCGCGTCGACACCTGTTTTTTCATAACAGATTCGTAGTCAAATCGTAGAGAAATTGGAACTCCTTCGAGACAGGCCTGTGCGCAAGGAGAGACCCTTCGTTTACCATCTTGATGTTGGTGCCATGTACCCTAACATTATTTTGACGAATCGCCTGCAGCCGAGTGCGATGGTCAATGACGCCGATTGTGCAGCTTGCGACTTTAACCAGGCCAAGAACGGCTGCAAACGTGAGATGGAATGGGTCTGGCGTGGTGACTACAACCCAGCTGAAAAGAACGAGTACGAGCGATTCAGGCAGCAGCTGACAGAAGAGAAAAACGAGGATGGTACACCGTTTAACAAGCTTCCTCTGCGTGAACAAGAAGCTATGATTGCTGACCGATTGAAAAAGTACTCCCGTATGGCGTACAAAAAGACGAAGGTTACAGAGGAGGTAACGCGGAAGGATGTGGTCTGTATGCGTGAAAATGACTTTTACGTTGAAACAGTCAGACGATTCCGAGATCGTCGGTATGAGCTGAAAAAGATGACAAAGACCTGGAAGAAGAAAATTGATGGGGCAAAGGATGCCGCTGCCATGAAAGAAGCTGAAGATCGTACGTTGGTATATGATTCCCTCCAGGTAGCCCACAAGTGTATCCTGAATAGCTTTTACGGATACGTTATGCGCAAAGGTGCACGATGGCGCTCCATGGAGATGGCCGGAATCGTGACAAAGACCGGTGCAGATCTAATCACGCAGGCCCGTATCCTCGTGGAACAAATCGGACGCCCATTGGAGCTAGATACGGATGGTATCTGGTGCATTTTGCCCAAGAGTTTTCCTGATGTTTACTCCTTTAAAATGAAGGATGGATCCAAAATCAAGCTGGAATATCCCTGCGTCATGTTGAATGCCGATGTGCACGCCAACTTTACGAACCACCAATACCAAAACATTAAGGATGCCGACCGAGGCACATACCAATCTCACAGTGAATGCTCGATCTTTTTCGAGGTTGATGGCCCCTACCGTTGCATGGTTATCCCCGCTAGTACAGAAGAAGGCAAGCTTCTGAAGAAGCGCTATGCTGTATTCAACTTCGATGGGTCTATGGCCGAGCTGAAAGGGTTCGAGTTGAAACGAAGGGGAGAGCTCGAATTGATTAAGACATTTCAAGCTCAGGTCTTTGAACGCTTCTTAAACGGACGATCTTTGGAAGAATGCTATGCTAGTGTTGCTGACATTGCGAACCACTGGATTGATGTTTTAGATACCCAAGGCGAATGCTTGGACGACGACGAAGTCGTTGAATTGATTAGCGAAAACCGAAGTATGAGTCGACAACTCGATGACTATGGTGAGCAAAAGGGAACATCCCAGACAACAGCCCGTCGCCTAGGCGAGTTTTTGGGCGCTGAGATTATCAAAGACAAAGGATTGAACTGTAAATTTATTATTGCAGAACAGCCTTACGGTGCCCCCGTCACAGAGCGAGCAATCCCTACTGCTATCTGGAAGGCAGAACCAGCTGTCATGAAGCACTACTTGCGGAAGTGGCTCAAAGCGCCGGGATTGGATGGTGACGCTTTTGACATTCGAAACGTCTTGGACTGGGACTACTACATGGATCGTTTGGGAAAAACTATTCAGAAGATTATCACTATTCCAGCCGCTTTGCAAAAGGTCTCAAACCCCGTTCCTCGCATTGCGCATCCGGCGTGGCTTGACAGCAAAGTGGCTTCCTTGAATGATAGTCGCAAGCAGCGAACAATTACCAGCATGTTCAAATCCAAACATAAGGCTTCTGCCGTTGACATGGAAGATATCGGATCTAAAAATCAAGGCTCCAAGCGACCGGTGGTCCATAGTAGACGCCGACCAACCTTGGCAAATGAAGCCGCCTCCAATCCCATTCAAAACGACGAGCCAGACAAGGAGCCTAGAATCGAGTTGTCCGCGGTTGGTTTCGATAGCTGGCTCGAGCAGAAGAAGTTGTTGTGGCGTAAGAAGCGCAAGGAACAAAAGAGGCAACGTGTCGCGGGCACCGGTGGTGGACCCGCAAGTAACAACATTATTTCCAAGCGGCGGAAGACTGGCAGCATGGAAGGATACATTCGAGATGCCGCACAGACTCTCACACAGAGTGAATGGCAAGTGATCGAAATTCACGAGATGACTTCTTCTGATGATGACCGAAGTAGCAAGAAATCTTCCGGTGAAATGGCAATGTGGGTCATGGTCGGCAGTGCTTCATTGCATAAAATCTACGTGACGGTTCCTCGCATTGTTTATGTATCTTCCAAGCAAGAGTTAACGAATGTATCTGCCGATATAACATGCTTCCGGAGAATGGAAAAGGCTCTACCCCACGGCAAAACAGCAGATTTTCTCTATGAAATTACCATGCCAGAAGAGGTCTTTCAAAACAAGAATTGGGTGGAGGGGCTGCGGCCGCTAGATGAGAAATTTTCGCAGGGCGATTGCCTTCAATCCGTTTACGAGACTGGCATGCCACTTCTCGCTCGGGCAATGAATCAATTGGGCTGTGTGTCTAGAGTTGCCCCTGAGGCAGCGGGCGCATCTCGAAAGGGGAAGTCTTTCTCGCTCATGGAATTGGGTCGAGTTGAACGCCCAACGGAAGGAGAGTACCTCCACCAATTGCTGTCATACAAGCGAATCTTCATGTACGCTCGCTATAACCCCGCCAGAAAGAGTGGTCTTATTGGAGTATTCATCATGGAAGGCGGCAGCGGGAGTTTTGGTGGCGACTCTGAAGATATCACACGCCCAGGCAAGTCGGGCGCACAAAGATTTGATGTCAGTTCTTCGTGTCATTTTTGGGTTATTAGGCCGAAATCGAAAGGACAGGCAAATTTGTCAGTAAAGCGCTGCCAGAATGCATTTGCAACCATACTTCAAACCATTCAAACGGCAGCACCAGGAGAAGAAAGTGATTTTGCCTGCGTCTCGTCCAACAGTGTTTGTCAAATTGCAAACTTAAGCTTCGTAGACGACGAAAAGAAGGCCTACCAAGGTGCCAACGAGCTGATTTCCAAGAGCAACAACGGCCCCACACTTCTTTTGCTCAACAGCAGCAAACCGATCCTGCATCTTCGGCGGCATATGTCTGCATTTGGCTCTTTGCCCGTTGTTGACATGCCTTTCCCGCCTGGACCAGCTCACAGTCCTAGCGGTTCGGCTCTGCCGGTGTTGAACTGGGAGCAGCCAATCCTACAACTGTGCCTGGAAGCCTACCTCTACATGAATGTCATGTCGTGGCCCAACAGAGTGAATTATGCCCGATATGGTCGAATTCCTGTTGGCAATATCGGCGCCGACGAGAACCTCTCATTGTACGATGTGCAACTGTCTCGATTTATTCAAAATAGTAGAGCACTGTCGTGGGCCAGTCCGGTGGCAGGAAGTTGTGACAGTGGGCTTGAATTTCTCCCGTCAGGAAACGGTGGTACTTTTCCCGATGTCGGCACTTGTGCCAAATTTGTAAACCAAGACGAGATTTGGTGCGACGACGACGAGCTCGTCTCTCCCGTGATTCGACGCGAAGGCTGCTATCGGTCGGTGTGCGTCGATATCGATATCCACGATTTGGCTATCGCTGCTTTTTGTGAAGTGGAGGGACCGGCGACAAGTACCGTGTCAGTTCAGCAAGAGGGTGGGCTCTCATCCCCGCTGAGCGTGGCTCTCTTTGACTCAGCCGGGCAAAAACAGACCCAATCTTTTGCCTTGGGGGATGAAATGTCCACTCGAATCTCTCTGCATATTGTGAAAAGATTGGTTAGCGCTTGGCTTCATGATGCATCTCGCATGAGCGAAGTAGCAGATGAGCTGCTTCATCATGTGTACAGGCTAGTTTCAACCCCTGGCGCGCTTTTGCACGATCCCGCACTTCATCGAATCGTCCATTCTCTGATGAAGTCAACATTTTTGCGTCTCCTCGGCGAGCTTCAACGTCTTGGGTGCACAATTGTCCATGCGACCTTCCAAAAAGTCACTATTGCAACGAATAAGAAGACCCTTGCAGAGGCGGAAGAATACATCAACTTTCTCATTTCGACGATTCAATGCAGAAGCGGGGCCAGTGGAACGAGCGACAAAGCAGCATCGCTTTCACGGGTGGCCCTTCGTCCTCGGCAATTTCACTCTCATTTACTGTTTTTGGACGAGTACAATTTCGGAACGATGCACTTGGAGCGCCACGAAAAGTCGGACGAGATTCTATCAGAGTTATTTATTCCTGATGACGACAATCCAAATACTGTTGTTGTGCCATCTGTGGTTACTGCCTGGAGCGTCATGAACTACTTGGGGAACGAACTCGCCCAAGAGTACTTTCGTGTCATCATTGGTCGGTTCTCAAAGGAGATTTTGAAAAAGGAAGTCGATCTTGTCAGGACAGAAAGCCAAGAGGACGGCCAAGCTCCCTCTCTCAACAGCATTGAAAACTGCGTCTTGGCATACAAGAAAAAAGTAATTACAAAGCATTTTGCCTCTTCACTCACGAGAGCCGTAAGTGAAATTCTCAAGGATGGTGTCAACAGTGAAGTAAAGCCTCCCTTTCGAGCATCAGGCACTCGCGTTACGAATCCCGCATTGGAGTTCATCAAGACGGTCATTAGGGTCTTGGAGCTCGACTCAGAGGTTGAAAACGAGGTGCAAATTTTAAAGAGGAGCTTGATGGCTCAAGTAGGTGTTGCAGAATATAGCACTTTGGTAAGCTAAACTTACTCCACTGATGTGCCCTCTATTGTGTCTCTACACCTATCACTAATTCATTTTCCTTCAACTTATGTGTTACAGGCGCAATGGGTCAACCCGTGTCCTAGCTTTAAAATAAATGACGTCTTCTGCAAGGAATGCCAGGCAAGTTGCGATTTGAATATTTGTCACGTACTCCCGAATGAAGAGGGAACGTATTCTCAAGATTTGATTTGCGAGGATTGTCACACTCCGTATGATGGCATTGAAGACCGTCTGATCGCCATCATGCAGAAGAAGATACTTAGATTTCAGTTGCAGGATATCCGGAATCGAAAAACTAATCGAGTTGTAACAAAACGGCTCCCCAAGTTGTCCGAGGATCTCACATTAGACACTTCACCCGACGAAGCTCGAAATGAAATCGAGCTTTTGAAATCAGTGGCGGATCACTTTCATCTGCCTTTGCTAAAGCAAATCACTATCGGGATATTAGGAGAAAAGTGAGCCTCTACAGCTACTAGACAGACAAATATAAATTTAAAAAAATATTTCAACCAGTAGTATGCTTGCCAATCTCATGCACGCTCGCGACGAAAGCCGGTCTCCCAGTTCTGATCCCCTGGCCTTTCAAGTACGCTTGAGTAGCTGAGAACCATTCCGAGCCTTTGGCGTTGCGTCCATGAACTTTTTTCCAATTCCGCCCCACATTTTATGAGGAGAAAGAACACTTTCCACAACATCGTTGGATAAGGGTGAAAACTCTATCTTTCGGTCCAGTTTGTCGTCGCTGCACTGCACGTTCCTGATCGATAGTAATCCAACTTCCGTCGCTGAGGGAAGCGGCCTCTGCGTTGATAGGCTTGGAGGAAAAGACAGATGAAATTCAGCCGCCCCTCTTGTAGATCTATTCTCATTGCCGATTTTGAGCTGCTTCGTGCTATTTGCTTTGGACGGAATCAATGAATTTTCTCGGAAATCAAATGCCGGTGGTTGATGGGCAAAGTTATCAAGAAAAGTTGGCTGCGACGTCGCAGCATTCGCAGGTGTTGGCGGCGGTGAATCATCCGCAGGAGGCGATGAGCTTTCGTGTTCGACAGCCTTGACTGCCGACGAATCCAACAAGTTGGACGTCTCAGGCTGTCCCTTGATGTTAGATGTCTCCTCTGCTATATCAGAGAGCTCGGAAAGTACTGTCATGCGAGACGTCATCAAATTACTGACCGGTGCCGTTGCCAATGACCCCAATGCATCGCCTGAATGCAGAGAGTCTTTCGAAATACCTTTGCATCCTTCAGTCTCCGTTGCGGAAGTGGTGAACTTTCGTTCTTTCATTTTCTGGAAAGGGAATAAAGCTCTCAGCTGCTCGGCCTTCATTGTACCAGGCGATTCTGCAGTCTTGGTTTCTCGTTCTTCATCATCGCCAAGCTGGCTGTCTTCGAAAATGCGACGCAAACTAAGGCTCATCGACGATGTATGGTGAACCGAAGCCGTTTGCGAGTGTCCTTTTCCACAATACTTTCCGTCGTCCTTGTCGAACACCTGATCTATGTCAAGTGACAGTTGGCCCATAGATTCCTGGAAAACACCGCGAGCAGAATTCCTTATTTGACCAATGCGGTCACCTTCCAACAGAGCTTCCGCTGTCTTGACAATCTCCTCAGAAACGCAAGACTTGGCCTCACATATGCCTTGAAATTGTTTTACTAAATTCTGTAATAGCAGCTGAGCGTTTGCACTAGTTTCGCGTTTCTGCTTTCTTGCCTCCATAGACTGCTGTCTTTGGTGTGCTGCCACAACGACCTCTGACATAAGGTCATTCCTAGCAGTCAATCCCATTAGCCTTTTTGGCAGAGAAAATGTGAATGGATCCTTGCTAGATTGATATCTCTGTCCAATCCTTTCAGAAGAGGTATAGAAACCAAGCGCTTCCCAGTCAACGGAGCCCTGCCCGTTGCTTCTCTTGGTAACAGGATGAGAAAAGTTAAAACCTTCAGGAATGCCTTCGTCGAATGCCTTCTTTCTTTTCTCGCCAACGGCTCCCGAAGAAAACGATTGGGTCCCTGGTGCACGCATTGTCGGTTGAATCAGCTGCAGGTCATCGAGACCAAGAGATACACGAGAATTATCCGTTGTCAGTGCTGGCTTTTCGTTCAGGTCGAGGCTTCGAAGCGAAAAATCCTTGCAGGATTTAAAATCGTTGCCAGCGGCGTTCCTATCACCGCTGCTGTCAAGAGTACTGTTGTCCTGCATCCGTGGAATGAAGACTTCCGAACACTCCAAATCAGCACTGCTGGCGTCTAGAAGTGGATCATCGAAAATTGAGGGGGCCTCTGTCTTTGGAAGATGGCTTCCATCAGTGTCTACCTTTGCTAAAAGGGCTGGGCAGGAAGCACTCATATCAACAAAACTTGAAGTCGTATTCCAATTATCTGCTGGAATTACTCTCGTGCGATCACTCAAAATAGCGGAAGTCGAGCTATTGCCCATGGGAAATTTCGATTCTGCAGGCAATCGCTGGGGGGAAAGCCTTGTGTTTTGGACAGGAGATACTTGCTTGCGATTGCGTTTGGCAGAACCGCCGCGTTTCGGGGAGCGAACTCTCGTGGCATCCGAAGAAGTGCCAGTCTCGTGGACATATTGCTGCATTGCACGCAATGAATTGTCGATGTATTTAATGGAAGGACCGTCGGACGGCATCATGCTGGCTAGTTGACCCAAGGAATTGTTAAACTTTTGCATCAGCGGTGCTGCTGTCTCAGAGCGTCCAAACTGAGATGGCGGCGGAGAATCGCTATTACTCCTACTGCAGACTGTCGAGGCCAACGAAATCGCCTTGGATCTCTGCCGCCCCCTTTTCGTTCGCGTCAGTGACGCAGTAGATCGGATTTTGTTGCAGATAGGACTCCAAGAAGATTTCTTTGATCCATACTTCAATGATTCATCTGTTTTGGCACGCGTCAGCGGTGGTGCGGAAGGTGGTGGAGACAAGGGCCGCATTTTAGATCCTTGTGATCCTATCTGGGTGTGCAACAGCAGCGCCGGTGAAGGTGGACGAATGGGACTCAGCGATGTCGCCTTAGAGTGCGACACATTCGGTGATGTCACGCTTCCAGTTCGAACAGGGCTGCTCAGCTGACGCTTTATGTCGATGAGAGAAGCTAGTGAACTATCCATTCTCGCTGGAGAGCCACTACGGGAACAAAAACAAAAATCCGTGCTCGCTGTGCTGCGTCCACGCCGTGTACTTCGTTTTTCTCCTCCCTGGAGGGATCCGATATTTTTATCTCGAAGACCAGAATCCGTACTCTTGGTTCGCCTTGGAGTTTTTCGGCTACGTCTGCCAGAAATCTTTCCTTCCACTTGGTCAGTACTGGAGAAATGTCGCATAGCTCGTCGGGTAGTGTCGATTGTTCTCGCAGCCCCAATCTTTGACTTCTTGCTTGTCATAGAATCTTTGATTGTGTCTGTCTGAGAAAGTCGTGAAGGCAGGTATGTGTTTGAGATTCGTCGGGCAGAGCCTGACGAAGAGTCGCTCTTGGATGGCCGCGGCACAAAATGCGATCTTCGTCTCTGACGCTCGCCCGACTCTTCACTCCCTGTAAGCAGCGGCAATCCATCTGAAAATGTGGAAGAACCACTTCTAGAACGCACAGAAAGGTCTCCTCTCGATTTCCGTTCCCTTGCATCCAGAAATGCGATCATGTCTGCAGAAGAGCGACGTCCTTTCGAACCGCTGCTGGAGCGAGTTGAATGCTCGCCTCGCCCGGTATCTTCCGCCCGACAATCGTTAGCAGAAACATGTTTGTCGTGTACGGATTGCATCTCCTTAACATTCACGGGAGACATGTCTTCCATGGATTCTGTGTATGAGCTTTGGTCTCCAATGCTTCTTACCGAGACCATTCGTTCCGGGCTGCGCGGAGAGAAATCTTTACACGTGCTTTTTTGAGCCAGTGGAGACGCGTCATTGGCATTGCTTAGAGTATCGGCGGCTTTTACTTCGTCAGTGGTTTCCTTGATTTCACTCTGCGTTAAAAGTATCTTTAAGGACGGTGGAGAAATCTGATTTTTGTTGGCACTGGTGCCGTGCGATCGAGGACTGGTTGACACCTTCGATCCTTCATTGGCGGTCTCATTCATTGGTACCCCATTAGTACTTTGACATGGCAAGGCTTTCAATAGAACCTCTTCAGCAACACTACTTGCAACATTTTCAGATGTCCCCATTACAGATTTCCTTTTTGGAGATAGATCCATCTGCAATACTCGTCCTGATTCTAGTCGAGGTAGACTGGCGCTCCATTTTTGCTGTTGCTGCGTCGTCGATGCCATGTCAATTGCGACAGTGGCTTCTGTATCACTGCCAACAGTAGTAGCTTTTGTATTGGATACCGCTAACGTCGTATCTGAGGCATTCCATTTGCCACTGCTATTCTGATTGGCATCATTGCCTGAGGCCTTGAGGGTCTGATCAGACCCATGAAAGGTACTGTCCGATGTGTGCAGTGCAGGATCTGTCAGTCTCAAAGAGACTGTGGATGAATCCATCAAATTTGAGGAAGTTGCAGAGTTTTGTGCGCCTACCATGGTTCTATCCGAAGCTCCTAAAGTCGTCCGAGCTTGCAATGTTGCTGGAGCTGCTATTGCTGCAGTCGAACTAGCGTTGTTGGCTTCCCATGCTTGAATATTATTAGTGGTAGATTTATCAAAAAGGGCATAGGACTCTTCAAAAACGGTGATAGATCCCTGTGGTCCATCGCTGCCGACCTCACCAACAGCAATTATTTTGGGCGTGGAAAGATCCATTGTAGCAACAGAAGAGTTGGCTGTTGATGCTCCCTTGACGAAATCCGTCACCTGATTGTCGACTTTGGGCCCGAGATTTTTGTTAAAGGCTCCCATCGACGCTGCTATTGCTTTCCCTGCCCCAGAAGATGAGACCTGCTGTGTTTGCTTGCTTTTCTTCCTTCTTTCGTCCTTGTTTTGACCATCCTTCTTTCGACCTTCCCCGCCCTTATCCTTCTTGTTCGTCCCCTTGCTTTTAGGCTCATCTTGCTGCTTTGAACCCCCGTCTTTTTTCGAGTTGCTGTCTTTTTGGTTTTGCTTCTTTTTGGCCTTAATAGCCTTTTTGGCTTGATGATAGACATTAGCTGTAATATCCGCTGTGCTTCGTTCTGCTCGTGAGAGTCGTTTCAAATCTTGATACGCCTTCTCCATTGGATAGTTGGGAACAAAGTAGTACTCATCAGTTGCTGTTGCTGTAGCATTATGACTGTGCATTCTCCTTTCACGCCGCTGCGGTTGAACAACACGATCTTCTTCTGTTACGTCAAGACCCAATCGTTGAATTTCCGAAGCCTTCATGGTCCACGGCACACGATACTGAAGCTGCCGACCATTGGATTTCTCGTTGTAGTACGTAGCAATGTCAATATCTCTCCCGTATCCAGCTGCTTCTGCTACCACTCTCACGACACGAGGATCGAAATGATGTAATGCAACGTATTGCACTTCATTGGCAAATCTGGGATCGCTGCTATTTTTTTTCAAGTATGACGGCAACGGCGATGAGACATCGTCGGACAATTTCACCGTCAAGTGACGAAGATACGCACGACGTAAACCATTCATGCGATGCAAGAATTCAAAGCCAAATTCTGTACTCCTGCTGCTGTCAGCAGCAGCAGCAGCAGCAGCAGTAGCTTCGTCACAATAGTAGGGAGGAGGCAGTTCTGCGTGACCACCTCGAGGATCGTCCAGCATTTGAAATGCCAAAGACATTCCTTGACATTGGGTGGGATGCTGACAGATGCAGTATCGCCTCCGTAGTCTTTCGCCGCTTACCGTCATTTCGTGCTTGCGCTGTGTCTTTGGAAAGACGATGCTATTCTGCTATGTGATACTGTATGTGATATGGGCTATAAAAAATAGTCTTGACTGTGCGGTTTGTTCACTACCAGTAATAAGGTTCGGAAAGAGAATGAAACTCGTACCTAATATGGTAGGTAGAACTGCTACTGTAGTAGTACTACTACTAGTTGGTATGATCACAAAGCGAAGAACGGCGAATGCATGTGGTAAGTACCAGTACTTGCTTGTAATAAGTGATGTACCACTACCAGTAGTACAGTACCTGGTACCTGGTATTTCATAGGAGGAGCATCAAGCGAAGAGTTTACCTGGTAAAGTACTACGGTACCTCTCTTGACCATCGCAAAGGGTATTTAATATCAGCATTTCAGTCGTGCTTCTGAACAAACTGAAGGACTTATTATTCATGAGACAGTGAGTCTCAAGATTCTACAAATGAGTCTCGAGTTGGAGGGTACTACTCCGAAGAAATGTACTACTACTACCTTTCATACTCATTTTTAAATTAGTAGTCTACCGTAATTGCTTATTAGTAGGAGTAGACTACTAGTAGTCTCCTACCAGGTACTACTGCCTACTAGCTAGTCCTAGTCTACTACTGTAGTAGTACGAGTGGTAGTACTGTATTATTTGGAGTATGAATTTCCTGATGTCGTGTCTGTTTTTATGTTTATGAATGTCGAGTCTTGCTCAAACCACTACCATGGTATAAGCTAAGCTTCTTTGCAGCGCGACATTCAGCACAAGCCGGTTATTACCAGCCAGTAGCTACTCGGGAATACTCCGAGTAGACTAGGTCGTTACTATTGTATCGACGTCGCTTTGCAGGTTGGCTGGATAGTGTGTGTGTGCATATTATTATTGATAAAATCAAATGATTGAAAAAAATTGTTGTGAGCCACGGTTGCAACAAGTCTTCTTGTCGTACGTGCCTTGTTGGGACTTTTGACAACAATCCTTGTCCACAGTAGTACCATTTATGATCTCCTAACCCCAAAATCGTTGCTATCTAGTAGAGTCATGCACAGCCAGAGTCGCCCACGGTATGCAACTTTTGCCACCTACAGTACAACAAAATACACTCGCTCCACATTATTTTTTTACGATTTCTCACAAAATAATAATAAGTCAACCAGTGACCTGAATGTTCTGATGTCCGGGTGTCTCATTAGCCAATCTCATAACTGTTCGTGACTTGATTCATTAAATCCACTGACTCAGTACTGATGATGAAGCGAGGGGAGTTATTCATCATCAATGATTCATCACCATGACCTCCTCCTCGCGTGTGAAGCGCTGAAGTATGTACTTGCCCTTCAATGATTACTACCGTACTACTACTGTAGCTAGTAGAGTAAAAATAAGTGGTTGTTAATTAATTATTGTGTCATCTTCCCATAAACATCGTACGAGTGTTAGGCAGCTAGCTCAGCAGCAATCTTCCGATAACATCAGAAGATCGATAAAACATCACTCTCACTGGTCTACTACTAGTACCAGCTAGTACTCTTACTCTCTCACAACATCAGTTTATCGACTCAGCGATCTTCCCTGTACTGCTAATAGAGACTACCAGGTACTAGCTAGGTCTAGTCTACACTTGAAAAGCAACCTTGTGCTTGATAATAATACCTGTCATCCCCTGCTTAATCAATAATTTCTAATTACAATAACAAGGAATAATCATAATATTATTATGAATGCTTCAACAACTACCAAGAGCTGCAGTCGCAAGAGATGCCGTCCTGTAGTGGCGCACCTAGGATTGGCTGCTGTTGCGGTCTTGTGCGGATCCTCGAGCTTGCCAACTGTGTCGACCTTTACTACCTTTTCCCTGGCCAATCCTGCTATTACCACTACCACGAATGCTAGATCCAGCATTCCAAAGCCACCGCATTCCCTTCTCCTACTATCGGCAACGACCCAACAAGCACCAACACTATCACACCCAACAAGCACTACCTTATCCTCCGGTCCGGCTCGCTTATCAGCGGAGGAGCAACGGGAATTGTTGCTACAAGCCATTGAAGCTCGTCGGATCAAAACGTTGGAATCGGAATTGGCCATTCCCAAAAAGACGTTACCATTGATCAGCGTTCGATGCAAAGCAGCAGGATACGGTGATGATATTGAAGCGTACGAAACTGCCCTGGAAGATGGGGAACGGGCTCGTGAATCTCTCATCACGACCAACATGGGACTCGTGTACTATTGTGTCAATGAAATTATTGGGACCAAAGCTGCCAGTAAGAAGCGACTCAATTCGTTAAGTCGCGAAGATTTGATCCAGGAAGGATCGATCGGTCTGGCACGTGCGATCGATCGGTGGAATCCAGCCATTGGTGGAAAGTTCTCGACGTACGCTGTGTACTGGGTCCGAGCGGCTATACTGAGATGCATTGCGGAAAAGGACGACATGCTGCGCATTCCAGAACACGTATCAGCGACGGTCCGGAAAATGACCCGCGGTGCACAAAGGCTGGGCTTGGAACTGGACAGCGAAGAAATCTTGTCGACTGCCAGTTGGAAGGAGGCCAAGGCTGCCAGGGCGTTGGCAGAAGAAGCTGGATTGACCGATTCGCAGCTGACACAGGCTATGCGCATTCGATCCCGGAGAAACGCGGGAGGATACGTAGAATTTAGCGATTGGATGCAAAAAGGCAGGGACATTGAATCCGATGTGTCCCTTGCAGCATCTCGTGACGAGGTACTCCGAGGAATGGAAGTGGAGGACTTGAAGAAGACTTTGGGACGATACTTGCGACCCAAGGAAATGGAAGCTCTCTTTTGGAGGTACGGCCTTTTGAGCGAAAAGAATGAAGCTGCCAACAAAAATGAACAACCCAAGGATTATTTGGCTCGCGCCGAAGTGGAATTGTTTGGCGATTCCAACAGTAACACCAAAACTACTGCTTCTCCCAAGAGTCTTCCCGTCAAGGGGAAATGGGGCGAAGCCATGAGTTTTACGGAAGTTGGAAACAGAATGGAAGTCTCTGCCGAGTATGGACGTCGTCTTTGTCATGCTGCTCTCAAAAAATTGCAGACTGCAGCTGAAGATGGACTTTTGGAACCTGCCCTGCTATGCTAATTCTAAAACGCAAAATACAGTGCTGGGGGCAAGAAAAAGAAGTGTACATAGCGTTTTTGAGGTTGCCATAGACCACGAACATAAAACCAAAAATAGAAAAGCAAAAAAAAAATATTGTATTAGAGTACGAGAAGCCTCTGTTCCATCATCGTGTAGTTGCACGGAAGAACTGCTCGTTATCAGCAGGTTTTTAAAACCATAAGATTTATCGCTCGGCTTCAGCTGTGTTGTCATGGCTAAGATCTAAAATGTCTGTTCCAGCCATAGGTGTAGGCTAAAGGTGGAAGCCTACAGGACGAGAGACTACACCACCCACTCAGACAATTGACAACGGCTCCGAGGATTTGGGAATAATTCATTCCCACATAAACAAACATTGTTCCATTTCCCAGGCTGCCAGATGCTGCCGCCTACTCCCCATACACCAGTGTTGAATCCCTACCAGAACAACAAAAGCAAGACCTGGATCAAGCAATTGAACAGAACAGACCAACTAAGTAAAATTCAAGTCAGAGCCAGCCGAAGGGAACGTGAGACAAGGAGACCCGAAGCCGACGTCACCGGAATGACCCGAAATGCCCCATCCCGTCTCCCACTCAGAAACAGGAACACATCGGGAGAAATCGGAT
>Ga0100391_1000874_pt1 | contig 34486 bp, 20 predicted proteins | sample CryGeymeta201515_FD_81541 | JGI IMG/M metagenome (GOLD analysis project Ga0100391, IMG submission 81541) | Groundwater microbial communities from Crystal Geyser aquifers in Utah, USA - Crystal Geyser metaG 2015-15 | ecosystem: Environmental > Aquatic > Deep subsurface > Groundwater | place: USA... | reverse complement strand
TTCAATATCCCTGAATTGGTGATCACTAAATCGTCAAACAAGCCCGGGATATGGATATCCCGGAAAATTGGATACACAGCCCCGGGATTTTTCCATATCCCGGGAATGGTGATAACAAATAAACTTGCATACCACGCTCGTAGGTACAGAGTACTCGGAGTACATTATTTCGGTACTGGTACCGAGTAGTACTAGTAGTCTAGACCTGTAGTAGTACATGTTGTAGTACTCCTCTACTCGAGCACACAATGCTGGTACCTGGTGAAAGGGGGGGAAAAAAACTTTCCCGAAGCAACATAAATCATCATTTCCCCAACTTACGAGTTCAGCATGGAATATATCAACACTCTCGCAGCTTCCAATTCCTACAAGGCGGCAACTGCTCATGACTCCGTTCTAAACTCAGAATGTGCCTACACATTTCATTCACCGTTCACCTCCGCCCGAGGCATCGTCGTCAATCTCAAAACTTACGTTGGAACGATTCAAGAGTTAGCCTTTACCAATTCAAAAAGCAGCGAGGAAGAGTTGTTTGTTCGTATTGTGGCAAACCGGATCCAAAAATTCAAATCTATGGAGAACGTAGACGCCGATCGTGACACTGCCATCACAGACGCACCAATCAAGTTGGGCGTTGGAGTGGATGGTGGTTTTGCCAGCGAGGATGACAAGTGGGAGATTGTTACAAGTTATTCCGTCGTGATTTTGAAACCTCAGAAGAGCCAAAAGGATCCAATCGTTGTGACCGAAGTTCCATTTAATTTGGACAATCCAGATCCCGCTTTTTTGCCAGAGGTTGTCACACTGGTGAAATCAGTTGTGTTGCATGCAGGAATTTCAGTGCAACAAGACTTAAAAGCTTGGCAGTTGGATACTGATGAGATTATTAATGTTTCCAAGTACGCTGCCAACTTACCTTTCGATGATAATGGCGTGACGATCGATCCTGATCCGACGAGCTGGAAATGTCAAAAGACTGGTGCCACTGATAATCTATGGCTGAATTTGGGCGACGGGTACATTGGTGGCGGCCGTAAAAATTGGGATGGATCTGGAGGATCCAACGGAGCGCTCGATCACTTTCAAGAAACCGGCGAAAAGTACCCGTTGACAGTGAAACTCGGGACCTTGTCGGCTGACCTGGACTCTGCCGATTGCTATTCGTACGCCAAAGATGAGGATTGTCCAGTGAAGGTTCCCAATTTGGGAGAACTATTGGAAAAACGAGGCATCAAATTGGCCAACATGTACGTATTGTATTGTGTCGTTTCTTGAAAATTCGCTTGCTTTCGTATGGAATGCTTACGTCTTTAGTAACTTTGAAGGATAAAGACTGTCAAATCGACAGCCGAACTCGAAGTTGAATTCAACCAAAACTATGATTTCAATGCCATTACCTCTGTGGGAGAGAAGTTGGAGCCAGCTTCTGGTCCCGGTTTGCAAGGTCTTCAGAATCTTGGGAACAGTTGTTACATGAACAGTTCGCTACAAATGCTCTTTTCGGTGCCTGAACTGGCAAATCGCTACGGAACCAAGCCAGATGGATTTCTCGCTGACCATCCTCTCCTTCAGCGCGTCTCACCCAACGACGCACCATCGGATCTGTTGTGCCAAACAACTAAAATTGCAGGCGCCTTGACTAGTGGTACCTTTGCCCGACCCCTCGCAGAAAAGATCAACGGGAACGACAACGAAATGGATTTTACAACAGATCCAAAGTATCGATTGGCACCTCGCATGCTCAAGCATCTCATTGGTAAAGATCACGTGGAATTTTCTACCGGACAGCAACAGGACGCCGCGCAGTTTCTTCAGTACATGCTAGAGCAGCTTGACAAGGCGGAACTTGAGGCGTGCGGTCGTCAATTTTTTAAGAAAAAGGGGAAGAACTTGCATACGTCCAGTCATTTGTTTTCCTACAAAACCGTAGATCGTTTGGTATGTAGCGGTGACGGAGGAATTAAGTACAAAGAGAGCAATGGAATCGAAACTGTGTGGAGTTTGCCTATTCCGATGGACAAAGCCGTTTTCCGGGAGGACGATACTGAGGCCCCCGATCTCAAACGGGCTAAGACGGACGAGGAAACTAAGGACGACGAATCGAGCAAACCTGTTCCAACCGTGCCTTTTCTGGCTCTTCTCGATAGCTGGGGAGCCGAAAGTACTGTCGATGGAATTCGCTGGCCTCATCTTGCGAATGCAACCTATGCCGCGGCACAAACCACTCGCTTTTTAAATTTTCCGACCTATCTTATTCTACAAATCCAGCGGTACAAACTTGGGCCTGATTGGCAACCGATCAAACTCGAAGTCAAACTTGATATTCCTGAGAAGATTGACTTGACCAGCCTTCGGTCCGCTGGTCCACAGGACGGAGAAATCCTCATCCCTGAAGAGAATGAGAGCGTCATGGCTGCCGCCCAGACCGCTAGGGTCGGAATCGATGCAGGCGTTCTGGGACAATTAGTGGACATGGGTTTTAGTATGAATGGGTGCAAACGAGCTCTTACAGCTGTTGGAGGAAGTGACGTTGAAGCTGCCATGAACTGGGTTTTTGAGCACAATATGGACCCAGACTTCAACGCCGACCTCCCAGAACAATGGAGTACCCCTGCTGCATCTGTTGATGGCGGCATTGCTGGAGTTGACGAAGAAACGGTTGCGACACTTGTTGCGAGCTTGGGCTGCTTCACCGCTGACCAGGTGCGTGCAGCTTTAAAAGAAACAAATGGAGCCGCAGATAGGGCCGCAGATTGGCTATTTTCGCATATGGTAAGGGTTTCGAGGGTGATTATGATGTGTGTTTTGTGATCTTACTTTCTCGCGGCACTTCCTCATTTTGTATCGGCCGAATCGCAATAGGACGACCTTGATGCCGCCGTTTTTGCTATCAACAAGCGTGCCACAGAAAGTGCTGCCGCAGGACCCGTCCCTGAACTACCCCTCGAGGATGGGCATGGAGAATATAGCTTGATCGGCACAGTGTCTCACATTGGTAAAAATACGCAGAGCGGACATTACGTCGCTCATATGAAACGGGAAGACAACTGGGTGATTTTCAATGACGAGAAGGTTGCTTACTGCGAACATGCTCCAATAGAGCACGCTTACCTTTATTTGTTCCAGCGTAGTGACTCTATCGGCTTCCCCAATTCGAATTACTAATTCCTGCCAGAGATTGCTGGATTGAATCGTACAATGATTGTCAATCAAACTTGGACTACATTGATGTTTTTAGTACTGCCGCATTTTGCCTTTTGAGTGTGTTTACTACATAATAGGTACTCGTACACATAATTATCATTATCGTTGTATCTTTACTAGTAGTCTACTAATTAAAAGAATTCTGACAGACTTTGAACAGCCGACAAATAATATCTTTTTATTTTTTGATCAAAGTAACACGTCTTGTTATTATTATTGATTATTATTTTTTGTTTACTGGCTGGTGGTAGTCTAATCAGACCACAGTAATAACAAAGTGACAAAGAATCTGGAACGCAGCCATCAAGCTGACACTCAGTCAGGCTTTAAATTTGAATTTCAACGCATGAACACAAAAATTCTCTTCCCACAAACCACATGGCATGTACACATGAAGCAAAAAACTGAAGCTGACCAAATATCTGCTGCCAAGATCCACTACAAGAATCAAAAGAGAGGATCGCCCTAATTCGTAGAGAGCTCTATCAAGTATTCCGCAAAGCAAAACAGTAGAGGCATAGCAGCAGGACAAAAATAGAGAAGAAACAAATACTTACCATGAAGCCCACCATGAACCAAACTTTGATTGCAGCAGGATGTATCGCTGGGGCCGTTCTCTGGATCGGGGCCATTCAGCGAGACAATAATTTGCATCGTCGTCGATTAGACATGTCATTCCATTTGAGTCAAATGCAAGAGCGCGATGTTGTTCCTGAGGCTACCTACGATACAACTCGTGATCAGTACATGTCGTCACCTTGCCGTCCCGAGTACGATGGATACTTTGGATCTACATCTGGATCACCTTACAAAATTCAATATGGCTTTGAGATGGAAACGGGGGACGAAGAAAGCGTCAATTATTTGCTGGAAGAAATTCACGAACAGATTCAGGATGTCGTGCTTTCCTCAGCCTTTCCCAATCTTTGTGGATTCCGACGACGTGAGTACCGTAAGCTCGGTGCCATCCGCAGATTATCGTCCTCTCGTGAACAACAGCTTAAGGCCACGCCCCGTGTCACTGGATTCAAGTTCGGTAGTGAAATCAAGCAGCGAAATGGTATGTTCATCTTATGTGCTCAGTCAATGAATGTGTAGTTAGACTTTTCCTTTGATTGTCTTGCTTACAACTTTTCACTCTAAAATCGTCCCGAATAGATATTTGCATTCCTCAGATGGACGCTACAAACTTGTGCGGGATCTACACTAATACAATGGCAATCTATGGAAGACACTTAGAAGCGCTTGGCCCCGGTATCCTTGCCGAGGTGAAGGCGGTAATCCGTGGCGAACAGCAGCGTCTCTCTGCCGATGGACTTGTCCGTCTTCAGTTGAGTGACGAGCTGACTTCGGAAACTGGAGACTACGTGTCTTCTCCTACTGGTATCGGCGCCCTGCCATTTGGAGTCCAGGCGGCAATTGTTGTTCTGATCATTGCCGTATTTGCTGGAGCTGCTACCTTTGCTGTGTACGTCTGCTTGGAACAAAAAAAGCAACAACGAGAGCGACGGGCCCGTTCTTTGAAGCAAAGCATAAAAGAGGCATCCAACAGAACTCTTGGTTTTGAGGAAGATTGCTACGCCTCCGAGAAGATTGGATTGCGAAATGGAACGGCTGTGGTGCTGGACGGAGGACGACCAGTTGTGCTGGAGTTTGACGAGGCGTCTAGTAGGTACCGCGAGAAAGATGCCATCGAAGATCAACGATCGGAAGCTAATTCTACCATTTTTGATGTAGCACAGCACCAGTCCGTTCCCACTGGTCTTGGTGACGTAAATGAGGCAGATCAAGAGCCTGATGGCTTGCTACGCGAAGACGCCCTTCTAGCGGACCGCGTTCACCCTGCTGATCCTACGGGTATCTCTGTTGTGGGATCGGAATACACCGAGGAAACAGCCAGCGAAGAAGAATACGTCCACAGGGGTACTTTCTCTTAGAACATGCAAGAATATGCACGAATGGTTATCTATGTTGCACTTCAAATTTCAATAGTCAATACCGCAATAATCGAATAAAGAGTACGTACTGTAACATTTTGTAAAATAAATTGATTATTGATTTACCAAGGAGTAGTAAAAATTGTTCAAGTTTCATAGGGTGGCCAGAAGGAAAACGAATAAAATTGACAGTATGAATGGCAGGTTTGGCTGGAGAATGATAAGGGAAAAGAAGCCAAGTATTGTATGGTGGTGACCGACTAAGATCAGCTTTTGTTTGATATTCCTTTGAGCCTATAATTGCCATCTTGCAGGACTGGAAAACGATAAGGGAAAGAAGCCAAGCATTGTGTGGTGGTGACCGACCAAGATCAGCTTTGTTTGATATTTCTTTGAGACCACCATCGCAATCTTGCAGGAGTGTAATGATGGACAATAGACTTTCACTAGCTGAGTCAGCTAAGTTGCAAAGCATGGACCTACTACAGTACTCACTGGTTTTAGCTAATTGATTTAGTTGTTGTTGATCAAGTTGAAGTGCTTTTAGGCATTTGTATTCAACAGTTTTCCAGTTTCTATGAATCGATAAGGCTTTTATGATCAGTGCACGATAAGAAAGTCCCTTGGGAGACTATTCTAATCTATTGTTGAAAATCATTCTCTCCCGACGAGAAGATTTTGCACGCTAACTAAAGAGTCTAGGACCACACCGCTGGCAGCTCGCGTCAAACGATCATTTAATGCTAGCGTCAAGGCATCGTAATCTTGGCAACTGTCATGGAAATTTGAGGCCACTTGTGGAAAGATTATATAGGTGGCACTTTCGTCGATACGCTCGGCCCAGCGCAACGCTTCAAAGACGCATTGAGCAGCTTGCGAAGAGTCAGAAGAAGGACTCAAATCTCGATATTGTTTCGCTGTAGATTTCCAGGCGGCCAGGCGGCCTCCAAAATCTAAGATGATCGACTGTTGTAACAGATGATTCCATTCATCTTCACCTTTGTCTTGATTTGCGCAGTCGACTTCTGTTATCAGATCTGGCCCCAACAAAAAGGACGGTATTCTTGGCGAATAATGTTTGATAGATTGTCCGGGCGCTACGGTAGCTTCTGTTTCTTCGACCATCCGACAGCTTAGACCGGTCACATCGACATCGGAACGACCGGCTTTTTCCAAGCAGGTCGCCATTTGCTTAATCGATATTGCACCCTGGCGTAACACAGTTAGAGTGTAACGCTGTTGTAGCAACTGCGAATTGGTTTTCTCCTTTGTATTTATTTCCAACTTGGCTACAGTACTCTCAACTCCGATTTGGCATGCAGCTTCTTCCGGGCTCGTTCTCTCGGTATCTTCTAAGACCCACACATTTTCTTGTCCTAAGTCGTCCAATACATGGTCTGCTTGAGTGGGAGACACGTGTCCAAATTTATTGGCGCTTGGTGCAGCGATGGGCACCCGTGCTTCCTGTAGCAGCGATTGCGCCAGTGGATGCATGGGACACCGACAGGCAACAAATCCTGTGTCGGCCATGATAATAGACGGCACTTGGGGAGCTGCTGGTGCCACTAATGTCAGAGGACCCGGCCAAAACTCATCACATAAGATTTGCAATATTCGAATGGATTCATCATGCGGAACCCATAATTTCAGTGCATCTTGTGTTTGGGCCACATGGACAATGAGTGGATCTGTCAAAGGCCTTTCTTTGGCTTCAAAGACCTTTTGAACGGCACTGGGATCCAACGCATGGCAGCCCAAACCATACACCGTTTCGGTGGGAAAAGCGACCAAATCGCCTCTTCGTAAACGATCTCCGCATTCAACAAGCTGCGCACGTGTGACTCTGCGAGCCACCATTGAAGCTTTTGTTTGCGACGCCATTGTGCTATCGTGTTGATTGGGACCGACAGAGCGCGTAATGCTTCTTTTGGGAGTACTAAATAGTTTCCCAAATGAAGATTGATATGCTGGAAACTGGCAAGGAACGGACCGTGCCTTGAGTCTGTAGAAGCGGGACGAGGATAAAAAGGCGCAACTACTAGGTCGAAACCAACAGAGCATCAACAAAAACCCAAGCAGCAAGTCTCGCTTGATCCCTGATGATGAGATTGTTAGTGAACGAGCTGGCTGCATCCAACACAACAAATACTTTTTGATCTCTCGCGAACTGGTTGCAAGTTGCAAGCTACGTTCTTCTCGTAGTTGTTCGTGTAGCCACTGCATGCAAGGTGTCCTTTGTAGCAGTGAGGCTCGTGTTTTGTTTTTCTGCGTGATGATCATTCTTTCGTTTGGAAAAGGAATACAGTAGCACGGACGAATGAACGAGTGGCTGAACTTCATTAACCTTACATTAACCCTGAAAGACAAACTTTCTTTGAAACTTCCTCTGTTAAAAAATCACAATACCCCGCCTGGGGGAGGGAATATCCCGGGGCTGTGTTTGCTATTTTCCAGGAAGAGCCGGTACTATCTACTTAGAGTAGTGTTTGAGGCCATACTCAAGTTTTCAATAAGGAGCATTTAGAAAATTATTTAGGAGCATTTTAGGAGCATTTCAATTAGGAGCATTTTAGGAGCAATTCAATATTTATTAGGAGCGTTTTTTTAAATTAGGAGTGTTTGTTCATGTTTCACTTGATATTAACTCTTGCTGAATTAGGAGCATTTGCATTGGATTAGGAGCATTTGGTTTTTAATTAGGAGCGTTTTAAGAGATAATTTTTTTTATTAGGAGCATTTTAGGAGCATTATGAAAAAAATTAGGAGCATTTGAAATGCTCCTAATTAGGAGCATTTGAAATGCTCCTAATTAGGAGCATTTTAATTAAAGCTGTCTACTACCTGTTCTTCCAGGATACTCCCACTCCGGGATTATTTGACGATTTATTCATCACCAGGCGGGATGTTCAGTATTCACGGGATTTTTAGTATGTTCATATACAGAATGAATAATTCAGTGTTACATGGTATTAGATATTTTTGTGCAACATGATATGAAGTCTTATACTGAAATGTGTGTGTTCCTGTATGTGTTCCCGTTCACCCACCCACCCACTGCACCTTGATTATTTTACAGGAATTGAAGTGGCTCAGCAGCTCCCTGTTGAATGCTAGCTTAAAAGTGCTTGACCATTTTATTTTAATTATAATATGAATGCGAATAAGTTTACATTCGAATACGTTTATTATTCAAATTAAATTCAAGTGGCTCCGCAGCTACCTGTTAAATGCTAGCTTAAAAGTGCTTGGCCATTTTATTTTAATTTGAATAATATTTTAGACGAATTAAATTAAAGTGGCTCAGCAGCTACTTGTTAAATACTCGCTTAAAACTGCTGGGTCATTTTATTTTAATTGACAGCCAAAGGGCCATTCTTTAATAAAATTGCACTGAGATGGTAATTATATCACATGCTGTTAAAAATAACTGTCCATAATACATAAGCCCAACAAATGCCATAAACTGGATCAACCCCTGGAATATTTTTTTTCAACATCCCAGGATAATTTTCCAAATCCCGGGGTAGCAACCCCCCTGGTTTGGTGATAATACCCCTTTAAGATGCAAATTGTTCCAGGATACATCAGACAATCATGACAATCACCAATCCTCTTAATTTGCAATGGCCTTGAGTTGTTCGATTGTTTCATTCCACCATAACGGCAGCGGAGCTTCGACACTGATATCAATGCTTGGAATAGAAAGAGATGAAGAATGCAGAAAGAAACGTTGATCTTGTGGCGCAGTCTGAACCGTAACAGCTTGTTTCCTCCGAATTTTCTTCTTTTTGCTGTTTTCCTCTCCAGAAGAGAAATCATTATTAAGGACCTGTTGAGCAAGATTCTTTGGAATAAACGAAAGGACAATGGTCGCTGTGTCTTGTCTGCCGTAGATGGGGTCTAGAACCACTGGAGAATTGAGGCCATCGGAACAGTGCACGCGAACTTGATGGCGACGCCCTGTTAATGGCTCCACTAACACCGCCGCGGCCACATCTCCGTAGGATTCTAACAAAGTCACCCGAGACTGAGCCACATGCCCCTGCACTTTGCTGTCTATTTTGATGATTGGATTATCTGGCTCCAACTTTATTGGCGCTGGAGAAACAAGCGCTGTGTATCGCTTCTTGACTTGTCGAAGGAAAAAAGCAGCCACTAAATTGGCGTGCATTTCATCAGTCTTGCTCCAGATCATGCACCCACTTGTACATCGATCCAATCGATGAACTAGTCCTTGGCAGTCGGGATTGAGTGTCGACAGAGAAACATGGCAGTGTAAGAGAGCATCCTCCATACTTATATCTCTTTGCTTTGTGTTTTCACTTTCATTGCTGCTGCTGCCATTCGTGCTTTTGTTTCTATTATTTGATATTTTCCCTGCTGTTGTCGTTGATGTGTGGTAGCAGGTTACTCCACTTGGTTTGCTAATGACTATGTAATCATCCGTTTCACGTAAGACGCGAAGGCTATCATCTTCCAAAACTTCTTGTAGAGATTTTTCCAGTTGTTTTGTGTCGACTGATCGGTTGGTACTTCCACGCCGTCGGGCTGCAGCCAAGGCTTTGCGTCGTTTAGATCCGGACTTTCTTTTGCTTGATTTTAATCCTTCTTCTAGAATCGAGCGAGCGAGAGATGGTTTGAACAGATGCACAGCATGGTACGTAAGGCAGTATGTAACTATATCGGGAGTGATGTAGGATTGATCCTCCAAAGTTTGCTCTTGCAGTGCCATCCAGAGCGATTCAGCAATTTCAGCCCCCTTTTCGCCACTTGCGACTTTTGCTTCGCCCAAGAGACAACATGCTCCTATCCAAGCATTGATAACTCCAGCAGCTGCTGCCCGAGATCTTGGACAGCCTTGAGTAGCTGCTATAGATGCCTGGATCAATTCATCCGGGCGGGTGTTGAGTAATATTTGCTTGTCAGACTGCGCCAATTGAAGGATGCCGTCGGTTTCTTGAACATCGTATGCCGCCTTTATTGATTCTTGGAGTGAACTGTTGGACAATTGGTATATTGAAGGCGCTGGTTGCTCGTTGGATGTGGAATCCGCCCGGGAATGGTATTGTCGGGAAAATCTGTGAGGTGAAAGGTGGCAGTTGACAGCCTGAAATTGCCAACTCGAAACAAAAACAGAGTGCGAGAGCACAGTAAAGGAGCCCAGTAAAAATGATATGGACGAAGATCTTCTTTTCACGGTAACCTGATCAGATATTCTCCAAAGAGGAGTCTGGCGGATTCGACTTGGCGTGCTCATTTTCTTTTAGTGTTTTTCGACGTGTAGGTACTGCACTTGAGTACTACACCAGCAGCAGGGTCTACTCTCACACTGCTACTTCATCATCACCAGGTAGCTAGGATGATTTTCATATTCACAATTCTTAGTTATTTTTCATCCGATGGTACCCATTGCCATTGTGACTGTTTGGGGCAACAGACAGACGAAGTGGAGTGAAAAAGTAAGTACTCCTCTCTCTCTGGCTGGCCTCTCTTGTTGTTCTCTACTAGTACTACTAGCTAGTAGAGTACTAGTAGTACCAACTAGCTAGTAGCCTAGTAGTAGCTTGCTAGCTAGCTACTCGAGTAGTAGAGTACTAGGTCTAGTACAACAGCCATGGAAAACCGAAACAATCAATTGCTTGTACATGAAGCTCCGAGTTGGAAGGAACCACTACACTGTTACACTACTCTTTCCAAGTTAAAAATAAATACAAGAGTTTAGCTACAAACCCCATATTGTGTATAGATACTGTACTAAGATTATTCCTTTAGCCGCCTACACTCAGGTGTCGTTGCGAACACAATACTAATATTTTCTGCCTTGAATGTTGCTTTTTCACGCAAACAGAAGCCCAAGTCAGTGTTGTTCATTTCTGCTCGCTGGACTAGGTCTAGTTGCGTATGACAGCAGGATGATACTTTTGCTCTTGTGAAAATGTTGTCTTGGTGCTGTAATGATTTTACAGATTACTCCAAAGACGAACTGTTTCCACATTACTACGCTACGGAGTAGGACTGATCAATCGGTTCTGGAAGCTACCTTGCAAAAGGTAAGTAAACGGCAAGCGGTACTTTTGGCACAACGCTATCATATTCCACCATAATGTGGAATTGATGTCAGTACCGCTTCTCCATTCCGGGTCGGTCATGGCTTCGATACCCCCGGGTCCCTTGGCTACTGCGTCAAGCTCTTTACGAAGCACCCACGGGCTCAAATACTCGCAATACAAAGGAGTGCCAAGGCCTTGCGATCCCTGAAAGTCAACCGCTCCACTTTGCACAGAAAATCGAGGCACAAATCGATGCTTGCATTGAGGGCAGCAGGTTGTATAGTTGTTGAATGCGCAAGGTACCCAACCTTGAACAATATCAGCCTCCTTCAGCTCAGCTGAACATTGCGGACAGGAATCACTGTTCTTGTCAATAGTCAAAGTTGGGTAGAGAAAATCTAGTAGGTTTTCTGCCAACATATATTGCTTTGCCACAGTATCAGAAACAGGCATATCCATTGCTGTTGAAGACTTGCGCCTCCTTTTTTTCGATTTTCTCTTTTTCCTACTCGCCCTGTGCTTTTTGTGCGGTGTGAACCATTCCATGATAGCGCTTGACGAGGTTGGAGCGCTAGCAACAGAATTAGCTCCAGAGTCAGCCGAAAAGACACTGCTACAGTCATCATCATCCGACGAAAGCAAACCAGACAGACAAGAGGCCGACCCCTGTAGCTGATGAGTCTGCTCCATAATTTGCAATTTTCGGCTCAACTGCTTGTAGTATGCATCAGAGCCGCGATAGGGGGTGCGAATGTTATCGCGACACGCGGGCGATAGCCTGTCAGCAGCATCACCGTCGTTGGTGGCAAATGCAAGAACAAACCAATTGAGGACTCTTCCGTCAACGAGACCATCGCGTTTCATGACCTCAATGAGTTCCAGAGCACGACTGCTATCACCGCATCGACCACATGCTCCCATGAGACTTTTGTAGGCATCAACATCCGGTTCTAGATTTCGTAGTTTAGTCAGAGTATTCAACGCCTCGAAAGCCAGATCAAGCTGGGCGCTAGCAACGGCACGGGCCTCTTCATACTCTGCATACTTGTCGTCAAAATAGTCTACCAATGAATTGGCTCGGTCTGGCGTATTAAAAGTGGGGTCCTTCGGCTGTTCTTGAGGCTTCTTTTTTGCTGTTGTGGAAAGAATTGTGAAATTCATGAAATCAAAATAGAACTTCGTCGAGAATGGCGTACTCTTTGATAGGGCAGAAGCTATGTTTGGTGCGGCGAAATCATCGCACATGGACACGTTACAATCATTGTTACAGGTCGATGAGGTCACATTGGTGGTATCAATTGTTGGTTTGACAATAGGAGGAGAATCCGAATTTTGTTGTTTAAGTGTGACTGATTTTAGATCAATACTCGATTGAGGCCTCCGGGGAGTCTGTAGCATCTCCAGCTCCTTCTTTTTCTTCTGAAATTCCTGCCATTCCTGACCGATTAGAGTCGAATAAGTAAAGAAAAATACTGTAAAGGCTGCGACCTCTGGCGATGGATCGTAGTCAGCAGCAAAAAACTCGCCGTTCTCATCTTCCACTATTTTTCCGCTGAAGCCTTCTTCATCTGTCTTATAATTAGCTTTTCGCAGACGTGACACCAAAACAGCCTGTCGATCAAACTCTGCGGAAATTATCCTGGGGATGGGTTTTGGCTCGCAAAACAATTCATTTTTGAAAGTTTCCGGCCATACTTTGTAAAAGTATGGCCCTGAATCTTCTTTTGCAGGCAAATTCTCCGTACAAGGCTCCACGGCTTGCACCTTTTTAAGTACCTTATGCGTTTTAGCACTCTGCAAAAAAGGTGTGTCCACCTTTCGCAGCTTAAGCCGGCTACGATTCAATTTCGCATCGATACTCTGGTCAAAAAAGATGACATCCGGCTCACCAGGACTATATAGACGTTTTGTAAGGTAATCTTCAAATTGTTGTGTTTCGCACAGTTCCCATAAAAATGGCTGGTTCTCCGACTTTTGAGACGTGATGAAATCTTCTTTGTCAAAATTTCCGGGAGAATTGCCTTCGGGTGGAGAGAGAAATTTTCTGTAGTCTTTCAGCAGAGCTACAAAGAATCTTAAAAAAGCCTCTTGGACTTTATCCCATTGACTTTGGTGGCTGTCTGATGCGGCATCATTGAGCAGATTCTCGGATGTTGGTGTATACGCCAGATTGAAGGCGTGGTCGAAGGAATGCAATTTTTCTTTCCAGCGCAACGAACCTTTGTTTTGCAAGATAGCCAAGGCTCGCTTTTGATTCAGTTGCCGGCCATTGATGACTTTGGAGTATTCTTTTTCCTGCCCGCGCGCCTTGTAAAATAAGTGCCCAGCCGTTATATCAATAGCCTCTTTCAGCTTGCCCCATTTCTTGGTTGGCGGAGCCACGAATTCTGGAGTCATGTCACCAACAGCAACCGTATTGCGGTCCAAGTCCACGATGATTGTTTCTCGGCACACAAACTGTTGTGCATACAACCAATTCTCACGTATCACGCCGCAAAGGTAAGGGACGGGCGCATCCAACATTGGACAGATGAATCTTGGAAGCAAAGGAACGTACAAATGACACCATCGCATGGGGAACAAAAGTGAAGTCAAAATCTCAGCGGAAATCGTCAAGATGGAATGCTGACTCGATACTAATAAGATCTTGTGCTCCATAATGAGCGCATTCCATAGCAATAGGATATTATCCACGTCCAAACAATCAAAGAGCGTTTGGTAGGGAAGTGCCACATATGCAATTGGCAACTTGGCCGGAGGCGCCCAGAAACGAATGGTACTGTTTAAAATTGAAAGTTGCACTTCGTAAGCACCCGGGGGCGGAGCTGGAATTTCCATGCACAAGTTGAGCACATAACGTTCAATTGGCGTTTGCATAATATTCGTAGAAGATGCCAGTCGATACAGTTGGGCAAGATACTCTCGAAAGGCTGTCAAATATGGCCACGTTGACAGAATACATAGGACCTTGGGAATATAGAGCGTTGCTTCTTTGTTTCTCATGGTTACTTCAATATCGTGCTCCGAGTCTTCGGCATATATGTTTTCTCTTGTGATCCAAGGTTCTTCATCTGATGCTTGGTACTCTTCATACAAGGTCAAACAAGTACCGTATACTTTGCGACCCTTCCCATTGGTCAAGACAAAATGATGAACTCTCGGCAACTCATAGACCCTTGAAGGCACAATAACATCGCCAGACGGGTAGCAGAATTGCGTAATCATGGGATTCAAGGGGTTGTCCTGGTAATCTGCTAAAGGAAATCTTGCCGTGATGACGGGCTGAAATGAATGGACATTAGGGTCGTTGAAAGGCATGTGAATATTTTCAGTAGCTCTACCCGGGTCCCGGTTTGCGTTTTCATTTTGCTGCTCTGTGGGGGCATTTTCTGCCGAGTCGGAATTTCCTGTATTTTCGGGTTTGTCGCATACATCAACTTCCTTCTTTTCATCAATATGAATGCCAAAAGATGATCGAAATGGACGAAAGCGAGAGCCCAGCGTTCCTATCGTTTTTGTTGTTGCCGCAGGTAGATTCAATGGTTCCGGTGTCAGCAAATCTTCTGGTGCCATCATGGCCGATGTTCTTTGTTGGTTTCGAAGATCAGGAGTGTCCCCAAAAATTTGTGATCTGGTAGTTTGCAGTTTCTGTTTTTGTTTTGTTTCTGCTATTGAATCCTTTAATGATTGCCGTGTTTTCTGGTTGTTGGGATTTGGCGTCTGTAATTGAGGTGGTGGAGGAGTAGTATTGGTCTCCCATCGAGGAACGCTCGACACCACGATAAAATATTCCACCAAGCGTTGCACAGCAGTGGATGTTGCCAGAGCATCTTCCACCATTACCTTTCGGCGAGGATTTCTCGAGGGTCGTTGCAAAGGGGGAGATGTGGTCTTGGTGACATTATGAGAAGCAGAAGTAGGCGAAGACATTTTGTGTGGGAGGATTCAGAATCGCATGAGTGAATGAGTGGTGACAGTCAAAAGGAGATTATATTGGATACAATGAACTTCAACGCCTCGGTGGTACGTAGTGATAGATTGGAATTATAGTTTATTTAAACGCGAGGACTAATTGAAGCACTGGCTCGAGTTAATACTACTATTATTAGTGTGTATTGGTTTTTAAGTATGTTGTAACGCACTCACGAAAAATTAGGTTTAGTAGACTAGTGGTATGTGTTTGAATTGCTGAATCGTCGATCGTTTCCGTTGTGAAATTTTTTTCCATTTTCCTCTTCTTACTCGGACGCACACCTGCTTCACAACCTGACAACCTTCCACATCCATTATTATTTTTAAATCCACCCTGTGGTTGCTTTTTAGTACCGGTAAATAATACAGTAGCACTAGTAGGTAATAATAATAATTAGTACTACTAGTAGTAGGAGTACTACTAGTAGACTACTAGTACTCCTACTACTAGTAGTACTAGTACTAGTACTCCTACTCTGCTTCTTTTTATCTTCATTCAGCCAACCACCACATACCACATCTATCGCAACCAACCAACCCGTACGCTGTGCTGTAGTTTTAACAATCAATAGAAATAGAATAGTAGCCGACATTGTGCGCTTTGAGTAGAGGTACGGTATTGCATAACTGTTGATACCATGGAAGACGCTAAAGACGAAGAGAAGGCGGCAGATGCAGACGCTTCTTCTTCGCTATCCATGCTGCCTCCCAGTCAAGAGAAGTCTTTACGGGGCCGTAAAACCAACTGTGATTCTGCTGACAATCAAGAATTCTCGCGCAAGCAAGACGAGAAATATGATTGTGATACCTGGCGAAAAGACAGTGTTGCAGACACAACAACAATTTCGCGCGGCCGTGGACGGCCGAAAAAGTATACCACCCCACCCAGCACGACTGACGCGTGTCGTATAACTTCTTGTCCTCACTGCAATCGAGTTGTTTCTACATCACAGACTCTCAGAAGCCACCGTGGTGCGTTTTGTATACATTATTATTGCTTCCAATGTGTGTCGTATGTAGTCATGAACTTTGGTAGTCTCATATATTTAACCCAACGTGATAAATTTCAATAACATGTCGCAGAGCACAAGGTCTGCTTCGGACAGAACAAGTCGCCACCAGAATTCAAATCCAGCATGCCAAGAGAGAAACGGAAAAGATGTAAAAACAACGGAATGGGCGGGGAAAACAATACAAACGAAAAAGACGATGTACCACCTGCCGTGGGAAAGGATAAGATTTCATGTCCTTTCTGCAACAGGGTCTTTTCGTCTGGTTTAGGTTTTAAGTATGACACCGGTGCGTTCGACTTTATGTAACCATTTAGTTAAGTATTATTTTATATGTCACTGCTCACATTTTTTCTTGTCTGTCTTTTTCCCGAAAATTGACAACAAAGTCTGCGCTGAGCCCAAGAAGGCCAAAATGAAAGAAGGAAAAATCAGTGAAAGTGATTACGAAGATACCTCTGAAGTAGATCAGGATGCACGACCTGCGAAAAAGGAGAAGATTCCTTGTCTGCACTGCAACAAATTGTTCACATCTGAATGTGGTTTGAAGTATCATGTTGGTATGTTTGCTTCTTTATGGTGAAGCATTGTACAGGCCATCCTTTTGTTTCTATGAACTGATTCAAGATCTAACTCTCCCACCCTCTTTTGCTCAATCGCGCTTTTTGATTCAGACAATTATGTCTGTCGCAAAGACGAACAACCAAATGCTGAGATGAAGGATACGTCAAAAGCTGAAATGATTTGGACTGCTGATGTGACTGAGAGTGCTATCGTCGAGGGTAAACGAAAGAGAAAGACACTATTTAGGTACACACCAGGTGGCGAGGTACCTTTGAACAGAAAGAGAGATGAATTAGGCTCTTCTTATGAAGCCCGAGAAGAATCAAACGACTCTAGAATTCACGATAATGACGAAAGTGAGGAGCAATCCTCGGGTAAATCTTTTGCCGCAGGGCAACTAGCGACGCAAGCACCGCTCTCTGTACAGAAGAAAGGGAAGTCTGCCAAAGATTTTGGCGAGAATGTTTGCCAGAACGTTGACAGTGACGATCAAGAATTCGCATCAAAGTACAAGCCAAAGAATAAACGGAGAAAAACTCGCGGGAAGAAGGATAGAAGAACTTGTCCAGTCTGCAAGCGCGTCTTTACCAGTCCTTATGGCAGGGACTACCATGTCTGTAAGTATGCAATTTTTTGTCTTTTGTCATTCTGCATTTGCAACGAAAACTTCAATCTATCCTTTGATACTATTCCTCTCATACTTATCGCCACAGCCAAGCGTGTTTGCATTCCAACAAACGAAACAATCAAAATTGGGACTCCGCTTGGAACCCTAGAACCAGGCATGGAATTTGTCACAAAATGGGGAATCGCACGTGTTCTCAGTGATTCTCGCGCGAAGCCGACGGGGGAACCTGTCGAAGGTGCAACCGCGCTTGTCAAAGCTTGGAAAAGCCGACTGATAAAGAATGAACTTCGACGGAAGGAGGAATACAAAACGATCTCCACCCACAGTCTTGCGCGTCGCAAACGTTTACAGGAGCTTTACGAGCGAGAAAGGAAGCAACAACACAGCATTACTGCTGCTATTAAGAATACGACTCAAAAGCAAGTTCTTAAGGCTTACTTTGGAACGCTTGATCTAGAGGGCCTGAATGATAGAGATTTTCCTCCCTTGGCAAATACCTTCCAAAGCGAGCCGAGTCCCATAGAAACAAATAGCTCTGAACCATATAGAATTGTGGAGTGCATTCTCATTCCTGACCAACGAGCAATTGCTGACTATGGAGTTGCCATCGATGAAAACAGCGATGATGCAGTCTTTGAAATGGTGGAACGACATCTTGACAGCGAGCATGTTAAGGCCTCATTGGGCTCTGCCAGTCCGACAAGGTTGTTTCTTCAACGCCGCGAGTTGACTGAACGATACTACGCTGACGAACATGTATACGTTTGCAATCGATGTGGTAAGGTTGTAAAAACAAAGGACGGGGCCAGATATCATGCAAAGACGAAGAAGTCTTGCACGCGAGGACCATCGAAAGTTGATTTCCTCGCAGACTATCAAAAATCTTTGGAAGCAATCAACAGGAGAGCAGATCGACTCATCGCTCAGCAAGATGCTGGTACAAAAGTTCCCGTGAAGAAAAAAGCCCCGGCGGAAATACCCAAAATTAAAGGAGCAGAAGAGGCACGCACCTCACCCCACAACCCACGAAAAAAGAAGAAAGTCAGAGGAGCAGACCTCTACGGCACCGCGACTCAACTTACCCAAGAGATGCCGACGGTTGGGACCGCGCGAGAGATTTTTCTCGCGGCTGACAGAGAAGTGAACGTAGGTGCAACAGCTACTGTGCATGCAACAGCAGCGGAAAGTAAAGATACGACGGTGCGACACGCTCCTCAATCGCATGAGAGACTAAAAAAACAGGAAGTTGCGAAAAAGAAGCGAATTTGGCAGCCGAAGAAGAAGCGTGTGCTGGCCTATTATCCCCAAGTGTGGCGTTCACTTGGTTTTAAGGTTGTCCCACGAAAACGCAATGCAATTCGCGTGAGCTTCTTTGGAAAACAGCGATCAGGACGGCCCTCATACGAGATGCAGCCTTTTCGAGCGGAAAATATTCCCACAGATGACTCGGATGTCTTGAATAAGGTGATCCTTGACATGAAGGATGAACTTGCGAAATTAAACGAAAGTGAACTTGGATCCTATTATCCCAGTGTGTGGAAGGTGCTTGGATTCAACAGGCCCCGGAAGGTGAAGAAAGAACTAGTGTCACTTCCTCCGGAACCCGGATCACTTTCGCCTAAAGCGCCTGAAACAGAGTTCGTTCCAGCACCGCCCCATTTTGCTTACTCAGAGCCAATTATTATTGATGTAAGCGTCTTGGCCGGTGAAGTCGACTCTGGTCGATACCCCAGCTGTAAGCGTCACACGGACGAGCAGAAGAACGACGAAAGCTTTCACCATAATGCCTGTTCCATTTGCAAAGACGATCGCGGCATTTTGTTCAAGTGTGACTTTTGCAAACACGTCAATCACTTAGAATGCATTCGCAGTCGCTTTATTGTTAAGGATCCAGAACCTCACGACGATTTTATGTGTAACAAATGCATTCAAGGGCTTCTGGCAAAGCGTCGACGTGCTGAAAAGCGTCGGTTAGGAGCCGTAACCAAACCAGGTGTTTGTCAGCAGGACGATTTGCAGAATCCCGCCCTCGATGCCCAACTTAGCGCCGACCAACCAGAAGCCGGAAAAGAAATTGAGTTTTTGGTTGCCCATGCCCAAAATGTGGAAGACATTTTAGAGCTCGTCGAGGACTCACAGTCCCGGCTTCAGCAATTAGTAAAAACGGCCAATATGAATGACTTGCGCCGTGGCATGCTTACTCTGTAATTCTATTAGATACTTCTCTTGCTAAGATATTTTGCAACTTGGTTGTAGTGCGAGATGAGAGCTCGAAAGTAATAAGTAGAAAAAAAGTGAGCGAAAAGCCTTGACTCTAAACGGAACGGCAAAAGAGCGCGGCCTCGCTCGATTTGGAGGGAAGGTGACACACGAGCACTGCTTAGATTTATTCATTAGACACCCGGGCGACTTAAATCCATCGTGGCGCAGACAACGACTACTTTAAGTAAGTAATGTTACTTGGCTGCATTAATCATTTGCCAACAAAAAGTCAATACAAATAATTATTACTTCATTGGTATCATTGATTGTATTATTGAAAGGTGTGTTTTCTTATTAGAGATGTTGATGTTACAGGTTTGCTTTGGACGGCCATTTTCCGCTTTGGAGCGGTTTTTCGTTCGCCAGAAGATGAATGATGTGATTCCTTCTTGATCCCGGTGTTGCCTTGGTTGTTGGCCGCAGGCTGGCTACATGATTTTACGTAGGACTGGTACTTGGTGATTTTTGCCTCCGAGCTGTTCATTTTTTGAACATTTCCAGTACTCGGAGGGCAATCAGAAGCCTTCAAAGGTGTTAACAGAACTTCTCTTGCTCTGAATACAATCGCCACATCAGCTTGGCAACACCTTTTCAACTTAATTACGCTCATTGGGCTTTCTACACCATTCAATCGTACTCGGCTTACTTCATATAATACGTACTTACGCGTATTCCATTTTGACTTCTTACTTGATGTTTTCCCAGCAGAGGCCCATATATTGGTGCTTTGATTTTTGATTCATTGACATACGGACGGTCGAACGAACGAACCAGCTACAACCCACATCATTTCAATACCATTTAAATTCCAATGGCGGACGACGACGGCGGCCCGGCTGCCAGCCGCACGCGCAGACGCGCCACCAAGGCAGTGAACTACGCCAAGGAGCAAGAGTTTAGTGATGCGTCGGACATCTTCCAGGATAGTGAGCCTGATGAACCCAAGTTCAAGAAGCGGGGAAGAGGTCGAAAGAGTGACACCAATGAGCCCACAGAAGATGATGACGATGGCTACAAGAAGGCGGTCCCAGTTTATACCGAACGCGGGTACGATCCAGCTGTGCCGCCCATTCGCGAAAGGTTTCCCTTTTTGCCTGAATTTGAGGCTGATGGTTCTCCACGTATTGAACTTATTGTCGGACGTCGTCCAATCGACGAGGATGGCAATGTCGAAGACGAGGAGGAAGAAAAAAAGGACGATTTAGAGGCCGATGAGGAGCAAGAAGGTACAAATGGCAGACGAAGAAGCCGCTCTGTCGCCAAGCCTAAATCCAAGGCTTCCCCTGAAACAAAAATGGATAAGGGCAAGGATAACGATAAGTCCGGCCCCGTTGAGTATGAATACTTGATCAAGTATAGGGGACGCTCCTACTTGCATCTTGACTGGAAGACCGGGGGCGACTTAGAATCCATGGGCAAGACTGCCAAGACCATGTATCGTCGCTTTCTAAAAAAGATGGCTAATGGCGATAATGAGGAATTGGAAGATCCTGTATTTGATGAATCTTTTGTTTTGCCACAACGAATTTTGGACGAGGCCAAGCAAGAAATTACTGTGGAGCTCTCTGACAAGGAGCTCCTCAAATGGGAAAAGCAAAGAGCCAAAGAATTGGCCGCTGAAGGATCTTCTGATTCCGATGGCGATAAGAAGGACGTATCTGATAAAGGGGCAATCAAAGAGGATGAGAAAAAGGACGAGGAAATGAAAGCTGCAAAACAAACTAATGAAAAATTGTTGGACTGGGAAGAAAATGAAATTGATTTCAAAAACCTCTCACTGGATCGCTTGCGCAAAATGGCCAATGCGGATGGTCCTTACTACCCTGTCTTTGAGGGTTCTACCAATCCTTATCGCGATGGATACGTAACCGAACCCCCCAAAAAGCCTCGTGCATCTTACCTCTTTTTCCAGTGTACTATGCGATCTTATTACAAAAAGCGCTTCCCCAATGCCAGCGTGTCTGAATTGATGAGCATTCTTGGAGAGCAATGGAACCAGATGACCGAAGAAGAGCAGGCACCGTTCATGCAACTAGCTAAGGAAGAAGCTAAGCAACATCAAAAGGAACAATCCATGTTGGAAAAGGCCCAAAAGCCCAATGAAGTCTGGCAGCCCATTCGTCGTTGCAGTATGGTTCTGAAGCGTCTTCAGGCGGATGGGTTCGCCAGTATTTTTCTGAAACCAGTGGACATGAAAGAATTTCCCGACTACGATGAATATGTTGATACTCCCATGGATTTGGGAACAGTTGAAACCCGGCTTAACACGAAGAAATATTTAGCTCCCGAGCAGTTTGCCCGTGATGTTCGCAAGGTAAGTTCTTGATCTTTTTTTGAACAAATGCATTTTTTGTCAATGCTTGTTAACTCAAGCAGTAAGCATTATTTTACTTCAGGTTTGGCATAATTGCAAGATCTACAATCAGCATGGTTCTGCTATTTGGCATGTTGCCGATTACATGTCGAAACAATTTGAACGACTCTACCATGCTTGGGTTTTAGACTTCCGCGAGAGATACATCCGCTGGGCTAAACCAAGTGCCCGCCCCTGGGAAGACACGTGTCGCCAATGTGATGGAAAGTGCAATTCTCCCGATTCCGAGCTTGTCGTTTGTGATCACTGCGATGCTCCTTATGGCATCAAGTGTCTCCCGCAACCGCTCAAGAAGCTACCTAAGGGGATTTGGCACTGTGCTGATTGCAAGCCTAGGCTCCATACACTGAGGGGCGCTCGTATGCTTTCGGCTGTGGCAGAAAACGCCGCTCGAAAGAGAGCAGAGCTGGGAGATACTCCCAAAAAAACAATCAATCAGACCATGTATCTTGTGAAGTGGATGGGCCTAGGCTACGAATGTTGCACCTGGGAGACCAAAGAAGATATAAACGATCCTACTTTGATTGCTGAATTTCACAAACTCAATAATACGTATCCGGACGAACCAGACATGCCAGAATCTATTGTGAACAAAACGTTATCCGGCGCGAAACATTTGAACATGGAAAACGTTGGGGGAAGCACTTGTTTACCAGAATTGCGAACCCAGCTGTATGCCCAAACTCGAGCTCTTCAATTCTCCAAGTTTGGAATGGAAATGCCCGATCCTCTGTGCGCGGCATGTGGGCCCAAGGCTAAGGCTGCGAATATTGTCAAACGCTTTGTCAGCGACGATGAACCCTCCACGGGTTCTCATGGTGAAATGAACGGTACTGCCCGAGGTGAAGCCATTTCTTTTGACAACGTCAATTCCAACAATTCAGTTTCCATGGAGCGGGAAGTAGTAGAGGTTGTGTCGTCCTTGACGGACGTCGTAGCTAAGGATCGTATGATTGAACTGCAAAGCAAGGTCAATGAGTCGTTGCCACCCCTTCTTACAGGCGAGTATGATGCTATAGTACCAATCACTTCAAAAGGATTGATGATGAACGTTGGGGAGATTCACGGTTCTGTTGCTTTCCTGGGATACCGCAGCTTTCCAGACGGTAGTAGAGGTCCTTCCGAAATTCAAAAGCTAATTAAGAATGTCGGGGACAAGATTATTGCGGTCGATGGCCAAACCACCATCAATAAATCATTCACCGAAGTCATTGGGATGTTAAAAGAGAGCGGGAAGAACAAGTTCGCTTTTATGCGTTTCTTGGAGACTCGCTACAGTGTTTGCGATAGCGATATGGCCAGCACCGGTGTGACAGGGCGATACGCTTTTGAGGAGCTACAAAAGAAATTCGCCATTGACCGTGAACGCTTGTTAATCAAGCGTAAACAGCAGTTGATGGAAAATCACGATGATCTTGTAGAAGAAGCCGAAGAAAGTGACGGTAGCGCCGCGGCAGACACGGATGACGAGTCAGAAGGGGACAGCGAGGGCGAATTTCAGCCCGACAGCGATGCTGAGGCTGATGAGTTGATGAAGAAGAGGCGAAAACCCAAGAAGTCAGCTAGCTTTGATTCGGTAGTGGCCGACGAGAAACCCGTCGATGACAAAATTCCAGGAACAATGTCAGGTGACCCCGCGGAAACCTTAAAAGGTATTGAAGAGGTAGAAAAAGGTACTGTCGAGCCTATCATCCTTCGCCACGAAAAGACGCAATCGCTAGCACATCGGCTACTGGATGTTGATATTGGAAATAGCAGCGATGAAGGTGGCGACGATAGTTGCGTCTACTTCATGGATGGTGTGGATACGACTTTCACCAGCATGACTGTCGCCACGGAAGATGTGAAGGACTTGATTGCTGAGCCCAGTGAGACAGACGGGGAGAAGTTCAAAGTGGATCAACCTGACAAGAAGGAGAAAGAAGCAACTGTTCCAGTGAAGCGGAACGAATTCTCTGAACTTGGCGAGCGTTCAAAGCTTGCAGCCTCGGTGCTATTGGTCAAGGTGCCTCCTGAAGAAGAGGACTTTGACAATTTTCCGTATCCTTCCTCCAAAGCTATGGAAGCTGAAAAAGCCGAACACGCCAAGAAAGCCGAGGATGACGCCAGGTCTAAGATCCCCGGCAGCCCAGAAGCTGGTCAACAGGGCAAAAAATCTTCTGTCAAGATTGAACAGGTAGATCATACTACGGGCGAGGTTGTAAATGTGTGGGCAAACATTCAAAGTGCCGCCGCTACTCTTCAGATTCCTTTAAATGACATGAAGCAATACTTGGCAGCTGCAGAAGAAGGTCAATATAACGAAGACATTGGCGAGACCTTGGGTGGCTTTAGCTGGCGCTATGCGCTTACAGGTGCTGAAGTGACTGCCGGGCTTGAGACGACAGGAAGAGGGAAAAAGGGACGAGAGGCATGGCTGGAGTTTCGCGAGAAGCTTTATGACCCCTCTGAACCTCATCCTTACAAGAATGGCAACCGCTTGCGAGACTACCAAGTAGATGGTGTTAATTGGCTCGCTAGTACCTACTACAAGCGCCATGGCTGCATTCTTGCCGATGGTACGATTTCATGGCCTTTTTGTGTTTTTGCGTGTATGTTTATTGAAGCAATGATTTCTCACCCCTAATTTCCTTTTTTATCGAAAGAGATGGGACTTGGTAAGACTGTTCAAATCGTCGCGTACATTGAGCACCTTTATCGCGTGGAAAAGATCAAGCGTCCGTATTTGGTCGTGGTGCCACTTTCTACGGTGGAACACTGGCGTCGCGAATTTGAAGGTTGGACAGACATGGTTTGTTGCGTCTATCATGATCGGCAGCGTGTTTGGCGTGATGTTCTGAGAGAGTATGAGTGGTACTACAAAGACCGCCCACACACGGCTGATTTTCTTAAGTTTGATGTCCTTGTCACGACATACGACACTTTGATCGGCGATTTCGATGTTATAAGTCAAATACCCTTCCGAGTGTCAGTTGTTGACGAGGCCCATCGTCTGCGAAACCAGAAGGGAAAGCTTCTGGAATGCATGCGTGAAATAAGTGCCAAGGGGAACCTTCAGTACGGCTTTCAGAGTCGCGTGCTCATGTCGGGCACTCCTCTTCAGAATGACTTGACAGAACTGTGGGTTTTGCTGAATTTCATCGAGCCGTTCAAGTTCCCTGATCTCGACGATTTTCAGGCCAGCTTTGGAAACATGGCCAACAGGGCCCAAGTTGAGGCCCTTCAGGCCATGATTAGTCCCTATATGCTGCGTCGGATCAAGGAAGACGTTGCGACGGATATTCCTTCCAAAGAAGAGACTGTCATTGATGTGGAACTTACGAGTCTTCAGAAGACGTATTATCGTGCTATTTTTGAGCATAATCACGCTTTTTTGAGCATGGGAGCTACACGTACCAATGCCCCCAAGTTGATGAATATCCAGATGGAGCTCCGGAAAGTGTGCAACCATCCTTTCTTGCTCGAAGGTATTGAACATCGTGAAACAGATCGCCAGTACCGAGAATTCCAAGAGAGGGGAGCATTTGAGGATAAGACGCCAGGCGAGCAGCATCAGATGATTACCGAGCAAGGTATGATTATGTGCAGTGGTAAAATGGTCTTGCTGGACAAGTTGCTGCCCAAGCTACGACAGGAAGGGCACAAAATTTTGATCTTTAGTCAAATGGTTAAAATGTTGGACTTAATCTCCGAGTACTGCGAGTTTCGAACATACCCTTACGAGAGACTAGATGGGAGAGTCAGAGGTACAGAAAGGCAAAAGTCTATTGATCGTTTCGAGACCGACCCCAACGCTTTTCTTTTTTTATTATCGACAAGAGCAGGCGGAGTTGGCATTAACCTCACAGCCGCCGATATTTGTATCATTTTTGACTCTGATTGGAATCCACAGAACGATGTTCAAGCCCAGGCTCGCTGTCATAGAATTGGACAAACCAAGGATGTCAAGATCTTCCGATTGGTCACCAGTCGAACCTTTGAGCAAGAGATGTTTGATCGGGCCAGTAAGAAGCTTGGTCTTGAACAAGCTGTCCTCGGAACCTTTGAACAGGCCGATGACGACGACAAGCCTACGAATCAGGAAATGGAGCAGTTACTTAAGAAGGGTGCTTACGCTTTGCTTCAAGACGAGAATGACGAAGAAGGCAAGGCTTTTTGCTCCGACGATATCGAAAATATTCTCGCCAAACGTACACGAACGCGCGTCATCGAGGGCGCTAAAAGCGCTTCCTGGCTGAACAAGCAAGGTACGAAAATCACTGAAGGATGTCTGTTTTCGGTCGTTTATGTCTCGTTTCTAACTAATTTCCTCGGTATTGTCACATAGGAATGGTCGTAAGTAAGTCGAAATTCTCTAGCGAGGCTGGCGCCCAGCTGGACATGGACGACCCGAACTTTTGGCAAAAGGTCATGCCTGATTTCGTCACGCCTAGCATCATGGTGACCAACCTTGATGAGCTTTCTCTTGCTGTGCTCGGCAAGTCTACCAAGAAAAAGAAGAGTCGACGTGGCCACGGTCGTTGGAAAAAAAAGTACGAAGCTGAAGCTGCTGCCAAAGCGGCCGCGGAATTAGTTGCTCAGGCGGCCGGAGCAAGTGCAACAATCGAGAATCCGCCAGAAAACGGCGCAGCTGGTCAATCTGCCGCAGTCCTGAATAATGATACTATCAAAGGAACGTCGGCTGCTGAAATGCTGACAACTGACGAATCTCAGCCTGGGAACGGCGAGATGAAGTCGGACGCCATGGAATTTGATTTACCCCCGAAGGACGACGAATCTATGGCGGATGCGGAGCAAGAATCTAATAGCGGAGAAGATATTTTTAAGGTCAACAAAGCTGCCACAAAAGATGACGAAGAAGTCGAAAGTTGCGAAAAGGAGAACAACGATGATGGCGACGACGGTGATGACGACAACAGCGACGAAGAGAGCGACGACGAAGAGACAAAGGAAAAGAAGATGCAGCTTACTCGTACCAACCAAAGAAAGGTGGCCAAGTTCATTTCAGATATGAAGAGTATGATGGAAAGTGTTTTAGACGAAGCCGAAGATGGCTCGTTGCCAGCTATTGAGAAGGAAACCTGTCAAGAGTTGCTCTTGCAGATTTCTATCAATCAAGGTCTCTTTAACGAGCAACAGCGCCACTACGCCCGTTCCATGTTGAAGAAATTGGAAGGAGACAGAAGACGCAGATGCCGTACTTCAGATACGAATGAGCGATTTACTCCTGGGCGTTCAGGTCGCGGGTTTGATGACGAAAGTTCCATTCCAGAAGCACTGCGCATTGTTTCGTCGAAAAAAGTCAAGCGGAAGCGGCGCAAAAAGTGGGAAATGGAACGCGATCGTGCTCTGGAAGCTGAACGGAAACGACGTGGGCTGGATTCCGACGACGAACTGGACACTGATACTTATAAGTACGATTCCGATGATCCTGGGAATTGGTCAGATGTTGCCGATGATATCAAGAAAAAGAGTGTCATTAGCCGGAAGGAAGCCAAGCGCCGTCGCCAATGGGCCGCCGACGATGACGTCGCCACTGCAGCGGGCCGCCCTTGGCCCGTTTTCCCTCGTGATGTCGTGTCTGACGTTCTTCGCACTGTTATAGAAGAGGTCATGAAGTTAGACGAGGAGATTGATGGCGTTTTTTCAGTCCCTGTTCCAAAAGACGAATTTCCTGAATATTACGAGCAAATTAAAAAGCCGATGGACTATGGTACAATCAAGAAGAAAGTTGAAAAGGGTGAATATAGGTCTGCCCAGGCCATGCAAAAAGATCTCATCTTGGTGATGCAAAACTGTCTTCAATTCAATTCTCCCAATTCAGACATCGTAAAAGAAGCCAGACAACAAGCTCTGCGAAGGCCAAGCATTCTCCGCAAGGCTGCAGAAAAGCACGATCTTTTCCTGACCGAAGATGGTTCTGTGTTGAAGATAGTAGAGGAATATGAAAGACCTAGGAAGACTAAGATAAAGAAAAGGAAGCGGAGAAGACGGAATCCTGTTACAGGCGAACTTGAGGACCCACCTCCTTCCTCTGGTGACGAATACTCAGATGAACTAGCACAAAATCTCAGTACGCAGATGTCAATGGGAGGAGGCAAGAAGCGAAAGCGCCGCCGCCGCAATCCAGAAACGGGAGAATTGGAGAGCCCACCACCTGCCTCCGACGAAGAGGAGAAACAGAAAAAAACCAAGCGCAGGCGAAAGCGCAACAAAATCACAGGTGAGCTTATGCCTCTCTCCCCATCTTCCAGTGAAGGTGAATCCACGCCTGGACCGAAGAAGAAGCGCGAGAAACCCAACGCTGCAGTGCAGGGCAAGGATGACTCGCAGGAGAGTGACTCAGACAATAAGCCAATTGCTTCTCTGAAGAAGAGGTCAAGCAATTCGAATAGCAAAAAGGAAACTGCTTTGGTAAATGCCGCTGAGAAAAAAGAAGCGTTGTCTCAAGAGGAAAAGGACTCAATTTTTAGAGATGTAAATTATTGGAAGTCTGAACGCGAGAAGCTGGATGGGAGTTTCATGGCTGCTCGTTCTTTATTTACGAAGCATGGACCATGGAAAATTTCGGAGGTGGACACTGAACGAAAATTTCGCTTGATTGCCAAGTCGGCGTTGACGAAGATGGGAAAACACGATGGATTTTCTGTCTTTGCGACTTACGTCAGTGATAGTGAAGCCCCTGGCTACAGTGATGTCATCAAAGAGCCCATGAACTTTGGTAAAATGCGAGAAAAGATAGAAGCGAAAGAATATGGAACGGATGAAAACGCTTTGACTAAGCTCTACGAAGACTTCATGCTGATTTTTGACAATTGTGCCCTTTACAACGACGACAACGAAGAAGTAACCACAGAGGCTGCACGTGTCTTCGCGCTTCTACCTGAAACTTTTGCTGCGTCCGCAGCTGCAGTGTTGAAAAAGAATCAAAATATGTAATAGATCTGTGAAGAGCTCTGCTTTTGTGTCGTGCGATAGTATCGGCTCTTGGAAGTGGCGATTTGTTGAGAACAAAAGCTGCAGTCTCACTTCTTGAATCTATTTCCACAAGGTAGTCTGACAGCGACAACCAGCATAGCCATGAGTGCCACTGCAACAGACACAAAAGGTCGTACCAAATGTCCATCAACACAAGGAATAACTTGGTCGACCTCTTGTTGGGTCAAAGGATCTTGACGAAATGATCTTGAACCTGTTCTTAAAACTATCTCTCCCTCAATATTCTTGATTAAAACCTCGGTAGACTTTTTATCCCAATCAATTAACAATTGACCAAAATTGCGACCAATGTAGTAGTTGCTGGTATCGTCAAAGCGATTTCGGTTGTAATGATCCAACAGGGGCTGGCACATGTCTCCATAAAAAGGCTGGGAGCAATCGTGAGTCAAACCACTGCTGGTGACCTCCAGAAAGCTTTGCTTCTTGGGGTTGGAGGTGCTGTCGATGCTGGCCAGCGGATCTAGAATTTCGGCGTGGTGTACATCGCCCGACAAAACGAACAGACCCGACACACCACGCCCCAAGAGCCTAATCAGCCGTTGTCGTTCCCTGGGAAAATGTCCCCATCCTTCAACGGTGGGATTAGTGGTCAAGACTTGAATCGAGCTTACCACAACGTGAACAGAGGCCTGGCTATGTCGCAGCTCGGCTTCCAACCACTGCCATTGTTCCTCTCCCAAAACACTTGTACCCATACAATCCCACAAGGGCCACACTTTATTTATATTGAAGCCTGCGAGTATCCATCGAACGCCAGCTGATATTCCCGCCCCTAGTGGTATCTTGCTGGCAATGGAGGGAAAACAGTGATGGCCTCGGTGCCACCGTGTATCTAAAAATAGGAACTTAACTCGTTGCGTTGGGTCCTTCCCCACCAGATCAACACTGTAGTAGAGACCGTGTCGGTTTTTTAGCGGTGTCAATCCGAGAAAATCATAGAAAACAGCAGCTCGTTGCATTTTTTGCGGCATTTCATATCCCATATCATTGCCACCATAGTCCTGTAAAATTGAAGCCGTCAAACAAGGAGCAATGTGAAAACGACAGAAATCTATAGACGAATACCGTCTTTACTCTTTACTAAAATGGGCTTACATGATCATCCCAGGTACCGAATATTAAACCGTCGCTACTTAGGTTGTTGGTCTGAAGTAGATCGCGATATCCTATTGTTTCGTTGTTTTTCATGTCCTCAAATAGTTGTTGCAGCATGGAGACAGATGCTACCTTGCGTTTGGGAGGATATACGGCATCGCCTGTCCATAAAAAGGCATCCGGATTCTGTTTTTTAATGGTGGACCAAATGTTGTGCGTATCATGGGCTTCAATTTTACGTGTATTGTGACAGGAACCAAAGGCAACGTTTTCAACTTTCTTGGAACGAACAAAATCAGCTTCTCTGCCACTGGCAAAGTCCACAGCAAGCACGACAGTGGTCAATGCGACCAATGATACGACTTGCACTAGTAGTAGTCTCATTGTTCCGCTGGTATTTCGATATGACCAGAAGTCTGGAGCCAAATATGGATTGTGAATGTTTGTTTGTGCGGTCTGGTCTGTCACTCTGTCACGTCGCTTCTAATTGATGCTATGGACCAAAGCACGACTGAGATTTGTCGTTGCTGTTGCTCATTTTTTACTATTATTTTTGTTATTATTTATTTACTGTATTTTCTGAAACTGCAACGGCTCCCAAACAACTTTCATTATTATTACTTATTACTCCGAGTATCAGTTTCGATATTTCGATTGTTTTCTTGTCCCTCCAGAACTCTTTAAGTCAATTCAAAAGTCGTTTTTCAAACAAACCAGCATTCCAAGTGCAACCATGGGCGTCTGCCAGAGTTCTATGTGCCAATGCATCGACGAGGACGCAGCGGTGCTGCATCAGCATCGTCAAAAAGCCGTCTTGACGAAACCAATGAAAGGAACCAGTCGCTTCTCTAAAACCAACAAGCTCAAGCTAGAATTGATCTCACCCACAAATACTGAAGTCACGACGCCTGGATCGTCCTTCTACACTCCAAGTAGCACCATTCGCGCCACCACTCAAAACCACGACGGCCCTCTAAGCTTGACATCACTGTTGCCTTCCACAAGTGTCGCCACCAGTAATCACGACAACAACAACTCAAACTGCCGTCCTTCCAAATTTCTTTTTGACAATATTTGTGATTCGGATTCTTGCATGAGTGACGACGACGCTCTAAGCGACGAAGATGAAAGTATCGATGCATGCATCGAACAGTTAGACAATCGCAACAGGTCGAGGCAAAAATCATTTCCAGAAAGAACTACGGCTAGCACGACTAAAGACCCAAAGTCTGTCATTCTCAATCCGCCTCTGATCGCTCCTCCGCCGGGAGAGGTTCAGCAGTTATTGAATGATGCCGAGACCTTTCAACAGGTCCATTCCAAGACTTGCTCTGTGAAACATGACATGTTACAACACTTCAAAGCGTTAAAAGCTGAAGTGGTCAAACGGGAGAGCAATGAAAAACAAAACAAACGAGAATTAAAGTTAAAAGATAGAAAACAAGACGTGGAGGGCTATTGTGCTCTCTTTTCAGATTACCGAAACATGCAAGAACTGCATGAAGCAGCAGTTCGCGAGAATGGTAGCTTTGGTTTGAATAACAGTAGCTCATGGTTTGTCAACTTTCGGGAAGAATCAAAGATTCGCCCTCACAGCAAAACCGATCCAGGCCAGGAGGATGACAATCAGACCTTGCCGTCAAAATTGTCGTTGCTGTCAGAAGGCACTCTAGAAACTCAACGAAACCTCTTTGCAGAGAAAAGAAAACATCGAAAAGAACGTTTCCTTGCACGTAGGCGAAAACAAGTGGAAGAAAATGGTATTTTTCTTGTCGCAGCTCAAAATCAGAAGCAAGAAAAGGAAGAAGCGCATGATTGTACACTTGAAGAGAGCAAGGATTTCGAAGCTAATTTTAAAGCTTTCATGATTGACTCGCATATTCAAAACGTTGCTCACCAAGAACCCTGTACGCACGAAGTCTGCCCCCTTCCAATGGAAGGTGTGACAAACGAATCTCCAAAATTAGCGCTCGATAGTACCTTTGATTATGGCCCAATCAAAACAGACAAATTTGCATTTGCGGACAGTTCCAAGGGAAGAACCTCTCCGATCACAGAAATTCAATTCTCAACGAACGACAAGCCAAAGGACGATACCAGTGGCATTACCATGCTTGATTTTGAACGCGATTTTTTACTCCACCGAGGCCGCCGTCGCAAGAAAAGAGAATCTTTTCAGGATGAGAAGGGTTCATTAGGATCTACTTCTTTAATTTCAAGAGGAGAAATCCCCACATCACCAGAGGAGAACGATTCTCCGAAACCTAGTCTACAATGTGAGGTTGTCACACTTCAAAATATATCATTGGGCGAGAGAATTTTGAATTTGGAAAGAAAGATGGGCATGGCTGACCATTCTTTGAACCAGGCAATCAAACAAACAGAAATTGAGCGTACACAGGTTAGTGGCAAATTATCAAACCATAATTACCATTCAGTAGCCGGATCGGCGACGGCAGCTGAAACTGCAGAGTCACCTATTCCCGACTGTCAAAGTCCTCCTACTATAATTCTACCAACTCCTGCCACTAACTTGGAACCCACCAAGCTGGAAATCATATTCGAACAGTCTTCCGATGTCCGTGAGCGCATTGTTTTGGGAAATGCTTCCAAGTGCCAGAAGCAAACTGAAACTAATATCGAGTTTATGTCAGAGGACCATGCTATGGTAAAAGTAACCAAGCATCCTTTTGAAGGGAGTGCTTTTGTCGTGGATCAAGCTGGCAATGAAAGAGGATTGTTTCTTTCTGCACCAACGCAAGATCCTAACAATTCTGTTGCCAGTACTTCTTTTGCGAACGATATTACCGACCAGATCCATAACATTGTTTCCAAGTACCGCAATGATGGCATCGTTGATGCTCATGCTTTATACCAAGCAGGTTCTCAGGTAGTGGACAACGATTCCTTCGATCAAGCCAAAGGAAAGCTGTTTAGTGCATAGATCTTCAATTAAACTACTACAATAAAACGAAGCCTTTTAAATCAATCAAAGAGGTACTACTATATCAAACACAGAATTATGTACTATTGACAAATGCAGCTATTATATTCCATCCGAAAAGGACGAGTATCGGTACAAGAGAACTTCGACTTCTGTAGTTGTCGAAATTGAAATTTAAAAATCAAATTTAATGTTCATTTTCTGTCTTGGTCCAGGCCACTTCTCCCGGTAGACGCTGCACAGAGTCGACACCTTCGTTCTGGTCTCGCGACCACCAGTAGGGATCTTCTTCTGCTCGAGATGCCCATTCTTCTTGTACCGAAGCAAAATCTACGGAAGCATCGTCGCGTTCTTGACGGCGTCGTCCAAAAAAGCTCCAGGCAGGATGGTAATTATCTGTTGAAAGCTGGTCATGTGTCACTGGCAAAAGTGAACTGCGTAAGGGGTCGTTTCGATCCATTGCAGCTGATGAATTGTGCTTCCACCACCACGGACGAAGGGGCATGCGATTGCGCCGTTCAGCGGATTCTCTATCCCGTTCGTCTTGTTGGTGCTCCAATGTGTTCAGCGACGTAAGCAACTTTTGAACGAGCTGCCAGCGAACTGACTCTAAAAGAAAGGCTCCCAGTAAAAGCAAGGTCAAAGTCTGCCTGTGATTATTGGCCCAGCTTTGCCATGTCTTCCACAGGAGTTGGTGATGCTTCGTGTAAGATTGAACCCGTCCGGGAATGGACAGATTGGTGAACATGGCGGCAAACCAAATCAAAGCTAGAATAGGTGATGTTCCAGCGGATGTAACGAGGCCAAAGCGCTCACAGTGATTCGTAAATAGGGCAAGTGTGCCAAAAATGGCTCGGAGCAAGAGCAAAATTCCCACAAACAGGATCAGAGCGATCGTGATGGTCTGGACTTGCTTGTTTTCTTCAGCCAAGAGACTTCCATAGAGGATAATGCAAAAGCCCAAAATGATATCGATGACATGCCATACTTTGAGGACATTATAGAGGCAATAAAAGCTACAGCCATCTGGGTCCACCTCGTCTCCTGCTACTCCAACTTCATGACTCGTGTTATTCTGCTGCGTTTGATGATTAAATTGAAAGGAAGATTGAGCATGATTATCATGGTTATTCATCACGGCATTACCCCATGGATCATCGATTGTGTTGTCTGTCATTGTAGCTTGATGAATTGTAGTTGCCTTTTTTTAAGTTGTTGTACCGAGAGAGGACTCTTTGACGCTCTTGATGATTCTTCACATAGGTTTGCTGTTTCTGTTGCTGTTGCTGTTGCTGTTGCTGTTTGTTCGTGCTGTCGTCGTCGTTCAGAGCCAGCCAAAGGGAACGTGAGACAAGGAGACCCGAATCCGACGTCACCGGAATGACCCGAAATGCCCCATCCCGTCTCCCACTCAGAAACAGGAACACATCGGGAGAAATCGGATACG
>Ga0100391_1000868_pt1 | contig 34536 bp, 33 predicted proteins | sample CryGeymeta201515_FD_81541 | JGI IMG/M metagenome (GOLD analysis project Ga0100391, IMG submission 81541) | Groundwater microbial communities from Crystal Geyser aquifers in Utah, USA - Crystal Geyser metaG 2015-15 | ecosystem: Environmental > Aquatic > Deep subsurface > Groundwater | place: USA... | reverse complement strand
GTTTCTCACCTGCAGCAGGAATACTAATAATGAAATTACTACCCTGGCCTTCTTCTGATTCAACATGGATGCTAAAATTATGAGCTTCAATGATTTTTCGTACAATACCTAAACCTAATCCGGTTCCTTTTTCGCCAAATGTGCCCATCGTGCTTTTACGTGTGAATCCTTCAAACAATTTAATCCTTACCGATTCGGGCATGCCAATACCGGTATCGCGTACAAAAATTTCATACTGGCCTTTGTTTACGCGGCTTCCAATTGTTATAGTACCTCCTTCGGGAGTAAATTTAACAGCATTACCAACTAAATTATTCAAAGCCTGTCCAAGCAAGGTTTCATCTGCAAGTAATTCAAAATTGCTCTTGTTTTCAAAATCTTGTACTAATGTGATGGATTTCTGTTTAAGTTTCATTTGTTGCATGCGTTCAACATAGGCTCCCAACTCATTAATATTGAAGTTTTTAAGGTGTATTTTAAAGTTTCCAAGCTCCAGATTCGACCAATGGTAGAGTTTATCATTATAATCGAGTAAGCGCTGCATCTCATCGCTGATGTCATTAAGCAACTCTTTTTGGTTCTCGTTCAGTTTTTGCAGCATATCCTCATCCTGCAAAAGCAGGTTGGCAATGCCTATCACAGCCCCAATGGGCGAGCGCAAATCATGCGAAACAATAGAAACAAACTGATTCTTAAAGTCGAGAAGCTTTTTCAGTTCACGCTCGGTGCGGGCTAGCTGATCCAGCGTAAGCTTTTGTTCGCGTGCTTTTTGAATCAGTTGATTGTCCTGTCGCCCTTCTCTGTTCACTGATCTGATAAGCAGGTAGTTGATTTGATCGTGATGGAGTGCAATGGCCTTGAGGTAAATCTGTCGGCCAGTAATGGTTTCTTCTTCCCAGATACCAGATTCAATTTTGGCATCGGATTTTCCTTCCCAGCACGTAGCAGCTTCATATTGAAATACTTCAATAAATGGGAAGGCTTCAGTCATAGCAACTTCTTTCTCGCTGAGCAACCTGGCCTGTTGAAGTTCTTTCATCCAAACGGGTTGATTACCCAATGGTTTATAGCTTTCATTTTCATAGATAAAGGTGGCAAAATCAAGCAGGTGAAAAGCTGAAAAATGATTGTTATCAGTTTGGTTTTGAGTTTCTTTGGTTTTTAATCGTGTGCTGTTTACTTCCTGAAGCAATTGCTGAAGCTGTTCGGCATTGCGGGTTTGATCGACAAAAAACACCCAAAAATGCATCAATTCATCTTCAACAATATGAATCTCAGCATAATGCCCTGTTTTGATCTGAATATGTGGCAACACCATTGGGTTGATCATTGGCGGAATCATACCCGTGAGAAAAGGAGCAAGCGTTTCAATATCAGAATGCTTATCCGGCTTTTTATCGAGGTATTTATCAATTGATCCCATCCAATTGATCAATTGTCCGTCTTCATTCAGCTGCAGTATTGCCAAGCCAATATAGGGAGGGATTTTGCTGATAATATAGTCTGTGATGGCAGCTGTAAATTCTGGTCGGTTCATGATCTTTACTGGTTTTGAAGCATACTTTGAGTGAGCTGAACAAAGGCATCTTCTACATTGGTGCCCTCTTTTGCACTGGTATAAATTATCTGCCAGTCCTGTTGAATTAAGTTTTCAATCTGATTTTCAGTTATTTCCCATGTGTCCTGCAAATCCGACTTGTTTATTAATAAAATGAAGGGCGCATTTTTTGTTACGGAAGAAGCCATTTCATGCAGTTTAAGCGCTGTGTCGTAAGTATCGGCGCGTGTGCCATCTGCTACCAGAAAATATCCGGAAGATCCAATAAGATAAGTTGGTTTCACCTTCATAAAATCGTCTTCTCCGTGAATATCCCAAAGCAGCAGCGTGACATCTTCCCCGTTAATATGTACTTCTTTCTGATCTATTTTAACACCTATTGTGGTTTGATATTTTTCGCTAAAAATACTGCGTACAAACCTTTGCACAAGGCTTGTTTTGCCAACAGCGAAAGCGCCAACCATGGCAATTTTTTTCTTTATCATACTAAACTATTTTTCTGCTACATTAAAACTTACACTTCTAACTTCTTCTTTTTTGGCAAGATCTTCATTGTAAATCACTTTTGCTGTAAGCAATTCGGCTGGCACACCAGCTTCGAGGAGAAAACCTATGAAGTTTTTTGCACGCGACATTGCAACGCGTTCGTTTGCTACGGTATTTCCGGCTCTTGTGGTTACTGATTGAACCTCAATAATATAATTCTTGTTGTTTGTGCGATTGTATTCATCTAGCAAAGCAGCTGCATGCGTAAGATTGCTGAACTGTTTTTGCTGTTCGTCGTTCATCTTGAGTTCATTCACATCAAAAATAAAACGGTAAGATGCAATATCTTCGATTATCCAACTCAGATCGCGCAGAGTTTCATCTATTATTTTCAAATCATCAACATTCAAACTATGCACACCCCATACTTTATGGAAGTTATTGTGCAGCAAATCAAGCCATTCTGCTTTGCATGTGCCGCTGGCAATTAAAACACCTTTGGTATAAGATAAGTTCACTGTTTCGGGAGGTGTAAGAGCTTTATTTGCACGCACGATAACAATGGAACTGTCGAGCGAAACAAATGGTTTTAATTTGAATACAGCTTCATCGGCCTCGAAGGCATGCTCAGTCATGATCTCCTGTGGCTGACGCGCCAATTCATCTTTCAATCCATAAAACCAAAGCTGTCCGTCTTGCTTTTCGGTTTGCGAAATTAAATAGCCGTGTTCATTTTTAAAGGCTTCCGTTAATGCATTAATTCTGATGTTTTTTTGTGCTTTCTGATAGATCAGATAACCAATTCCTGTAAAAACTAACAGCAGAAGAAACATTGCAAAATAGGGAGGTTTTTTGCGTTGATCCTTTTTTTCTTTCCTCAAACAAGGCTTTAAAAACTTCGAAGTGTGCGCAAAAACAGCTGTTTCACCTTCAAACTTTTCCAAATCAGGGCGATGGTTATAATGCACGGCTTCGATGGCTTCTTTCAAATCGAGCCGCAAATCTGGCGGTGGGTTGCCAGCTACAACGGCTGCAACAATGGCATGCGGACCTTGCTCAATCCACAAATTCGTTTCACCGATTTTAATGGTCTCCACACCATCGCGTTCGTTCGAATGAAAGGAGTCTCTCACAAAATCGCCAATAGCCGAAAGCATTGAAGCTACCATATCCGCTTCAATATCGGCCACATGTTCAGCCTTTTCGTGATGGAGCAAAAGTGCTGATTCGCGATGGATCAAAAAGATATGCTTCACCTGAAAAAGGTAAGCGTGCGAAAGCATTATTTCAAGGTAAGAACTTTTACTGAAAAGTGCCTGCATGCGCCATTTGAGGTGTTTTGGCGAAAGTCCCGATTCAAGTCCCTGGTTTAAGGATTCGATGAGTCGTTTTAAGTCTTCGGATACAGCTTTCCGAATGGCCGGTCCCATGATGGGAAAAAGCAGATTGGCAAGGCGTTGAGGGTTTTTTTCAATGCTTTCCTGAATCATTTCTTCGAAGAACGGAAGTAAATCAGCAATGTGCACACTGCCTTTTTCGAGTAGCTGACGGATAGAAAAGGGGAGGAGCTCGCTAATCTCGACAGCAAATTCGTGCGGGTCGGTCATGAGCTGTTGCAACCTGTGCAAAGCGGGTTGTTCAAGACCAGTAATTAATGTCCTCAATTCATTTAGCTGCGCCTCGCTTAGCTTTCCTGATTCTATGTGCTGCTTATTCTCGTTCATATTTAGGGAGGTTCGTGGCTGTCAATTTATTCACTTTTTTTGCTGTCGGTTTTGTCTGAAAGGCTTAACGCAAGCTCCGACAATAAAACCGCCATAGCAGATCTGTCAATTTTATTTACCTGCAAATCAGCAAGTTTTTCGCTCCATTGCTTTTTCATAGCAGCTAATTCCGTATTGAATCGGTCTTCGAATTCCTGCTTGATGAGTTGCTGTTTTTGCTGTAAACGGCCAACTTCTTTGTGCAATTCTTCTATCCCTGTGCTGAGGTCTTGAAGCATTTTGCTGTTGCTTTCAAAATTATTTTTGAGCAAATCAAACTGTTTTTGGTTTGCTTTACTGATCTCGTTAATAGATTTTTTAAGCGCTTCCGAACTTCTTTCATCAAGATCTTGCAGTTGTTTGCTCCATTTTGAATCGGCTTCATCAAGCATGAAAGTGAATTGCTGATCCAGCTTTAAAAAGCGATTTTCGATTTCAGCGATATTATTTCCAAGCACAATTTCCCGTATCCTGGAAATGCTTTCGTTTGATTGACTCATATGCGCTTCATTTAAGGTTAGTCTGTTTAATCTTGTAAAGATAAGACCCTTTTGGATACTTGACCGTTTTCGGGTCAAAAAAAAATCTCCTTCTATAAGATGAAAGCTAATGACTTAAAGTATGATAGGATGAATTTTTGAAAATTTTAACGTGAGGTTTTTTATAATCTGGAATTGTTTACCGGTATTTTTTCCAGCCAAAAGCATTACTTTAAATTTAATTTAACAGGCTAATATTCAACAAAACTGCTTCAATCAATGTTAAGATTCCGGTAATCGGATGCGTAATTTTTATGTAATTTTGCCGCCCTGAATTTTTATTGAATAACAGACTAAAATACAAACGAATGAACCTGCGTGCATCACAAGATAACGTGCATGAATTGCTCGAGACACGACATTTAACGCCTTCTGCTTATGTGCTGAGGATCAGCCGGCGTGGGTTGAAATTCAGAAGCGGACAACACATCCTCTTAGGCGAAGCAGGGAGTATCCACAACAGAGAGTATTCGGTGTATTCAGCTGAAAGAGATGACTTTTTTGAAGTTTTAATCAAGGAAGTGGATGCGGGTTTGGTGAGTAAACAACTGAAAAAGTTTAAACCTGGCAGCAAGCTACAAATTGAAGGCCCTTTGGGATTTTTCACTATTGAACCTGAGTTGGTAAATACTGCTAAATTTTTATTTGTTGCTACAGGTACCGGAATTGCACCTTTCCATAGTTTTGTCCGTTCTTATCCCGAATTGGATTATAAATTGATTCACGGTGTGCGGCATGCCAGCGAGGCTTACGAAAAAGAATCCTATGACCCTGAGCGCTTTGTATTGTGCGCCTCGCGCAGTGCAGATGGTGACTTCAATGGCAGGGTAACGGATTACCTCAAGGCCAATCCGGTGGCACCAGAAACGCATTGTTTTCTTTGCGGAAACTTCGAAATGATTCATGAAGTATTTGAAATACTTGAACAACAGGGTGTTTCGCCACAGCAGGTACACGCCGAAGTTTATTTTTAAGCATTAACTGAGAATTCTTATGCAAAAATATCACCTTATTTCATTGGGCTGCCAGATGAACCTTTCAGACACCGAAAGGGTGAAAACGGTACTTCATGAACTTGGATTTGAACCGACAGAAAACGAAATGGAAGCCAGTGTTTTAGGAATAATTGCCTGTTCGGTTCGTCAAAAAGCTATCGACAAAGTTTATTCACGCATCGCTAAATGGAACAGACTAAAGCACCGCAAAAACTTACTTACTTTTGTTTCAGGCTGTATCTTGCCTTCGGATAATGAGCGCTTTCTAAAGCTTTTTGATCTGGTGTTTCCGATGAGCGAACTCCCGCACTTACCGGATATGATCAGGCAATATGGCATTGTTACGCCTGCTTCGCTGCGCCAAACGGATGATGGTCTTGTTTCAAAAGTGAAATCCGAAACGATTAAGCCACGCGATGGCGTTGGTTTTGTGCTGGAGGATGTTAAACTACCTAAAAAGCCTGCTGCTCCCAAACTCAATCCTGGAAAAGATATTGATGAGTTTTGGCATGTAGAACCTTCTTATACCTCTGAATTTGAGGCTTTCATTCCTATTCAAAATGGCTGCGATAAGTTTTGTACTTTTTGTGCTGTGCCTTACACACGTGGCCGTGAAGTTTCGAGGCCATCACAGGAAATACTGGATGAACTGGAAATGCTTGTAAACAAAGGATATAAGTCAATCACCCTGTTAGGTCAGAATGTTAATTCTTATGGCCTGGATAAAAAAGGCGATGAAATTAGCTTTGCAGAACTTTTGCGCAGGGTAGGGGAGTTTGGTCAAAAATCCGGGAAAAAGTTTTGGGTATATTTCACCTCACCTCATCCGCGTGATATGACGGATGAAGTGATCGAAGTGATTGCGCAATACGACTGCCTTGCCAAACAAATTCACCTTCCCGTTCAAAGTGGTGATGATAAGGTGCTGATGCGAATGAACCGCAAACATGCTATGGATAAATACCGGCATATCGTACATACAATCAGAACTTTGATCCCGCAGGCAACGCTGTTTACGGATATTATTGTTGGCTTCACCGGCGAAACGGATGAACAGTTTGAAAATACCCGCAAAGCCATGGAAGAATTCAAATACAATATGGCTTATATCGCGCAATACAGCGTCAGGCCAGGCGCTGCCAGCTCGCGATGGGAAGATGATGTGCCTAAGGAAGTTAAAAAACAGCGTTATCATATCCTCACAGAGGAACTTACAAAGCACAGCTTGGTTTATAATGAGCAGCTTGTAGGGAAAACGCTTGAGGTATTGGTTAGAGGTCATGACAGAAAAGCGGGTTTTTTAACCGGATATACCGAAGGAAAACTTGTAATACGCTTTAGCAGTAATGATAAAAATCTGATCGGACAAATTGTTGAAGTTAAGGTTGAAAGTGCCAGTCCGCTATCGCTCGAAGGAAGTCTGGTGATGGTAAACCAAATGGCAGGATAAGGAGATTTGGATGAAGAAAATTGCTTTTAAAACATTGGGTTGCAGGCTCAATCAATACGAAACAGACGCGTTGGCCTCGCGATTTCATAAGGGAAGTTATCAGATAGTAAATTATAATGAGCCTGCTGACATCTATATTGTAAATACCTGCACGGTCACCAATCAAAGTGATCAAAAATCAAGACAAACCATTCATCAGGCAACCAAAGCAAATCCCGATGGCCTGATGCTGGTAACAGGTTGTATGGCAACAAACCACAAACAATCCCTGCTCGAAACGCCCGGGATTGACTATGTGGTGGATAATGATCATAAGACTTCTATTTTCAGTTTAATCGAATCCCATTTCAGGGGAGAACATCCTGATCCCGAAGGCTTTGATGAAGATTTATTCAGCTACGATCCGGCATTCAAGACCTTCCATACACGCAGCCTGATTAAGATTCAGGATGGTTGTGATAATTTCTGCACCTTCTGCATCATACCTTCCGTGCGCGGCAGAGCGGTTAGCCGGCCTGTAAATGCGATCCTCGATAATATCCGGGAGGTTGTTGATCATGGATTCAAAGAGGTTGTGCTCACTGGTGTTAACATTGGTCGATACGAATTTGAGGGAGTGAATTTTGAACAATTGGTGGTAAAAATCCTGGAGTTGCCTGGCGATTTCAGGCTAAGGATTTCCTCCATAGAGCCGGATGGTTTTACGCCTCATTTTTTTGAATTGTTTCAACATGAGAAGCTTGCCCCTCATCTTCATTTATGCCTGCAAAGCGGATCAGAGGCTGTCTTGTTGAAGATGCGCAGGATGTACACTGCCCGCGAATTTCGCCACCTGGCAGAGCAGTTATGGGATCGCTATCCCGATTTTAACCTGACTACCGATATCATTGTTGGTTTTCCGGGCGAAACAGAGAAAGACTTTCAGGATACCGTACAAATGGCTAAAGATTTACGATTTAGTCATATACATACCTTTAAATATTCGGTGCGCAGCGGAACACGCGCCGAAAGAATGGATGGCCATCTTACTGAGAAGATTAAAAATCAGCGTAGTGCTGTGATCAGAAAAATTTCAGAAGAAAATAAGCAATTGTATTTTAATCAAATGATGGGCAAAGCACAACGCATGTTGATCGAAAGAATATCAGCAGATGGTATTGCGAGAGGCTATGGCGAAAATTATATTCCTCTCCGTTTAAAGGCAAATGGTTTAGAACGTAACCAATTCATCAATGTTTTGCCCGAAAGTCTCTATCACGGCAAAGAGAAAGAGCTTTGGACAAAACCAATAAGCTAATGAATAAAGGAAAACTTTTAAGAAAAAGTTTTTAGTTCAAAAAATATTTTTAATTTTGCAGCCCGAAATAAAAAGAAACTTTTAAGCGAAAACCGATATGGCAAATCACAAATCGTCGATCAAGAGAATCCGTCAAACAAATGCAAAACGTTTGCACAACCGTTATTATGCAAAAACAATGCGTACAGCAGTTAAGAAATTCAGAAGTCTTACCGACAAAGCAGAAGCAGAAGCAAAACTGCCTGCTGTTTATGCTATGATCGACAAACTGGCCAAACGTGGCATCATCCACAAAAACAAGGCTGGTAATTTGAAATCGAAGATCACAAAATACAGCGCAACTCTTTCATAAAGATTGGTTGTATTGCTAAGAAATTAGCCTCTTCTCAAGCAGAAGGGGCTTTTTTAGTTTGAGGAAATGGTGTAATTTCGCCCCCAAACAGCATAGTAATGACCAGCTATACGGAAAATTCCAGAAAATCGATCAAGCAATGGGCAGAAGATGATCGTCCGAGAGAAAAACTATTAGCCAAAGGAAAGGCAGCACTTAGCGACGCCGAATTGATTGCCATATTGATTGGTTCAGGAAATTCATCCGAATCGGCTGTTGAACTTTCCAGAAGGATTTTGCAGGCAGCTGCCGATAATTTGGTCGAATTGTCGCGCATGAGCGTTAGTGATCTCATTAAGTTTAAAGGAATTGGTGAGGCTAAAGCAATCAGTATTGTGGCAGCTCTTGAGCTTGGAAGGCGCCGACGATCGGCCGAAGCCCAGGAACGAAAGCGTATTGTAACCAGCAGAGACGCTTTCGAATACCTCTACGCCAATATGGCTGATCTGCATTATGAGCAATTCTGGATTTTATTGCTCGATCAGTCCAATAAAGTTATAGGTGCTGTGCAGGTTAGCGATGGCGGAATTGCCGGAACAGTGGCTGATCCCAAGCGAATTTTTAAAACTGCCATCGAACGAAATGCAGCTGCCATGATACTGTGCCACAACCATCCCTCGGGACAACTCAAACCCAGCGACGCCGATGTTAGGCTGACAAAAAAGTTGTTTCAAAGTGGCGAAATGCTGGAAATAAGAGTGATTGATCATCTGATAATTAGGCATGATCAGTACTTTAGCTTTTCTGATGAAGGAGTTTTATAAACTGAAAATGAATTAATATCGCATCCTAAGCATGATCAAAATTGTAACCATCATCGGTGCCAGGCCTCAAATTATCAAGGCAGCAGCATTGAGCAGAGCCATCAAAACTAATTTCAGCGATCGAATTCAAGAAATTATCGTCCATACTGGCCAGCATTACGACGAAAATATGTCGGAAGTCTTTTTCAGGGAATTAGGTATTCCGCTGCCAGACTATAACCTGAATGTTGGTTCGGCTTCGCATGGGGTGCAAACTGCCCGAATGATCGAAGGGATAGAAGCCATTCTGATCAAGGAAAAACCCGCCTGGCTGGTGCTTTATGGAGATACTAATTCAACACTTGCCGGTGCCGTGGCCGCTTCCAAGATTCATGTCCCCATCGCACATATCGAAGCTGGTTTAAGGTCGTTTAATAAAGCCATGCCCGAAGAAATCAACCGGATTTTATGCGATCATTGCTCTACCTTGCTTTTTTCACCTACCGAAACAGGCTATAAAAATCTGGTTCACGAAGGTTTTAATCCTGAAAACCAGGCTCCTTTCTCATCTGACAAACCCGGAATTTATCATTGCGGTGATGTGATGTACGACAATAGCTTGCATTTTGCTGCGCTTGCGATGAAACAATCACAGGTGTTGAGAAAAAACCAACTGATTGCTGATCAGTATATTTTGTGTACCATCCATCGCAACAATAATACGGATGAGCCGGAAAGATTACAACAAATTTTTGAGGCCTTATTAGCAATAGTGAAGCAATCGGGCAAACAAATTGCACTTCCGTTGCATCCCAGAACGGCTAAGTTGCTCAAAACTAATTTGTCTCCCGAATGCTATCAGGATGTGATTTCGAACCCCTTGGTTCATTTGATGGAGCCTGTTTCCTTTTTGGATATGATTGCGCTCGAACAAAATGCCAGTCACATAATTACTGACTCGGGAGGCGTGCAGAAAGAAGCATATTTTTTCAAAAAACCCTGCATCATTTTAAGACCGGAAACAGAATGGAAGGAGATAGTAGAGGTGGGAGCAGCCCAAATTGCCGATGCTTCAAAAGCCAGAATTCTTGACGACTGGAGTCGGTTTATGGAAACCCCGCCAATGGATTTTCCTTCGATTTTTGGCGACGGACAAGCTGCACGTTTTATCGCCGGGGAATTGATATCGCAAAGCCAGAACAGCAAATAGATTGGTGTTGGCAAAAGAGAATTGCAAGTTTTTCAAAATGAGTCGGCTCAGGGTTTGGATGAAATAAAAATTAGCTTTACTTTTGCACTCCGATTTTACAAAATTATTCACTTTAATTAATTAATTATGAACCAGTACGAAACCGTTTTCATTGTAACTCCCGTTTTGTCTGAAGAACAGATGAAGGAAGCGGTAAAAAGATTTCAGGAATACCTGAAAACAAATGGTGCCGAAATCGTGCACGAAGAACACTGGGGTATGCGCAAACTGGCTTACCCGATTCAAAAAAAGTCCACAGGATTTTATCACCTGGTGGAATACAAAGCCGACGGACAACTGATTGCTGACTTGGAGCTGGCTTTCAAACGTGATGAGCGTATTATTCGTTTCCTTACCGTTAAGCTCGACAAACATGCGATTGCTTATAACGAGAAGAAACGCAAGAAAGCAAAAGAAGCTAAAGGTGAAACTGCTAAAGCTTAATCGTAAAACTTCAAAAAATTAAAAAAATGGCACAAGGAAGCTCAGAAATTAAATATTTGACCCCTATTGCAGTAGATACCAAAAAGAAAAAATACTGCCGTTTCAAGAAAAATCGCATCAAGTATATCTGTTATAAAGATGCTGATTTCTTGTTGCGTTTTGTTAATGAACAAGGTAAAATTTTGCCACGCCGCATTACAGGTACCTCCACAAAGTACCAACGTAAGGTTTCACAGGCTATCAAAAGAGCCCGTCACCTTTCGTTAATGCCGTATGTAGCTGATTTATTGAAATAAATAGGAGGACAATAACAATGGAAGTAATTCTTAAACAAGATATTGCAAACCTGGGATACACCAACGATATCGTAAACGTGAAAGATGGTTATGCACGTAACTATCTCATCCCAAATAAGATGGCAATCATTGCCAACGAAACAAACCGTAAAGTACTTGAAGAGCTGAAACGTCAGCAATCCTTCAAGGAAGAAAAGGTTAAGAATGAAGCGCTCGAAATTGCAAAAGCACTCGAAGGAATGCAGCTGCGTATTGCCGTAAAAGCTGGTACTTCAGGAAAAATCTTTGGTTCGGTAAATAGCGTTATGATTGCCAATGCAATCAAAGAAGCAAAAAACATCGAATTGGATCGCAAACGCATCCACCTCAACGAAGATGCTATAAAAGAGTTGGGTAACTACAAAGCTAAAATCAAGCTTCACAAAGAAGTACAGCTTGATGTTGACTTTGAAGTATTTGCTGAATAGTTCAGCTTTTCCTGAAAAACTTTTTTAACTTTACAGCCCGGTGTCTAAGCGACATCGGGTTTTTTATGGTATCCAAATCAGAGATAAAATTCATTCGCAGCCTGGCATTGGGAAAGTTCAGGAAGAAATACCATCAGTTTGTCGCCGAAGGCCTCAAAATTGTGGAGGAGATGGTGCTTACCGGAGGTTTTAAGTATAAATTGTTTGTGTCGGCTATTCAGATCGAAAAACTCCCGCCTGCGCTGGCAGGTGTAGGTTTTGAAGTGGTATCTGACAATGAAATGAAACAAATGAGTCAGCTAACTACGCCACCGGGAGTTTTGGCAATAGTTGATATTCCTGATTTTAGTTTTAATTTGTCCGAATTAAAATCCGGATTACATGTGGTTTTAGACGGCATCCGCGATCCAGGTAACCTGGGTGCGATTATCCGCACTGCAGAATGGTTTGGTATTCAGCATGTCTTTATCAGTTCCGATGCGGTTGATCCCTTTCATCCGAAAGTTGTTCAGGCCACAATGGGATCTGTTTTCAGGGTTCAGCTTCATGAAACTGAGCTTAGCTCTTTTTTACAAAAATGCCAAAATGATGGTTTCAATGTGTATGGAGCAGTGATGGATGGGGCAAATATTTATCAGTCAGCACTTAAAGCCGATAGCACTTTTCTGGTAGTAGGCAGTGAATCTCATGGTATAAGCAATTCCTTAAAGGCGCTGATCAAACATCCGGTAACCATCCCAACCTACACTTCCGGAGCGATAGGAACAGAATCTTTGAATGCCTCTGTCGCAACAGCAATATTATTGGCCGAATTCAGGAGATTAGGAACTTAGCTTTGCTTTGCTAAAGATTAAAAAAAGACAGGAATTTGACTGAGAAAGTGAACTTTTTAGCGGCTTCTAAGGTTTAATAATTGTATTTTTGCACCAGAAAAAATTACTACTATGTTATTAAAACTCATATTACTTAGCATTGTAATTGTAGGTTTAGCAATTGCAGGAATCGCTATCAAAATGTTTGTTCAAAAAAACGGGGAGTTTAAAAAACAATGCAGCAGCATGGATGCTGATGGCAATCGTGTTGGCTGTGCCTGTGGTGGCGGTGAAGGCTCCTGCGAAAACAAATCACTTGAAGCTCATCATCATCATGCTTAACCCTTTTATTGAGTCAGATAGGCTTCAAATCCAGAAGTCCATTCTGTAACAAACCCCTTCTCTTTATCCCAGCTTATAAAATACGCTTCAATTGATGGATTTTTAGCAATCAATTCAAGTGATTTTTTGCGTCCCATAACTAAAATTGCTGTCGCCAACGCATCTGCTTCGGCTGCTGAATTTGCTATGACTGTTGCGCTTAATAGGTTATGAGTAACGGGATAGCCGGTTTTTGGGTCAATGGCATGAGAAAAGCGTTTCCCGTTTTCTTCGTAATATTTGCGATAACTCCCGGAAGTTGCCAATCCTTTATTTTCAATCTCAATTACTTGTTGAATGCTTCTTTCGTCACTTGCCTTAAGCGCCGGTTTTTCAATTCCAACGCGCCATTTTGAGCCATCGGGTTTAGTTCCTTTTGCCCTGATTTCGCCTCCTACATCAACCAGATAGCGCTCAATGCCTTTTGATTCCAGTAATTTTCCCAGCAGATCAACAGAATGACCTTGTGCAATGGCGTTAAAATCGAATCGGGTGCGATGATCTGCTTTTATCACTTTTCCGTTTTCAATTGAAACTTGCTGCCAATTGACAAATGATTTTATGCTATCGACCCGGGCAGGAGTCATCGGGATTTTACCTTTAAAGCTAAATCCCCATGCTTCGACAAGTGGTGAAACAGTAAAGTCGAAATAGCCATTTGTAAGCCTGGCCATTTTGATGCTCAATTCAAAATTATAACGAAAAATACCGTCAAGTGTTACCGTGGTATCGCCTTGATTTACTCTACTGATAATGGATTGAGGAACCCAAAGCGAGACGGATTGGTCAAAAGCTGCCAACAGACTATCAGCTTCTGATTGTAAGTTTCTGTTTTGGTTGTCGTAATAGGTAATGGCATAGTAAGTTCCCTGTGCTTCGCCTGCAAAGCTGAATTTATGTTCTTGTTTGGCGGTATCACAGCCAAAGATCGTAAACAGAAAAATAAATGCTGTTATTAGATTATTTTTCATCGTAAAAAATTTTCAATTTTTTCCAAAGCTACTGTATTTTATCAAACTCAGAGCTACAAAAAAAGCCCTGTAAAATACAGAGCTTTAGGATTAATTTTTTGTTTAGCCTCCAAAGTCATCAAAGGCAATCATTTCCTGAGGTACACCAAGATCGTCCAGCATTTTAAATACTGCATTGTTCATCATAGGCGGTCCGCAAAGGTAGTATTCAATTTCTTCCGGTTCGGGATGTTGTTTAAGATAATTTTCCAGAATTACTTGGTGAATAAAGCCTGTATGTCCGTTCCAGTTATCATCTGGTTTTGGTTCTGAAAGAGCAACATGGAAACTAAAATTATCAAATTTATTTTCAATGTCTTCAAAATCTTCCATGTAGAAAAGCTCTCTGCTTGAGCGACCACCATACCAGAAAGTAGTTTTACGATCAGTTTTTTCGGTGTGGAACAAATGGAAAAGATGCGAACGCATGGGAGCCATACCAGCTCCTCCACCTATAAACATCATCTCACGTTTTGTAGGTTTGATATGGAATTCGCCGTAAGGGCCGCTTACCATTACTTTGTCTCCTGGCTTGCGCGAGAAAATGTAGGAGGAACAAATACCGGGATTTACATTCATAAAAGCATTTTTCTTACGATCCCATGGCGGGGTAGCAATACGAATATTGAGCATCACGATATTTCCTTCGGCCGGGTGATTGGCCATGGAATAAGCGCGGAATTGCTCTTCATTGTTTTTCATTTTCAGGCTCCACATATTAAATTTATCCCATTCATCGCGGTATTCTTCTTCAACTTCGATATCCTTGCCAAAGTCAACTTCAATCTTGGGAACATCAATCTGGATGTATCCACCTGATTTGAAATCAAGGTTTTCGCCTGCTGGCAATTTAACAACAAACTCTTTGATAAAGGTCGCAACGTTGTGATTAGAGATCACTTCGCATTCCCATTTTTTGATGCCAAATACCTCTGGAGGAACGCCGATTTTCATATCCTCACGCACTTTAACCTGGCAGCCAAGACGCCAGTTAGTTTGTTGCTCCTTGCGTGAGAAATATCCCTTTTCGGTAGGTAAGATTGATCCGCCGCCTTCGAATACCTGGCATTTACACATGGCACAAGTTCCACCTCCACCGCAGGCAGAGGGCAGGAAAATCTGGTTGGTCGAAAGCGTTGACAAAAGGGTTGAGCCCGGAGCTACTTCCAGCTCTTTTTCCTCATTGATCGTAATCTTTACCTTTCCTTGCGGAGTGAGTTTTTTACGGGCAAAAAGGAGTAATCCAACCAGCAGTATGATAACCACGAGGAAGAAAATCACACTGATAAGAATTACAGTTCCCGTTCCGGTTGCAAGTAATGTCATGGTTACTATTTATTTCAGTTAATTTTTTGTTACAATTTGATTCCGAGGAAACTCATAAATGCGATTCCCATTAAACCGGTGATTATAAAGGTGATACCTAATCCACGTAACGGTCCAGGTACGTTGGAATAACGGATTTTCTCGCGGATAGCGGCAATACCAACAATGGCTAAAAACCATCCCACTCCTGATCCGAGTCCAAATGAAGTGGCCTGAGCAAGTGATTGATATTCTCGTTCCTGCATAAAGAGCGAACCACCAAGGATGGCACAGTTTACAGCGATCAGTGGTAAAAAGATACCCAGTGAGGAATAGAGTGCCGGACTGAATTTTTCAACGACCATTTCTACCAGCTGAACCATTGATGCAATGATAGCAATGAAAAGGATAAAGCTAAGGAAACTCAGGTCAACATCAGCAAATTCCGGATCGAGCCATACCAGTGCGCCGGGTTTTAAGATGTAATCGTTGAGCAGGTAGTCAACAGGAACTGTAATCCCTAATACAAAGATTACAGCCAGACCAAGCCCCACAGAAGTGTTTACAGTTTTGGAAACGGCCAGATAAGAACACATTCCCAAAAAGTAAGCAAACACCATGTTGTCTACAAAAATAGACTTGACAAATATGTTAAATAGTTCTTGCATAGCAATATAAAATTTTGGTTTGGTTAGTTTTCTTCAATGAGTTCGGGATTGCGAGAGCGCTGAATCCAAATGATAATTCCAACAATGATCAAAGCCATTGGGGGAAGAATCATAAAGCCATTGTTCTTGTACCCAATTTCATAAAATGCTTCGGGGATTACATGAAATCCCCAGATTGTTCCTGAACCAAATAATTCTCTAACAAACGCCACAATTAACAAAATCACACCATAGCCTAAACCGTTTCCTACTCCATCAAGAATGGAAGGCCAAGGTTTATTGCCCATTGCAAAAGCTTCCAGGCGACCCATTATTATACAATTGGTGATGATCAATCCAACGAAAACAGATAATTGTTTACTCACATCGTAAACAAAAGCTTTAAGTACCTGATCAACGAGGATTACAAGGGAAGCAATAACTACCAGTTGGACAATAATTCGGATACGTGGTGGAATACCATTACGCATCACAGAAATAATTAGGTTTGCAAATGTAGTAACAACAATTACTGACAATGCCATTACAAATGCAGGTTTGATTTTTGCTGTTACAGCGAGTGCAGAACAGATTCCTAAAACCTGCACCGTAATAGGGTTATCAATATTTAAGGGATTGGTGAGCAGTTTACGGTTCTTAGCCGAAAACAAAGGCTCTCTTTCTTGTTTAACAGTACTCATAGTCTATCCTCTTTTTTGAATATACGGAACATAGCTTTCTAACACATATTTTAGCATATCATTCACCCCGTTACTGGTGATTGTGCCGCCCGAAATGGCATCAACGTTATGACGTTGCACATTGGCCGGAAAATTCTCTACCCCGCCTTTGATTACGCCAATCGAAACAAAATCACCCTCCTCGCTAAAGATTTTTTTACCAGGAAACTGTTCTTCAAACTTTGGTGTTTCAATTTCTGCGCCTAAACCAGGAGTTTCAGATTTGTGTCCGAATGTAACACCAACAACAGTGTTAAAATCGCTTTTAAGAGCAATATTTCCCCAAACAGGACCCCATAAACCAACTCCCCTTAAGGGAATAATATTAATGGTTTCGCCATCTTTTTCGAGCACATAAAGTGGCAATTTATAACCACGATTTACGGATTTATTATACAGTTGTTCTTTCAGGTTTACTTTGAAAGCCTCACTGTTTTCTTTTCCGGCTCCCTTAAATTCATCTGATACATTTCCATTTTCATCGATAACAACCATATTAACCACATAATCGTTGAAGAGCTCGATGGCATTATCGGCTGTAACATTCTGGATGCCTGCAGCAGATAAAATACTTTGCATTTTATCCACTGCCTCGTTGCGTTCCTGCATAGGTTTGAGTAGCATGGCTGCCGAAGAGAGGATGGCTGCCACCAGTATAACCATCAGGCCGGCATAACGAAAGATATAAGCATTACTATACATAACTTAATTTTTTCAAGTAGTTAATCTTAAGCTGTGACTGCTTTAGCACGTTTCAAGCGTTTATTGATGTTTGATTGAAGCACATAGTGATCAATTAACGAAGCAAACACGTTCATTAGCAAAATGGCAAGCATCATACCTTCGGGGTAGGCGGGGTTGAAAACCCTGATTAAAACTGCTATGAATCCGATCAAAAATCCATAGTAGAGCTTGCCACGATTAGTTTGCGAGGCCGAAACGGGATCGGTAGCCATATAAACTGTACCAAAAGCAAAACCTCCCATGATAAGATGTTGATAAGCAGGAATATCCATATAAGCATTTGCCCCCCAAAGATTAAAAAGTAATCCCATTGCGAGTCCGCCAGCCACTACTGAAGCCATAATTCTGAAACTTCCAACTCCGGTTGCTATCAAAATAATGGCTCCTATAAGTATCGCTATTGTTGATGTTTCTCCAATACTACCCGGAATGGTTCCGGAAAACATTGACCACATCGAGGGCAGGTTGTCTGCATCCAAAACAAGCAAATGTCCAAGCGGAGTAGCTCCTGAATAAGCATCAGCCTTTTCGGCAATCCAAACTCTGTCTCCCGACATTTCGGAAGGATAAGCAAAGAAAAGAAAAGCACGTGCTGTAAGCGCAGGATTAAGAATGTTCATGCCTGTTCCGCCAAAAACTTCTTTACCAATTACCACTGCGAATGCAGTAGCAACAGCAACCATCCAAAGTGGCACATCAGGCGGCATTACAAGCGGGATGAGCATACCTGAAACCAAAAAGCCTTCATTAACTTCGTGACCTCTGGATTGAGCAAAGGCAAATTCGATAGCCAAACCTGTAACATAGGAAACGACAATTACAGGTAAAACCTTCAATAATCCGAATCCGACCATTGGCCAAAAATCGGGAGCCATACTGTTGGATAGAAAATGTTGATAACCAACATTCCAAATACCAAAAAGAAGTGGCGGAATAAGTGCCAGCACCACAATAATCATGGTGCGTTTCATATCGATGGCGTCGCGGATGTGCGCGCCACTGTGTGTTACTGTGTTCGGTACAAACAAAAACGTCTCGAAAGCCTCAAAGGTAGCATGCAGCTTTTCGAAGCGGCCACCTTTCTCAAAATGAGGTTTTTGTTTGTCAACAAATTCACGTAAAGCCTTCATATTTATACTCTTGATTTTTATTTAACTCATTTCTTTACGCATCAGGTCTAAACCTTTGCGCACTATTTCCTGGATGTTTGTTTTTGAAGTGTCTATCACTTCGCAGAGGGCAAAGTCTTCTTCATCAACTTCGTAAATCCCAAGATTTTCCATTAGGTCGATGTCTTCTACTATGATGGCTTTGATCAGCTGCATAGGATAGATGTCGAAAGGAAATACCTTTTCAAATTCCCCAGTCATCACATAAGCGCGCTCACCGCCATGATAATTAGTATCGAGGCGATACTTTTTATTTTTAAATAAAAATGATGGGAATGAACGCGAAACGCTTAATTTGTTGAGGCCGGGTAAAGCCCATCCGAATAGCTCATAGTAATTTCCTTCGGGAATTACGGTTACCTGTGAATGATAAAATCCAAGATAGCTGTCCAAATCAATTTTGGTTCCCGTAAGCACGTTTCCGCTGATAAAACGTTTTTCTGCTGCCGAAACATTTCCTTTGATAAGGGGGGTGATGGCTGCGCCAATTTTGGTTTTGTAATAAGCCGGACGCAACACTTCCGAACCTGTGAGGGCAATAACCCTTGTAGCATCAAATTTGCCAGTAAGGAAAAGTCTTCCTATTGCTAAAACATCTTGCGGATAGAGATACCAAATCACTTCCCCTTTGTTAATCGGGTCAATTTTATTGATTTGCACGCCTACATTACCAGTAGGGTGAGGTCCGGAAAACTGATTGATCTCGACTCCTTTACTATTTGTAAACACCTTTGAATGCGTGGCGTTGGCATCAATGTTAAGGTGAATTTTTCCTTCGGTTAGTTTGCTTAAAGCATTTATTCCGGTTTGGAATTCTTCGCCATGGCCATGCACGATTAGATCATAATCTGGTGCCAGCGGAGCAGTGTCAAAAGTGGAAATAAAAATTGCTTTGGGTTTGTCTGCTGGATTGGCAATTACGGAATATGGCCTTTGACGAATGAAAGGCCAAATACCACTGTCGAGCAATTTCTTAATCACTTTTTCACGATCCAATGATTTAGGATCTTCGGCTTTAAAATCAATGGCTTCATCTTTACCATCGGCTTCGATCTTAATTTCCAGCAAAACCCTCTTGGCACCGCGTTTTATTTCCTTAACCTTGCCGCTTACCTGAGCCGCGAATACAATATTGTCGCGGTATTTGTCCTTAAAGAGTGGTGTTCCTGCTTTCACAAGATCGCCCTCTTTAACGAGCATTTTAGGAAATACGCCGATAAAATCTGTGGGTTTGATGGCAAATTGATCCGTGACAAGATCTTTGATGGTCTTCTCGGCTTCACCTATCAGCTTGATATCGAAGCCTTTTTTAATTTTTGTGACGGTTGTCATATCTACCTTCATTCATATTTAAATAGTTTACAAAGAAACGACTTTAATTTTTTTTGTGAAAGCAGTTTTATCGAAAAATTGTGTCAGAAATACCCTTCTTTATCAATACTTTTTTTGATCTGCATCAATAATGCAGCAATTAAGGTACTTTTAGAGGGTTTTTACTGTTACAAGTTGCACAAGAAATAATCGTAATATTGGTAAACATGCTCAAAGATTGTTTTATTTTTTTAAACGGAATGCTTTACTTTTGTAAGGCTGATATGTTGTATCAATCAAAATGTAATCTATGCGTATAGGTTTTATAAAAGCTGCCGTTTTTTTATTTTTAGCTTCTATTTTTTGGCTTGCACCAATTCATAAGCTTTTTTCACAACTACCTGAAAATCTTGTTTTTCGTAATGCTGTCTATAAAGATATTATTCAAACGGTTCTTTTACACCCAGTTGATGATCAGTTGGAAGATCCACTTGTTTTAATCAAAGATCAGCAGCAGAAATTAAAACTTTCTTTTGATTTGCTTGGCGATTATGCTTTTACCTATCAATATACCTTGATTCATTGCACACACGATTGGAAACCTTCGCAATTGCAAAAAATTGAATACATTCAGGGTTTTGAAGAAGAAAGAATTGACCAGTACCGGTTTTCATTAAATACTATCACACCTTATGTTCACTATGATGTGTTGATACCATCTTCACAGATGCAATTATCCAAGTCGGGAAATTATTTGCTGGTAGTGTATGAAGATGAACTTAAAGCAGATCAGTTATTGCTTTCGCGGCGATTGATGGTTGTGGATCCGCAGGTTGGTATCTCGGCTAAAGTTCCTCAATATGCGCGCAAGCTTTCCGAAGCCACTAAAAAGCAACAGGTGGATGTCGCGATTAGTGCACCTAATTTTTATTTTGATAATCCCAAACAAACGGTCAATTTAGTGGTCAGGCAAAATTATCGGTGGGATAATGCAGTGCAAGCATTAAAGCCAAATTATGTTTATCCAGATGCTTTGACGTTTGAATATGAGGACGAAACTTTGTTTGAAGGAGGAAATCAGTTTCGGTATTTTGATATGAAAAGTTTTAGGTATCAATCCGAAAATATTGAAAAGATTTTTGAAGAGCCTGAATATTATACCGTGCGCCTGTGGCCCGACGAAAGACGTGTTTTTGAAGACTACCTGAGCCAACAAGACTTGAACGGTCGCAAGTTTATTAAGGCCAGAGAAGATCAGGACACAGATATTGAAGGTGATTATGCCTGGGTAGAGTTTTTTCTGAAAGCTGATGCGCCTTTCACACATGAGGACGTATATATAATCGGTGCGCTAAACGATTGGAATCTTGATGCGAAGAATAAACTTACCTATAACTATAAACGAAAGGGTTATCAAGCTGCAATGTATCTCAAACAGGGTTTTTATAATTATTTGTATGGTGTGGTTGAACGCGGGCAGCAAAAGGCTTTTGTTGAGCCAATAGAAGGCAGTCATTGGGATACGAATAACATTTACACGCTTTATTTTTATTATATAAAGCCTGGAACCGGATACGATCAGCTTATTGGTACTGCTGCTATTCCTTCTCATCCATAATTGCTGGTGCGATGTTTGGACGTTGAGTAGGTTGTGGTTTTTGAACTGCAATTTTTGCTGATCAAACATTATATTTAGTTTTAGAAAAATGAGTAAAATTCCTGTTTCGGGAAAGTTTTGTGTGGCCATAAAATTGTAAAATAATATATATTAAGTAGTTGATATTTTGGTCTATTATTTGTTTTGATTTTTTAAGTTTAAACCAATCGCTATGAAAAAATTATTATTCACAATCACAATCGGAATCAGTTTGATTTTTATTACTGCGTGTAATAAAGAAAGCAAAGAAGTTGACGATACACCAAAAACCAATATGGAGAATCTTGTTGTTGATGCAGGGTTTAATTGGTCCACAACAAGAAACGCCACATTTCGTATTATCGCGCTTGATAACCAGGACAATCCGCTTGAAGGTGTTAAATTTGAAGTCCTCTCCGGAGACCCGGAGGAAGGTGGAAAATTGATTGTTAGTGGAACAACCAAAAGCAATGGCATTTACGAGCTTGACTATCAGGTTCCGAGCTACTACACACATTTATATGTTGCTACGGATTATTTAGGTTTGGTAAACCTGACCCAGGTAGCGCTTAATGAGGGTGGATTTGAGTTACAGCTTGGAGGAAGAACCCAGGTTCCAATGTTTAAATCGGTTCAGGCGCCTCAGGCCACTAATGCTGTTTACAAATTCCTTGGTGGCTATAATAGCCGGGGTGTTCCTGATTACCTGGAGCCTGAAAATGATCCGATAACAGCAGATTTTTTGGATGATATCAATAACACACTCCCAGAACGCATTCGTTTGGATGTTTCTCATCCGGAGTATTTCTCTGAAGCATATGACCATAATCTCAGGCTTGTTGAAACTTGTGATGTTTGGGTAACTTTTATCACGGAAGGCGCTGGTTATAAAAATGTGCTTGGTTTTCATACTTACGAAACGGGTAACGAGCCACTAACACCTGACGAAATTGATACAATTAATATCATTTTCCCCAATGGATCACTACAGGGAAGCGGTGGCGGATTACAAAGCGGTAATAAAGTTTATCTGGGACGCTTCAATGCGAACACCACAATAAGCTGGGCGCTGATTGCTGATGGCTGGGTTAATGGACAGGTAACTGATGGCCGTTGGACTGTTTATTCCAACAGAAATCTTAATCCTGCTGGCGATCCTGCCCTAAAACAACAAACAGTGTTGCTTTATGATCCTGGACGCGAGCGTCTGCTATTGGGTGTTGAAGATATCAGACGAAACAGCAGCAGTTGTGATCATGATTTTAATGATGCAATATTTTTCGTGACGGCCAATCCGGTGCAAGCTATTGATGTAACCGACTTACCTGTTATTGATTACACAGGAGATGATGACGATGCTGATGGCGTTCCGGATAACTTTGATGATTATCCAAATGACCCTGAACGTGCATTTGATAACTTCTTTTTCACGGAAGGCGACTTTGGTACATTAGCTTTTGAAGATTTATGGCCTTTTCGCGGCGATTATGATTTTAACGATGCCGTGATTGATTATAATTTTAATCAGGTTACAAACGGAAACAATGAATTGGTTGAGTTGACAGCTACTTTTATTTTGCGTGCACACGGTGCTTTTTATCACAATGGTTTTGGAATAGAATTCCCCTTTGCGGTCAATGCAGTTGAAACGGTAACTGGTACGTCTCTAAGTTCAAATTATATTACAAACAATGCGAATGGTACTGAGGCCGGACATGATAAAGCCGTCGTTATTATTTGGGATGATTCCTATGAGGTGCTGCCTCCGCAATACAGCGGAATAGGGGTTAATACTACTGTTGGCGTGCCTTTTATTATTCCTGACACACTTCAGATAATGCTCAAACTCACAGATCCAATTCCGTTGAACCAAACCGGGGTGCCACCTTACAATCCTTTCATGATCGTGGATGGTCAGCGCAGCGTTGAGGTGCATTTGCCCGACAAAGCTCCAACAGCACTCGCTGATTTGAGCTTGATAGGAACAGGACATGATGATAGTGATGCAGCTACTGGCCGTTATTATAAAACTCCCGAAAACCTTCCATGGGCAATTAATATTGTCGAAAGGTTTGCTTATCCTGTCGAAAAGGCCGAAGTATTGCAGGCACATCTCAAATTTGCAGATTGGGCCGAAAGTAGCGGCGAGCTATTCCCCGATTGGTATAAAGCGCTGAGTGGTTATCGAAATAATAGCCTGATCTATCAGGAAGAAACAGAATAGTGAATTGGTTTATACTTTTTAAAGGTCGGAGATTTCCGGCCTTTTTTTTTAATGAGCCGGCAGGATTAATTAACTTCGCAGGTCAGAAAAAAAGAACGAATTAATTTATGACCGCTGATTCCCGCATCACTTTATTTGCAGATGTTATCATTCCATTAGCCGTTCCAGGAACCTTTACCTATCGTATTCCTTTTGTGCTAAACGATCAGGTAGAAGTAGGTATGCGTGTCATTGTTCAGTTTGGACGTAAAAAAGTAATTGCAGGTATAATAAGTCGGATTCATGAAGAGATTCCTAAGGGATTTAGCCCAAAATATATTCTTGATTTGTTGGATGAGAAACCGGTCGTGGTTGAAAAGCAGTTACAGTTTTGGAAATGGATGAAGGAGTATTACCTCTGCAACCTGGGTGAGGTAATGCAAGCCGCAATGCCTGCTGCACTCAAACTCAGCAGCGAAACCATGATTCAGCTTTCAGATCATTATACTACGGATAAGCATCAGCTGAATGAAAATGAATTTCTGATTATCGAAGCTTTGGAATTGCAGCATAAAATAACACTTTCGGAGGTTAGCAAGATTCTGGGCATCCAAAAAGTAATGCCCATCATTCGCAATCTGATTGATCGTGGGTTGGTTGTTACAGAAGAGGAAGTGAAAGAAAAGTACCAGCAAAAGAAAGAAGCGGTAGTTAGTTTGAGTAATGAATTTTACCATGACAGCGCTCTTCAGGAACTGATGAACCAACTCGAAAAAAGAGCTTACAAACAATTGGAACTGCTACTTTCTTATCTGAGTATGGCGCCTTTGGGAGGAAGTGTTACTGAGGTTTCTGCATCAGTTTTGCTCAAAAAAGCGAATGCTTCTCGCGCTCAGCTAAAAGCGCTGGCGGATAAAGGTGTTTTTACGCAAACTAAAAAAGTCATTAGCCGGCTTGATCAATATAAGGCTGATCTTCATCCCGATAATATTGAATTAACTCCTGCCCAGCTTTTTGCGTTGGAAGAGATCAATGCAAAAATGAGTCAAAAGGGTGTTGTTTTGTTGCATGGCATCACCTCGAGTGGCAAAACAGAGATATACATCAAGCTGATTAATGAAAAGCTGAAGCAAGGCAAGCAGGTTTTGTATTTGTTGCCCGAAATTGCACTTACTACGCAGATTATTCAGCGTTTGAAGCGTTATTTCGGCGAAAGTTTGGGTGTTTACCATTCGCGCTATAATATGCACGAACGTGCAGAAATCTGGCAAAAGATTTTACAATATGATGCCCATGTCCAGGAGTCAGAGCATCAATTGATTATCGGTCCTCGATCGGCTTTGTTTTTGCCTTTTCAAAATCTGGGATTAATTATTGTGGATGAAGAGCATGATCAATCTTATAAACAATATGATCCTGCTCCGCGCTATCATGCCCGCGATGCTGCCCTTGTATTGGCCAGGATGCATGGCGCCAGTGTTTTACTTGGTTCAGCCACACCATCTTTTGAATCGTATTTCAATGCTAAAAATGAGAAGTTTGGCCTTGTAAAACTGATGGAGCGATTTGGCGGAATCGAACTGCCAGAGATTGAGATCGTTAATCTTAGGGAAGAAAAAAAGCGTAACACCATGCAATCGCATTTCAGTCGTCCGCTGATGGAAGAAATGATAACTGCCATTGAGCATAAAGAACAGGTTATACTTTTCCAGAACAGAAGGGGTTTTTCACTGCGGCTCGAATGCGAGGCTTGCAATTGGGTGCCAGAATGCCGCCATTGTGATGTGAGTTTGATTTATCACAAGCATCAGCGGCTTTTGCGCTGTCATTATTGTGGATTTGCAATGGAAGTTCCGGCGGAGTGTCCAAACTGCCAGAGTACAGCGCTAAAAATGCACGGATTTGGGACTGAGAAAGTTCAGGAGGAATTGCAGCTTTTGCTTCCGGATGCCAGGATTAGCCGCCTTGATTTAGATACGACACGGAGCAAATTTGGTTTTCAGCAGATCATTGAAGCATTCGAAAAGCATGAAACAGACATTTTGACCGGAACACAAATGGTGACTAAAGGTTTGGATTTCGACAGCGTGCGTATTGTCGGGATTTTGAATGCGGATAATATGCTGTCGTATCCTGATTTTAGAGCGCACGAAAGAAGTTTTCAATTGATGGCGCAAGTTGCTGGTCGCGCAGGACGAAAAAGTAAAAGGGGTAAGGTATTGATACAGACGCATCAACCACGCCACCCACTTTTGCAGGATGTGATCCGTAACGACTATGATGGCATTTACGATCGGCTTATGGCAATACGGCAGGAATATCATTATCCGCCTTATTTCCGCTTGATTTTAATCAAACTTAAACATCGCGATCAGTATAAGCTCAACATGGCAGCAAACGATCTGGCTTTTGCGCTTCGCAAAGATTTTGGAAAGCAAGTGCTTGGTCCCGAATTTCCTATGGTTTCACGCATCAGAAATCTTTACATCAAACAAATCCTGATTAAATTTGACAGGCGACAGCATTCGGGAGAGATAAAAGCGCTGCTGACAAACCGCTTATCAGTTTTTAACTCAAATCCTGATCATAAGTCATTGATTATTCAGCTCGATGTTGATCCTCAATAATTTATTTGATACCTAATGGCTTAATGCTTTATACGACCTTTTTACTCAGCCAACCTTTACATGCTTTATCGAAAACTGATTTTTTAAAGATTTTTAATTTTTCTCAAATACTTTTGGCTTCTTTATTGTTGAAGGTATGTGTTTTGTTAAAAAGCATCTATTAATTATTTTTAGGAGAGTCGATTCAGTTTTTTTATCAATGATTACTTTAAGGATTAAAGCTTCCAAACACAATTAAAATTTCAAATAGATCTTATGAATATTTCTTCAATAAAGCATTTCGTTATTATTAAATTATTGGTTCTTATTATGAGTGTTTTCGCATCAGTGGGTTATGCTGAGGTGCCAGCCGACAAAGATAGTGGTGTGAAAGGAAAAGTTGTCGATAGCCAAACAAAATCTGTTGTTGAATATGCTACTGTGATGATATACCGCGCTGCTGATTCCAGTTTTGTCGAAGGTGGTATAACAGATGCCAAAGGTAGTTTTGAGCTGAAACTCAAGCCGGATCAATATTACCTTACCATACAGTTTCTGGGCTATAAAACTATTACGGTCGATGCATTTGAAGTAGCGCGTGGCCGGGATTTGCGCGACCTCGGGCGTTTGATGATTGCACCTGATAATGCTATGCTCGAAGAAGTGGAAGTTGTTGCAGAGAAAAGTACAGTTGAAATGACTTTGGACAAACGTGTTTTCAACATAGGAAAAGACCTGAGTTCAACTGCGGGAAACGCTATCGAAGTGCTTGAGAATATTCCTTCCGTTACCGTTGATATTGAGGGTAATGTCAGTTTGAGAGGCGATGAAGGTGTAAGAATTTTGGTTGATGGAAAAGTATCCGGGCTCGCCGGCATTAACAGCCGCGACGCACTGCGCAGTTTGCAGGCTGATATGATTGAGCGCATTGAAGTTGTTACTAACCCATCGGTTCGTTATGATGCGGAAGGAACAGCGGGAATTATCAATATTGTGTTGAAAAAAGATCGGCGAAATGGATTTCATGGCTCGGTTGATCTCAATACGGGATATCCTCTGCAATATGGTGTGGGAATAAATACGAATTACAGGCTAAATAAAGTCAACTTTTTTGTGAATTATGCATTGAATTACCGCGAAAGATTGGGTTCAGGGAGTTATCGGCGTGATTTTTTCAGGCCTGAAGGCACTTTTACAACTCTACAGGAATCAGATCGAAACCGAAAAGGGCTTAGCAATATGATTCGTACAGGTGCAGAATATTTCCTTACGCAAACAGATGTATTAACTTTTAGTTTGATGTATCGCTATTCTGATCAGAATAATGAATCAACGATATTTTATAACGACTTTGGTCCTGGAAATGAATTTCTTGGCTCCAGCGAGCGTGTTGATAATGAAACAGAAACAGATCCCAACCTTGAGTATTCACTCAATTATAAAAAAGAGTTTGGCAAAAAAGACCATGCACTCACAGCAAATTTGCGGTATTTCGATAACTCCGAAACAGAGCGCTCAAATATTGTTGAAACCATCAGGCCAATTGATGTGCTGATGAGTCAGGAGTTTCAGAAAATCGAAAACAAAGAGCAGGAATCAAATTTTCAGGTGCAGCTCGATTATGTTTATCCGTTTAATGAGCGTTCTAAATTTGAAGCAGGCACCAAGTACGAACAGCGTGAAATAGATAATAACTACGTCGTTGAAGAGCTGAACGAAAACGGAGAATATGAGAATCTGCAGGATTATACCAATCGTTTTATTTATGATGAAAAGATTATAGCTGCTTATGCACTTTTTGGTAATGAGCTTGGTCGATTTTCGTATCAGTTGGGGCTGAGAACTGAGTATTCAGAAATTAGCACCCTTTTGCAGGAAACTGATGAGTCGAATAGCCAAAACTACCTCAATTTGTTTCCAAGTGCTCACCTTAATTACAAGCTCACCGAAGACGATCAAATTCAGGTGAGCTACAGTCGCCGAATCAGGCGGCCTGGTTTTTGGCAATTGAATCCTTTCAGGTCATTTGCTGATAATAGAAATATCCACACCGGTAATCCAAATCTAAGACCTATTTATACAGATAGTTATGAGTTGGGCTACTTAAGATATTGGGAAAATGCCAGCTTGAATTTTAATACGTATTACCGTTACAGTACAGATGTTTTTCAACGGATTGAAATCGTTGATTCATCAGGTATTGCTTATACTGGACCGGTTAATTTTGCTCAAAACAATAGCTATGGACTAGAATTAATTGGCAATGTAAGTCCTAAAAAATGGTGGAATGTGAACGGTAGTTTAAATTTCTACCGTTCGATGACAGATGGAGAAGCCAATGAAATCCAATACAATACGGATTATATTACACTCACGGGACGTGTAATGAATAAGTTTACCGTTCAGCGTGGTTTTGATGTGCAGTTATCTTTGAATTACCGTGGACCAATGGACATGCCTCAGGGAACTCGCCAAGCTATCTGGTCGGCCGATTTTGGTGCCAGCAAGGATATTTTTAACGGTAAAGGCACGCTATCACTAAGCATAAGGGATATGTTTGGAACTCGCCGCTGGGCGTTCGAGACCTTTGCAGAAGATTTTTATACCAATAGTGAATTCAGGTGGAGTACTACAACGATTACTTTGAATTTCAATTACAGAATAAAACAACAGAAGAAAAGAGGAAGTTCAGAGAGTAGATCAGGACAGCAAATGGATGAAGGAATGGAATTTTAGTTCATTAATTTTCAAGTATGATGAGTGAGTCTGATGCAGCCTCTTCTTCAAATAGTGTGTCTGGTATTTCTCCGTTAATTTTGAAATTGCTGTAATTCAAAATTACATTTCCGCTGGTTTTATCACTTTTATCTTTCTTTTTCTTGTCCATAGCCATATTTCCCATAAACTGCATAGGGATGTCGATCTGAGCTATATCAAAGCTAACTTTGGTAGAAACGGGCAGGTCATATGGTAGGTTGCCATATTCGAACGACATTAACGAATTTCCCTGTCTTGGGCTGGTGACTTCCATTTTATTGATTCTATCAAGATTTTTGTCAATCCAAAGGCTGGCAATTACATAATCAGCATCAGCTGTCATGGGAACAATTTTAATCAGGTGATTTGTGTCGTCGCTGCTTACATAAATCGCTGTATGAGGCTGAAGCAGCATTTTTTGCATTGAAAAATTGAGCCCTTTCTTTGGAACAAGAGCAAATCCGGTTGCTCTGAATTTGAATTTGTCAGGAGACTTGAAAAATATTTTTCCTTTTTTCACGGGAATGCGAATAAAGTCAACGTCAACATCTATTTCCACATCTGCACTAAAACTCTGCACTTTACTGCTACTTGCGATAATATGTTGAATCAAACTGTCGGCAAGATTTTGAGCTTTAGTTGTTTGTGTAAAGATAAACAGGATAATAAAAAAGGATATCGATTTCATGATTGAATGTCTTTTCGGGTAAAAATAAACCATGCGGCAAGATAGAATATTGTTATATGAGCTATCATAATACTAACTGCCTTTACGATAGCGTCCATTTGGAGGGGCTCGTCAAAAAACAGTTGCCAGCCATTGAGGTATGTTGTAAATAAAAAGGGTTTGATAGGGTCGAAAATTCCAATGCTGAAATTTGAAATGATCATGAAAAGAATGAGCACTGACATACTGGCAACAACAGGTCCCAGAGAATTTGAAGCTCGTGTCGAAAAAAGAAAAGCCAATCCCGACACCACCCACATACTTATCATCCCGTAGCCATAGGCAGCACCAAAGCGCCACAAAACATCTGCCGAATCAAAGATGTTAATGGTTTCTAATAGGACGATCATATCACCGGCCGGGAAGAAAAACCTGCCAATTACAAGACTCATTATGGCTAAGAAAACAACCAACATAGCTGTATAAACTTGTGCTGTTATGTATTTAGCTGTGAGTAATTTGCCCCTGCTAACAGGTCGCGTGAGCAATAACCTGAAGGTTCCTCTGCCAGCCTCTCCCGACACCATATCTCCAGCTACGATGGCAACTAATACTGGAATGTGAATCCACAAACTGGTTAAAACGATATACGAAACAGTATAAATATTGATAAGATTACCTTCGAGCAGGAATACATCAGACAGGCTTTTGATCAGAAAATCGAGAAGTTTTTTTCCTTCAACGTACATGCCCACCTGAATGACCAATACTATTAGTAAAATGGCAGCAAAGCCAATATAGGTTAGGCCTCGCCTGAAAAGTTTTAGAAATTCGATACGTATTAAATTGATCATGCTGTAATGGATAAAAAGTAATCTTCCAGACTATTCAATGCATTAAGTTGATAAACAGCGATATCAGCTTCAACCAGGAGTTTGTTGAGCTGTGGCACACGATCGGAATGAAGATCAAAGATGATTTCCTGTAACTTATTGATTTCAGGCTTTTCAGCAAAACCATTGTTTTTCAGGATTGCAATGGTTTTCGCAGGATTATTTGTGCTTAAGATTACACGCACTTTCTCACCTTTTAGAAGCGCTTTCACTTCGCCTTCAACCCTCACTTTGCCACGGTTTATCACCAACATACGATTGGCAATCAATTCCATTTCGCGAAGGATATGAGACGAAACAATCAAGGTTTTACCCATTTCTTCATTGAGGCGAACAATCAAATTTCGGATGTCTTTGATTCCCTGCGGATCAAGGCCGTTGACGGGTTCGTCCAGGATAATCAGATCAGGATCGTGCAGTAGGGTTTGAGCAATGCCAAGACGCTGTTTCATACCCTGACTAAATGTTTTTACTTTGCTATGGGCTCGTTCTGAAAGTTGTACCAAATCCAATGTTTCACCAATGCGACGTTTTTGTTCTCTGGGCTTGAGATTAATTCCTGAATAGCTGGCCAAAAGTTCAAGGTTTTTGGCTGCTGTATGGTAGGTGTAAAAGTCAGGTCGTTCAATTAAAGCGCCTATCCTGCCAAGAAGCTTAAATTTTTTTTGATTCATCTGCTCACCAAACAACATAATACTGCCGCTGTCCGGACGAATCAGGCCGAGCATCATGCGGATTGTGGTACTTTTTCCGGAACCGTTTGGCCCTAAAAAACCATAAATATCACCTTTTCTAACCTCAAAGTTTACGTTGTTTACAGCCTTTACTTTGCCAAAGGTCTTGTGAAGGCCACTGGCTTTTACCAAAATCTCTGCAGACATCAGCGAAGGCTTTTACTAGTGTTTGATTGCATGAAACCTGATCTGTTCCAGTAGGGTTTAAAAATATTCAGAGGGCCTTGAAACCTGTTTTTGAAGGGAAGCAAATGGAAATTATTCGCGCCAGGAAGGTGAAACTGATATTTTACGATCCTCCTGATCGGGTTGTGTGAGATGTCACCGTTTTTAGTGTAGGATAACTGGTTTAATTTTCCAGACACTTCAGAACATAATATTTGAAAATAATCGCGCATGGAGTTTTGTTTATAATTTGTTTAACATTAAACAAAAATCATGCTACAATGTTCGGTAGTTTTTATTCTTTTACAATCACATAAATTACTTCCTTGTCACGCTTCATCAGGTATTTTTCACGTGCAAACTTTTCCATTAAAACCGTATCACGCTCTAGTGCTTTTGAAATAAGGGTTTGTTGTTCTATTTCAGTAAGATAGTATTTTTTTTGAGCTTCAAGATTGGATAGATTTTTTTGAAGCTTGTATTGGTTGGCAAATCGGTTTTGGTCAAAAAACAACATCCACACCAGGAAAAATATCAAGGTATAAAAGTACTTATTGCGCAGTAGATGTTGCATGCCGGTTTTTAATTTGCAAATGAAATTTGTACAAAGATAAAACTTGTTTATCTGATTTAGCTGTCATTCAAATTAAATATCCCCAATAGTATGTTAATAAGCTTATTAATGAATATCTATGCCTTTTGTCATGAAGAGCATATGGCGCAAGCCTGCTAAAATTTCGTGCATATATTCCGTAATTGCTTTAACACTTCCCGGAAGCACAAAAACAAGGCTTTCGTTTATTCGTCCTGCAATGCTTCGGCTGATAAGGGCCTGAGGTTTTTCGCTTCCATATTTCAGGCGGATATGATCCATTAGGCCTGGAATCTCCATATCCAGCAGCTTTTTTATAACATCTGGCGTAAAATCACGTGGACCAATGCCTGTTCCCCCGGTTGTAAAGATCAAATCAAAATTTTGATGCACAGCTTCTTTTAAGATGGATTCCAGTTGCTGGGGATCGTCGGGAATAAGCTTATGGTCGATTTCATATTGCCAGTTGTTCATCCCAAAGAAAGGCTGAAGTTTTTCGGCAATCGCCGGACCGCTTCTGTCTTCATATTCGCCTTGGCTTGCACGGTCGGATAAAGTGATTATCATTACCTTAAATATTTTCGGGATGTAAATTCCTTTGTCGCCGGCTTGCAGCTTCCCTTGCTGAAGCACACGGGCAAAAATACCTTCTTTTGGCATAACGCAGTTTCCCACTTCTTTGAAGATGGCACAACTACTTCCGTGGCATTTTTTTCCTATCTGTGTCACTTCCAACTCTACTTCGCCAATACGCAATCGGTCGAAAGGAGCGGTTTTATAAAGGATAATGCCTTCTGTAGTGATATTTTCCGCAAACTCGCCATAAGCCAGGGGTCTGCCGGCTTCTTCTTCGAATTTTTTGAAACTTTCGATTCCAAGCAAACTAACCATGCGATGCCAGGTTCCTGCATGGGCATCGCCTGTGATACCTTTAAAAGTAAGATCGATTTGGTCAACAGGTTTTTTAACGATTCCTTTTTGCTTAGAAATGTTAACAGAAACAACACTGAAGGGTTTAATATTTTCTTTCATTCAGGTTTAGTGAATTTTCGTACAAAAGTACTAAATTTAGCCTTTATTTCTTGAACCTATACAACAGTAGGTTCCAATTATTAATTAAAAACAATAGCATGGAAAACAATTCACAGGATGAAATGATTATCCGCGAAACGGTTCAACCATTGCAAAATGCAGCCGGTTGGATGAAATTTTTAGGAGTTGTGCTCATCGTTTATGGTGTGCTAATTGCCTTAAGCATTGTAGGAATACTGATTGCCTGGTTACCGATTTGGTTGGGTGTATTATTGGTTAAATCTTCCAATAACGCACGAACAGCCTATTTACAAGGAGATAAATATGCCTTTATTGCATCATTGCGCAACATCGGTAGTTATTTTACAATCTATGGCGTGATAACTTTGATTGGCTTCATATTTAGTGTTGTAGCAATAATTATTTTAATTGCAACAGGTGCTTTTATTGAACAATTCGACACAATTTTGGATCAGATTGAGTATATGTAACCCTTATCTATTGAATTGGGTTATGTAAAAAGCTTAGAACCATAATCAGGACTTATCGTTGAATGAATCGTTGTTGTTTTCAGGTATCGATTCTTCTTCGAGATCTTCCTGATTATGTATAAACTGTTGTATTTCTTCCAATTGATTGAGGATGATAGCAGTGCGTTGCTCATTGGCTTTAACGCGTTGATTGAGTTCTGCGATAAGTTGCTGCAATCCCTGCTTAAATATTTCGAAATTTTTCTCTGAATGCAAGTGTGAAAGCTGGACTGCATCTTCAATTTTTGCATGAATCTCAAAAAAATGTCTTTTATTATTTCTGCGATGGATGTAGAACAGGATAATAACGCCAACAGTGGTGAGCAGCAGCAAAACTGGCAGCCAAATCCAGTTGATGGTTTCGATTAAACTTTCCATATTTATTGACATAGCAACTTCAGCGGTTGATTCATGATGTCAAATATAGGAGAAAAAATAGAATGCTGCGCAACAAAATGAAAATGAACGGAAAAACAGCCATGAATTTGTTGTTTGTCTTTTAAGGAATTAAAGAAAAACAGCATTACTTATTGAAAAGGCATCTAAAGGGACGATTAAAATAGGAAGTGGAGCCGATTATTCTGAAGCATTGGTGGTATCAAAAACCAAACGAAAAAAGAAAATTTGGTAGCATTTTTCAACTTTTTCGTAGATGTTTTTTCGGTGGAACTGATCTTATTTTTATCAATAAAACAAATTAAGAATGGTGTATAATTGTATGATTCAATAAAAAAAAGGTTGCACCAAAATATGATGCAACCTTTTGAATTTCAGTGTGGTGACTACTGTCCCGCTGAGCGAGAGAACCAGTGACCCTCCCGATTGCAAATCGGGATGCACTGAACCAGCGGAGCTAAGCATTGACAAGTTTTTCGATTAAGGTTCTGCTCTTCCATTTCTTGATCTGCATTTCTCTCTTTCTGG
>Ga0100391_1000867_pt1 | contig 34562 bp, 17 predicted proteins | sample CryGeymeta201515_FD_81541 | JGI IMG/M metagenome (GOLD analysis project Ga0100391, IMG submission 81541) | Groundwater microbial communities from Crystal Geyser aquifers in Utah, USA - Crystal Geyser metaG 2015-15 | ecosystem: Environmental > Aquatic > Deep subsurface > Groundwater | place: USA... | reverse complement strand
CTCGGAACGGAGAAAAGGTCGGCCCTAGTAAATTGCCGAGTTTCTCCAAACCACCCTACCTAGCCGAACGTAGCCCTAGAGAGCTGGCATAGTCGAGAGAACGCGGTAGCGTTCGCTCGTGCAAATCGCTCTCCAGAAACGGACACGACTTGTGGAGTCCCTAATGACCAACGAACCAGAAGCTATGACTGCCACTGGGGTATTTTTTAGATTGGTCTGCACCACCACCCACCCATCGCGTACCATTCGATAAAGAACTACTACTACTACTAGAGAGTATGCTGTAGAACTACTACTGTAGTACTCCCTATCTAGCTACAGTACTACACAACTACTAGCTAGTAGATACTCTCTACTAGTAGTAGAGTAGTCTAGTAGCACTATAAAAGTAGCTAGTAAAGGTACTGTAGTACGGAGTACCAGGTAGGAGCTACTAGCTAGTACTAGCTAGCTAGTAACAGAGTACTACTAGCTACTACTCTAGTAGCAGTCTCTACGTAGTACTTCAAATTTATAGTCCCCAAAGCCGATCTTCCAGACACTTTTTTTCAAGTAGTAGTCTCTAGTAACAACAATAATATAATTCTGCCTCTCTAATAATAATAATGCCTGCGAGCACTAGTAGTTACTAGGCCATTCCCAGATACATGCTCTAATAGCACACACTCGTGGTATTCAATAACCTACTTGTTTGATACTCCACACATTATAAAAAACCTACTATTTAAAAAAGTATCATGAGTGACGATTTTGCCATGCAAGATACCGAAATGGGTGACGCAGACAGCGACGATGATCTCGATGAGGAAGAAGAAGACGAAATGGCGGATGATGAACAAGCTCCATCCCAACCAGAGCCCGCTGCGGAAGAAGAACCTGCATTGGCTCGTCGCCGCGCTATTCAAGCTATTATGCGGGATAACACCTTGGGCGAAGCCGAAAAGCGGCAGCGCATTCAATCTCTCATGAGCGGCGGTCGAATCGAAGTGGCACCTCCTCCTGCGCCAGCCATTCCCATTGTGGAAGGAAATGCTGCCTGTGTCCACTACGAGCGCAACTGTAACATTGTGGCACCATGTTGCAATCGCGTTTTCGGGTGTCGGATATGCCACGACGAGCTCAGTCCTTCCGGTCATCCTCCCATGAATCGCTTCTTGATCCGGGAAGTGGTGTGCAAACTCTGTGGTACCCGACAAGCAGCCTCGTAAGTGTTATGTTCTGTCTTCTTTTTCTCTTTCGAGTTTTTTGTCATTGAAAGCAACTTTATTTTTGTATGGTGATTTTATCAAGAGACATTTATTTTGGATGCTTTTTAAATATATTTAGTTCTCACCGAATTATATTCCTTGTCATTTATTTTCAACAAACGGATAGGAATTGCTGCATCAATTGCAACACACAATTTGGGGAGTATCATTGCGGAATGTGTAATTTGTGGATGTCTCTGGTATGTCTAACCTGAAATAGTGCACATATACTAGTTTTGTCAGTTGTTGCATCCATGCACGGCGTCGTTTATTTTCATTGTGTTGTCTCACGCAAAACGCTCTCCATCTGTTGGGAATTTTGTAGAGCAAGAAACCCTTCCATTGCAATCGCTGTGGATTTTGCCGTGTCGGAGGTGTCGAGGCATTTCGTCATTGCAACGAGTGCTGCATGTGCATCTCGGTTAGTGTCTTTGATACTCATCAGTGCTTCAAGGACAAATATAAGAACAATTGTCCGGTTTGTCGCGAAGACATGTTCTCGTCGCGACAGTCCCCCCAGGACTTGCCCTGTGGTCATGCGATTCACGCTCATTGCTTTCGAAAATTGGCCGGCTTTGATTATCGTTGTCCCATTTGCAAAAAGACGGTGGTGTCGCAGCAAAGCATGGCGGCGGCTTGGGAGGCACGTGCTCGAGATATCGCGGAACATCCCATGCCGGCAGATTTGCAACGCATCGTTGATATTATGTGTAATGATTGCGAGACGAAGAGCCACTCACTAGTATGGCATTTCCTGGGAATTCAATGTCCTCGCTGCAATTCTTTCAACACCGTCGTGGAGCAAGTCGTCAGTGGCGGTGGCGGCGGCAGCAGCAGCAGCGGGGAAGGAGGAAATTCAGGGCAACAAACACAACAACAACCACCATCAGGTGGCGCTCCTCCCCCGCCTGGGCCAATTTAATTAGATTTGGTCCGTAGTTTGTTGAACAATACAATGGATCACGTGTGAGTATGAATGCGAGAAGGCGCCAAAACCAAGGATAGCAATGATTTAAAAAAATTGCATACAATGTCAAGAGGCTAAGCTAATCTATATTAGGGAAGTACAGAGAAGAGAATTTTCTAGTTCCTTGCTCCTTCGAAAGTTTCTACTCTGGGCAGCTGGCGCACGTAAAAGAATAATTCCAAACTTGTGCAAATAGTTGAGCGTTTGTCGACTTTTGACGTGCGAAAAAACAACCTTGGAGACATAGAATAGGACAATCTCCTAGTTCCACTGAGACTGCGGCCACGGATCCGGTGAAATGCCATGCCTCCAAGAGTAGAAAAATCCAAAAGGATGCCATTATCAAAGGTTGTACATCCGCAGTCAAGAACAATAGCAAGGCAGAGTAGACCAAAACAAACTAAACGAAAATAACTTGGGGCACCTTACTTCTAACCCTAATGAAATATACAGACAACAACATTCTTACCTGCTTCATTTTTTAATCCCCCCGTCAATCATCATGCTGTAATAAACCATGAACGAGCTGAAACATATCAAATTAATAGATGGATATGGATGAAAATAGTTTGCTTCACATTTTGGGATTGAAAATTAATCCAAACAAATAATATTTATCATCTTACTCGTACTCGTACAAAGTTATAAGTCACTCTACATCCAACCATGTTTTTCTTCTTTGCTTCGCTGCAGCCGAAGATCAAGGAGGTGCTAAAGAAGAACGTGGTGCCGTGTTGCTATTGCAACCAACAAATGGATCTGGTTCAAAGTTCAGACGTACTTTCCGTCTTCTTTTTTCCGGTTTGGAGCTTTGCGCCCAAGGAGATTTTGCACTGTACTGGCTGTGGATGGACGGTGCCGGAAGTGGACTACGGAAAGTATACTGGTCGCCTTCCGCCAGCGCCAGCTGCCACTTGTCCCTCTTGTGGCGGTATAACGGCCTCGGGGTGGAGCTTTTGCCCTAACTGTGGCTCGCGGTTGATTTAATCATTATGACCAACCACTAAATAGCAGTCAGGAAAACCTGACGCACGATGGGTGTTTGCACGAACGAATGCTCTATAATTCATTCAGATCCTTCACTATAGCAATATGGAAAGGAACTTCTTACTTTGCTACCCTTTCGCTCAATCTGATGAGGAGCGCACCTCAGAAAAACTGTCTGGAGAAAGTGGCAAAAAGAGCATGAGAGGGTAGAGAAAAAGAATCGACCATTGATGCTATTGTTTCGTCAGTGGTCGTGCAGCTCTGCGGCCGGTTTTTATTTTATAATCGCCTGGATATCGCAGAACACCATTTAGTTTTTGCTCGTGTACTCTAATATTGTTTTCCTCGGAAAATATTAAGACGTCGTTAAAGTTTACCACAGACAGGTATAAATTATAGAAGCGTTTGGAAAAATTAAGGAGCTTCTCGTATGAAACATTGTGCTGTTTATTCCCATTCAATAGTGGCAGGAGGCTTGGAACTGATATCATAACACAAACGGTTGATACCTCTGACTTCATTGATGACGCGGCTAGACATGGTACCCATGACATCGTATGGAAGGTGATAAAATTCAGCCGTCATGTAGTCTGTTGTCTCGACACATCTGACGGAAGCTACAAACTCGTACGTTCTACCATCACCCATGACACCGACGGACTTCACCGGCAATAATACCACAAATGCTTGGCCAATCTTTCTGTAATGACCGGAGTTCCAAAGCTCTTGAATGACAATATCATCAGCCTCTTGCAACATTTTGACACGCTCCGCTGTAACTTCGCCTAGAATTCGAATGGCAAGTCCAGGCCCAGGGAAAGGGTGTCTCCAGACACTCATCTCATCGATCCCCATTGCCATGCCCAATTCTCGCACCTCATCCTTGAAGAGTTCTCGCAAAGGCTCAATCAGTTTCAATTTCATAGTGGCTGGGAGTCCACCAACGTTGTGGTGAGATTTAATAGTGGCCGATGGCCCCTTGTAGCTGATACTTTCAATGACATCTGGGTAGAGAGTTCCCTGCAAAAGCCAATCGCATGTTCCGCCGTGTTGCTCCACATCTTTTTCAATTTTTTCGGCCTCCTCCTGAAATACGTCGATGAAGGTTGTTCCAATGATCTTACGCTTTGTTTCGGGGTCTGTGACACCCTTTAATTTGCCCAAAAACAAGTCGGAAGCATCCACACACCGCAGATTGACATGGCAGTCCTCTCTCATTCGCTTCAAGACTTTGGTAGCTTCGTCTTTTCGTAAGCACCCATTGTCGACCAGAACAGCATGGAATCGGTCTCCAATAGCCCGCGTCATCAAGACGGCCGCGACGGTCGAGTCTACCCCTCCACTAACAGCTCCGATGACGTGACCCTTGGGTCCAACTTGCTTGATGACATTGTCAATGAATTCTTGAGCGTAATCCGACATGACCCAATCTTGCTTGGCGCCTGCCACATTTACAATAAAATTCTTCAACACAGTCTTTCCCAAAGGTGAATGCGTGACTTCGGGATGGAATTGCAATCCCCACATTTTGGTTTCCAAATTTTCAATGGCAACAAATTCCGAATTGTCCGTGGCAGCTATTGTTGTTTTTGTTGTGTTTATAACATGGTTCCGTGCAATAAAAAAATATTAAGATGAGATATAATTGTCCAACCAATAATATGAAAAGACAAAAACTATTCATCACAGAGACTGCACGTACCCACAGGTTTGAATCCATCGGGTACCTTGCTCAATTTATCTCCGTGAGACATCCACATGGTAAATTCCTCCGGCATATCTTGAAACAAAATACTGTTACAGCCAGGACTGCGGTGAGCTACAGCTTTTCCGTACTCGTGCTTGAGTCCCTTGATGACTTCCCCACCCAAAGTGTGAGCCATCTCTTGCATACCGTAGCAAATGCCCAGAACGGGAATTTGGCGTGTCTTGATTAGATCCCACACAGCCTGTGAAACATGGGGAGATCCTTCCTCGTAGACACTGTTGGGACCTCCACTGAGAATAATGGCTACAATATCATGTTCCTCCAGTTCCTTGGCATCAACCAGACAGGAATAAAGTTCACAGTACACGTGCATTTCACGGACCCGACGGGCAATCAAGTGCGAATATTGAGACCCAAAATCTAAGATGGCAACTTGGGAGCTTTGTTTTCCGACGTAAAAAAAAAAGGAGATGAACGGCAGAGAGAAGGGAGATAGAAAGGCAAACGTTAGAAGTCATTGTATGATCAAAAAGCGAACTACTAAATAGCAAGTAACGCCGAGAAGTTGCAACAAAGCCAAAAAATATAAACATACCGACCAAAGTTGCTCAGTCTCGAAGACTGTTTCATCATTTCGGCAGTTTCGGTCATCTTCTATTAATTCGCAAATAATAATAATGGAACTGGAATTTAGTATTTCTGGCAATTTGCAACAACGCTACTCTAGCTATGCTATGCTAGCTAGAAATAAATGTGATTTGTGTGTCGCTTTCGGCAGGTCGAAAAAGGTGGTGAGCCCCGCCTGAAATAAATTTTTTTTGAGGAAATAAAAATGGAGGGCACCCATTGGTATCAGGTTATGCGCTTCAAACAACTAAAACTAAAGCGCTCATTTGCTCTTGCATTGCGTAGTTTCGGTCCTCCACAACACAAAAAATAATATTGACACCAGCAAAAAATAATTGTTTGTTGTTTGTCCCTCTGTTGTCTGAACGTCTGAACTCACATTAAAACAATTCCTCCATACAACAACATCAAATACAACGACAACAATATGGCATCCAAAGTCGTATCTCGTCAATCTAAAAAACTCGTAGAGAGAGTTAGTGCTCGTGTCTTTTGTCACAATCTGGATGACGATGGAGGAAATCCTGTCACTATTTTCTCGTCGCCACATCGATTATCCCACACAACGAAACAAGAATTGGCACAATCGTGCGAATGGGAGAGTGTCATTGTGCACCAGAACCACCACCAGAACCAGCAGCAGCAGCAGCGACTACCACTTGTTCAAAATAATAGAGTGCAACAAAAACCTCAATTATCGTTTTACATGCCATCGGGGGAGCAAGTGAGTTTTTGTGCCCATGCTGCCATGGGAGCAGCACTCGAAATATGTGCACAGAATGACGAAGAAAGAATGGACCACGACCATAAGAACAGCAACAACAACAACATCAACCAAGACGACGAAAATGAAAATTATGATGATGATGTATTCTTTACCGTTGCCAATGTACCAAACGATGATGATGATAATGATAATGATACTTCCAATAACAATGAAGAAGAACAAGAATATCATACACAAATGTACGAAGGAGACATTGTTGCACTGCACATGTCGACAACGTACCAACAGTGTCCTGTATCGCAGCCGTCCATGCTTTTTCGGGCACTGCGAGAATATTGTCACGTGGAAACCCAAGCTGTGGCATCCGTTCCATTGCCATCGTCCTCGTCCAATACCAAGAATCGTTTCTTTTCGAAGGAACAGCCGGGCAACAGTGACTACGAAAAAAGTTACAATTACGTGACCTGCCATGCCTCTATTGCGCGTCCCAAAACATTGGTACCGTTACGATCGGTCGAGCTGTTACATGCGGCCAGGCCACCTGCATTATCGTCAGCTCCGGGTTTTGCCGTCACGTGCAAAGCTCTCGATGATACGACGGGATTGTACTTGTTTGCCAAATCACAAGAAGAAGATGGAGCGTGGGAATGTCGACAATTTCCAAGAGCATCTGGATATCCGGAAGATCCTGCGACCGGTATTGCTGCGGCTGCTTTGGCGTGTCATTTACGTCAAGAGCTTCGTATTGATTTGCCGGCGTACAAATTGTATCAAGGAACAGCCATGGGCAAACCTAGCCTGATTGTTGTCGATGAACTGATCATGACACCACGAAAAGAGGAGGATATCATGGATGCTTCCTTTCGCTTATTAGGACGTGTGGAAATCGATGAACGCAGTACTATAGAGGTTGATGATGATGATGATGATGATGATGATGTGGAATGATTAGAAATGGATTCTTAAAAAGGAAAACTTAACTGCAGTTGGGTCTATCTATCTCCCGCTCCTCTGTAATAGTGATACAACCGTACAGATACATTAGTGGTCTCTATTTTGTTGAACCGCCATGGTACTTCGTACACAGCATTATAATTTTATTTTATTTCATCACGACTCAAATTCCACTCCAATCAAGTAAATGGCGCATTCCACCCTATCGAGGTAGGTGGCTGACCACTCTTGTCATTTTTTTTCGTGCAATATGTATACGTACATCAAGTCAACATACATAAAAACCTCTATGTATGTATCTTGAATTTTTTTTCCTCCATTTTTCTTGTTCGTCGTCTACTAGACTACTATTATCATTTCTACTGCATGTTTGCCATCTCGGCATTACCGTGGGTAGTAGCCTCAACACATGCCCTCCAAATTTGATCCCGAACCTGCGCTTGGGAGGCAAAGTCTACCAACGTAGCTCGAAAGGCTTCTGGTGATTCAAACTGCTGTGCCGTAGCACCGGCCGCTCGTAAAACACCTCCCACATCTTGCATCAGTGCCGTTTGTTGCTCTCCTTCTAGTTTCAAAATCTGTTGCACGGCTCCATCGTAATCGGACGTGGTCAGAAATCCGTAGATCGAACCAGCAATACCACCCACAAGACCCCCCACGGGACCCAGAACGAATCCACCCGCAATCGCACCACCAGCGGCACACAGTCCCTGTTTCACCGAACCTTGTGCCGCTCTTCGCATGTCACCTGATTCCGTGAGAAATTGCATCAACTCGCGGTACTGAAACTCCGCATGAGGAGGAGGGACGTCGTCAGAGGCTGGATAATCGTCCATATTATGGTCTTGGTTGTAAAGCTGATTTTGTTTTGGTGTTACCGTAGTAATGCTCAATCTGGACTGACTATCGCTCTGTTAAAATACCTTCTCTCTGCGATTATTAATGAATAAATAATTTGCAGATGTGGAAATTCTTCAATATGTGTTTGTATGCACACAGGTTTCGTATCATGTTGTGAGGGCAGAAGGGGAGAATTTCGCAGACGTTCCGAGAGAGCAAATATGCGACCATGCAATTTGTTCGACTTTTACCATTATTTCTTCGGGTTTGGGATCATCTTGATAGATACTCGTATTTTTGGCTGTCGCCCCAACCACACCAGCAACTTCTCTACTATTGCTATTACTTGCAGCAATGTAGGTAGGAGGATGCTTCATGGTACTACTCTACTAGTTGTTTACTTTCATCAGACTCATTTATCTCCAGCTTAAAACTATCTTTCTGAATCCTTGTCGCCTGGACCTAAAGCTTAACGTCTACTTATATAATAATATAGCGTTGAATAAGTCTTGTGGTGTCTGTCAAAACACTGACGAATATATCCCTGAGATTTATTCCAAGATTTTTAATGCCTCCTTTTCCTTAATTTCATTCATCCACGCATTCATCATTACAACACTTTACCATACAATATCAATATGCGAAAACGAAATAAGGCAGACGCCACTACAGGTGTTATGGATTACTTGTGCCATGCCATTCCGAAATCCAGTCTGGTCACACTGTATACCGAAGATTGTCGCGGTCGATTTGTTTGTCGGGCCGTTTTGCAGCGCCTTTCTCCCGTGGCGCAACAAGTGGTAGTCCGTCTCAGTTGTGGTGGTGGAAGCTTTCCTGTGGCCGGTGTTCAAGTATGGATCAGTGGTGGTAAATTAAAGTATCAGATCGTGCTGAAAGAACTGTTGAAATGGGCCATTGTAGTCAGTCCCGACGACCAAGACGGCGACCAGGCTGGAAAGACGGTGGCCTTGACACCTGAATTCGCCAAGGGCCTTCAAGAAACACTTCTGACACCGGATGCTTCGCCTTGGAAAGCATTGTCGACACCTGTCTTGAGAGCCATGGAACGAGATGCCAAGGAACCAGCGAAAGATATCAGTTTTGAAGATTTGGAAAGGTACACACAATCACAGTGGGATGCCGTCTTACACTTTCTGGTGGGCACTCCAAACCTTAAAGTGCAACCTTCACCCGCCGTCATTCATTTTCTGCTGGAAACCGGTCTCATGCAACCGGATCCGGAATATATTGGAAATCCTGACGATGCCCCGCTCTGCATTACCGAACGTGGATACGATTTCATGTTGCAAGATAATGCGCAACAAGTTTGGCATTTCGTGGTACAATATCTAAAAAGTTTGGAATCTCACAAGAAGAACAAGGGATTGGCACGAGAAGCATTGCTGCTGTTAGTTTGTTTGGGGTTTGCACAGCTTGGCGAGGCCTACCTGGCGTCGGGACTTTCCAAAGATTCGCGAGTCATGGTCAAGGATCTCGCACTGTTTGGATTGCTGTACGTGCGCAAAATTGGTAAGCAAACGGTCTTTTATCCCACACGAATTGCTATGGAATTGGTCGGTGGTGATGATGGAGACGGTCAGGCATCGGCGGCGGCTTCCATGTGGAGTCTATCCAGCAAGGCTCTGAATCAAGCGCTGGCGAATCCTGCTCCCCAACAATCGTCACATTTAGCTATTATCGTTCAAACCAACTTCCAGCTGTGCGCTTACACAACCTCGGAACTGCACTTGAGTATGTTGGGTCTCTTTTGTGACGTGAATACGATTCGACGACTCCCGAATGTCGTCTTCATGACCATTACCCGCGATTCTGTGAAGGCGGCGTTTCATTTGGGTATTCAAGCCCGGCAAATATTGCGATTTTTGGAGAAGCATGCTCACCCAAAGGTCCGCGAAGCCATGTTGCAGCCAGGAACCTCGCTGTCTGCGTCGGACAGTCCCGTGCCAGCCAATGTTTGTGATCAAATTTGGTTGTGGAATAGAGAGCGCACCCGGGTTGGCATGTCCGAAGTATACACTCATCAATGCCTAATGGCGGGTGAATTCCAGGCCGTCTATCAATACACGAAGGACATTGGAGCTCATGGATGGAGCTCTGAAGGTCGTAAAACATTGTTGATTAAATACGCAGCGGCGGAGCGAGTCCAACATTTCGTCCGACAGTGGCGAGCAAAAACAGCTGCGCGACAAGCAGAGGCCGAGAGTCTGTAGTTAATCCCGAGATAAATATGTATTATAGATTTTTGCATAGCTGCTACTCAAACTGTTTTGAGTCATGTAAATTTTTGGGTGGCAAGGACGTTCCCGTTGCGCAATGTCTGCGTTACCAGGAACCTTATACACATTTGACAGGAAAAATACAAATGCAATGGGCTCCTGGGACGAAGACTGAGTGTACAGCAAACGGCGGCACAAATATTGGGCAGAGGTGTTACTTGCCTGATTTCGACTCAAAATTATTGTTCAGCGTGGAAAGTGATGGTATCTGGTCCCACCACGTGTTTCGCAAGAACCAACTGCCGAGTGAGCACAGAGTAGACACCAACGACCCTAGCAAACAAGACGGAATTATGACCAACCACTCACGGCAGTGACTAGACGACGTGGATATTACTATGCTGGTAGAATTTCTTACTCGACCTTTTCAACTACTACGTTAACGAGGTTTGCAGCCACCCACCGGTGGCGAACGGTACCACACAGAGAAGTGTCGGTGGAGAAAATTTCGGTTGGCAAGATGTGGTCTTGGATTACGCACTGTTCTAGTACGTGACGTTTTATTGTACTTTACTGTCGTCTTGACCGTCGGTCAACATCTTTGTAGCTTCTCCAGATGATCCGTCTGTCAAGAAATAATCTGCCTTTTGTTCTGTGGAATGCATGAACAGCGAGTGATCCTGAGACTTGTAGTTCTTCCACGCGGGCATTTCATCCAAAATGAGCTTGAACTTCATTCCGTAGCCGGGATCGTCGGTTAAGAGCTTCAAGAGTTCTACAGTATGAACCTTCGCAGAAGCTGGGTCCTTGACCTTTTTCAAGGTAGGATTCTCAAGGACTTTCATAAGAAGGTATTGTGGAAGTTCGTTGATCAGTGCCGCCTGCAAGAGAGCGACACGACCGTTGGCGGCGCCTGGGGCACCACCCGTGCTTACTGCTTGTTGCTCGGCTTCGACTTTGGGGTCAGCACTTGTTCGGGCATCGATTCCAGCACCCTCGATCGCATCCGGGCGGTATTGTGGCTGAATCACAGGCTGAGTCACTGGCATTTGTTGTGCAGGGTCGACTTGATCTATTTCGTCCGTAACAGTCTCAACCTGAAATTGTGGCGCTCCTTGTTGTTGAGGGTTGAATTGATTCTGCTGCATCTGGGGTTGTCCATTGAGTTGGTGGTGTGTCATCTGAGACTGTAGCACTGGTTGTTGCGGCTGCTGCTGTGTAAATGGTGGGGTCTGAATTCCGTTTCCCTGCTGGTGTGGCTGCTGTTGCATAAACGGTTGCGCCTGCATTACATTCACTGGTTGCTGGTGCTGTTGGACTGACTGCATTGTGGGTTGTTGCATGGAGTGTTGAAATTGGTTGCGAGGTAGTTGCTGCTGCTGCTGCTGCTGCTGCTGCTGCTGCTGCTGCTGGTTGTATGATGGCTGCTGTATCTGGCCAATAGGGAGTCCCACTCCTTGTTGGTATTGTTGAATCGGCGAATGACTGTGTTGTTGCATAGGCTGTTGGAATCGAGACTGCGTAGGGACTTGTAACTGCGGCTGCTGCATTTGCGGTGGTTGAATTTGAGATTGCTGCATTTGCCGGTGACCTGGCTGTTGAAGCTGCTGTTGTTGAGGTTGAGCATGTTGCTGAGGCTGTTGAGCTTGAAATAGAGCCGGTCGAATTTGCTGCGGTAGTTGTTGGTTGACGGAGCCTGGATGCAGCTGCTGTCGATGAGATGAACCATACATCTGCTGCGCCCTTTGCTGGTATGAGTGTTGCTGCGGCTGCCCTGCGTTTGAATACATATTATTCTGCATGGATGAAATAGACGAGGCCATGCTTTGCGGCGTCTGGGGTCGACCATAAGAGTCCATACCCTGCATCAGGACGCTCCCAGACATGGCAGCACTCTGGCTTTGATGCGAGTTTCCCATTTGGGAAGAGTATATTGGGTTCATGGTTTGCGGCTGAGACATCTCTGCTTGATTCGTAAAGGACCCGCTCATTTGTTGCTGTTGTGGTTGCTGTTGAGACTGATTTATGGCCGAACTGCTCAATTGTTGCTGGTGAGATTGCTGCTGAGGCTGCTGTCCGCCCCCGTTGCGAAACATTGCAAGCGGGTCATCACCAGAAGCAGGGGAGGGTGCCATGGCTATTGCTAGGAGTCTGTGGACTTCTGCATTTGACATAAGACTATTCTTATCAACGGGACCTTCCCCGGGAGCTGGCGACGGCGCCGCGGCGATTGCCATTCTTTGACGCGTTGCTTTCCTTTCCTTTGCCTTCTCCAAATCACCAAGGGCGACTGCGAACACTTTCTTCAACATTTCTATCATAAAAGCGGTGTCAGGGTGCAACGTTTCTGATCCAACAGCCTGCATCGTATAACTAACGATACTGTTTTTGCCGTCGCTCCTACCACTGACGCATATTGATTCCACGTTAGGCAACCGATTCGATGCAACGTGAAGCACCCGCATGACGCTGAGAAGCGGTGAACCAAACAGTTTTCTTCCAAGAATTTCATCGAGGAATGTCATGGATCTTTCCATGTATCCCCATTGGCCCAGCTTGTCGCAAAGAGAATCACGGACCTTACACTGATAGACGCAAGCGCTTGTCACAAGCTGCAGGATGTCTTGGCTGGCATCTACCAGAGCACTGGACGTCGGCTCCTTTTGTTCCTCTGAAAGATCGTGGGAAAAATATGTCTGTATTTCGTGCGTCCATCTTTGCATGACCATTTCCAGAAATGTGGTCGGGTCTCGAAGATTGTAGGTCGGTTCTTTCAAAAACCGACTCAAATAGACACCCCCAATGTAGACCTCGTCAGCGAGATTCTTGTACTTGACAGAGACATTGGACGGGAGAATAAATGTATCGCCTCCACCTACCTTTCGACTAGCCAAGCATGCGTCAAGTTGCTCTGAGAGTACGGCCCGAAGCTCGCCGCGCATCGACGAATCCCAGATCAGTTCCGGAGTGTCACTTTCTCCGTCAAATAACTTCAGCATCACATCAGCGCCCTCCTCTTTCAATCGAACAACCAGCGTTTGAGGAAGAAATCGTTGCAAAAGCGGGGCTGCTGATGGCCCTGTTTGCGGATCCCAGAGCAGCCGGGACAGCGTTTTCGCAGCTCCAATGCGCGATGCGAACATTCTTGAGAACTTTTTGTATCCAACCATTATACCGAGCAGTTCAAGCCAAGAGGAAGATTCGATCAATTTCGTCGCAATGGAAGGCGAAGAAGACAGAGATTCCATGAGTGCCCATCCCTTTACCTTACGACGGATGATTTCTCTGTCGTCGGCATCTGACGATCCTACTTCATCTTCGTTCTCCATGGCATCAGGTCGCTCTAGCACCCACAGCAGGCGCCAGATTGCACCCTGTTTAGCGATTGCGTCAGCAAAGGCCTGCTTTGGGCTCATAATAGACAAAATTTCACAGCCAATATCAAATGTCTGGAGAGAAGAGCAATGCAATGGTGCAACGGGGAGTAAGACAACTTTGCCAAAATATATGAACCTTCCCAGGATGCGACTTACCTCTGAATCTTGTGGGAGCTCTAAAAGACTCAGCAAAACGGCAGGAACCGCACTATGCTGCTCGCAAAGAACATCATCGATAACACCATCGACGCGAACAAGTTGAAGCATAGCTTTCATTGCCATCAAAAAATTACTGCATCGGATTTTAGCAATTTGCGATGTCTCTTCTTTTAGAAACGCGGAAAGCTCGTCGCCGTCGTCGGCGCCAAATGACAATAGAAGTTCTACCCATCCTTCGGGAAGATCATCACAAGCGTTGATGCCCCTAGCGATATAATCTGTTACTTGTTTTGCCAGCATAGCGGGATCTGGGATTTCTCGGATTGCTTCCCTTCCACTCCCCAACCGGTTGAAAATTCGAATGTAAACACCTCCAAGTTGTAATTCTTTTTTGAGCTGAGAATAATCGAAGTCTGCAACCTTGGCAAGTTCGTCTTCTAGCCTTCGGCACTCGTCCTCGGGTCGCTCGGACTCAGCAGTTGCCACAAAGGAGCTAAGTTCATTTCTCATGCTGACATTCCAAATGCGAGCAGGAGTTTCAATGTTTGTATTCAAGGTCCGCAAAAGTCCTTCGGTGCGTTTGTTACGCAACATCAACGCCACGGGAGGTGTCAGCAGCTTACTGCAGGCAGCAGCCAGTTTGTCATTTCGCGGTGATGCAAGTGTTTTATCTTGTAGAACACCACACAGCATACCTAGAGCTCGAGTCGCTAGACGAGCTTGCGTATTGCTGGCACCTTGCGACATGCCAACGTCATCATGATCAACTGGCATATTCGAAACTCCTTCCAGTGTAGGATCATAGCCAAGCATGTACTTCACAAGAGGCCAAACGATGCCGCAACCAATCAAAAGCTCTTGAAGCTTTGTATCCTTTGCCATACTCGCAACGCCCTCGAGAGCATAACGCTTGATGGTCGAATCGCCGATGTCTTCTTGATTTTTTGCATTGAGGTATTTACCGTCGATACACCTTCTCCAGTTGATCAAAAAGTTGGTCGGGTTCTCGAGAACAAGAATGGCTGTACGCCCTTCATCAAAGTAAGAAATGCCAGCAAGCGTGTGTACAATATGCGAAATAATTTCAATGATGCATTCCTCAGATTCTTGGTTCGCTGCTCCTGCCTTTCTTATAGCATGAGCAACGCGCAGATAAAAGTCCAACAATGAGACAAGTGTGGTAACACCGCCCTCGCCAATCAGTTCCTGAGAATTCATTGGTGACACCAAACATGTTCGAAATACAAGAGCTACCATTGTCTTAACAAAGTTTGCTCTCTTCAAACTTGACAGTGAGGTGAAAAGCAACAAACTTGGGTCAATCTTGCTTAGGGCTTCTTTACTGGATGCGGGCATTTCCAAACACGACAGGAGCATTTGATAGGCGGGATATTTGTAACGGCTCATTTCCTTCTCATATCTCTTACAAATCAAGAGCTGAGTCTTAACTAAGACATGGATGGCCTGCATTTGGAGTCGCCCCCCGGCAAAACCTTCGTATGCATTTTCTTCGTTGTCACCATCACCTTCATGTCCTTCTTCACTAAAAATTCTGATCTTTTGGCCACTTTCCACGATGGGTAGTAGGAGCTCGTAGGCACTCTGGATGGCTACAAACATATCGCGGCCTGCTGGGTTCTTGTCGGGGTGATATTTTCTGGCCAGCGATCTGTAAGCCTTTCGCAACTCTTTGCTTCCGTCGCCCTTCTTCAAGTCCAGCACCTTACGGGCGCCCTCCAATGCCATTTCTTCCTCGGTTTCATCTCGCGTCAACTGCTTCTTCATCTCTTCCAGACATGACCTAAAGACTTCCACTGGCTCGGCTATGGGCCAGTCGGGGAAGCGTTTTTCATCACACAGATTGTTAAGGTAGTAATTGTGACAAAATATTTCCTTTTCGAGGCGCTTGTAAGACATTCCAGGCATAGGGCAAAACTCGTAATGCGTAGTCGTGTTTTGCCACAGGCGCTTTGGAAAGTCACCAAGGTGCTGTCGAATCATTTCAATCAAATGTTTTCGCATTTCAAAACTCCAAATAACTTCAGGAGTATCAAAATTCCCTACAAACACTTCGGTGAAGCGATCATAGCCGTAGTTAACTAACATGAACAAGACACCCTCTGGCAGCATATGTCCGAGAACACTGCGGTCTTTCATCGGTAGCTCGCTTTCATTAGCTGCCGCTGCGAATCCCGAACGAAAATGCTGTTTCAAGTGAGTATCGTGCAAAAGTTTTGCGAGAGGTTTAAAGTTCGACCCAGTATAACAACAGATGAAGAAGAAAATTCCTGTCAGGTAGAACTTGGCAATGGCTTCCTCGTTGTGCATCATCAGCTTGTGTAATATTTCAGCTGCTTGTTCAACGACACGGTGGTCGTTACATAAGATCGCCTGACACAGAATGGACAAAAAAGAGTCGCGATGAAGGGAGACTTGAGATTGCGAGGGATCGGATGACACGGTTGGGTCGCGGCTGATGCCACAAAGCACTCGTTTAGCAATCGGGATGGGATAATATGGAACACCTTGTGAATCCAAGCTCTTGTGTAAGTCAACCAATCTTGTCAATGACTTGATGGCAAGAAGCGCAACATCCGAGGGCGAATAAATTCCGCTGCTACTGCCATCAGTGCACAGCTGCCATCGCAGCTGCCAAACTTGCTCAATTCGCTTCCATTTGCCAGTATCGACGTTGGCTTCTTTTACGGCACTACCAGATGGCCCCTCCTCGTCGTCGTAGCTGTCAACATGTGTTGCGGTAACGAGATCGAATGGTGACAAATCTCCATCCTTCATCATCTGAGTAAGTTCAGACACCCGAAACGGACCTCGAATGGATTCCTCTGGTGGTGGTATTCTACCCGTCCGCGCAACGAACCAAACTTGTGGGCAAGAAGCATCAGCTGCTGTCTGCTTCTTCTCTCTGCTTTCGGCGCCTCCCGGCCCAGAATCTGTGCCGTCGGTCAAGAGCATTTGATCATCTTTTAGAACAGTAGTAAGAAGATTTCCCACTTGGACCCCATTTGTGTGCCCCCAAGCAACAAACTGGCACAGCTGCTCGATGCTCTCTGTGTTCAAGAGCTGCTCGGCGTTTTCAGGAATATTCACCCCGTCGTCATTGTCGCCTCGAGACACGCCGAGAATAGTAGCGACCAGACCTAACAATCGGTGTTGTGTTTCTATGCTTTTCGTGTCGCCCATAGAACGGACAAGAATCATGACATCTGAAAATGGCCCGATCTTCTTGGCGTGAATGGCGTACAATCGTTCTAGGCAACGAATACACATGATGGTAATCTTACAAGAGGAAAAATGGAGCAGTAGGACAGAGCGGCGTTAGCGTTACAACTAGACACCAACCTCCAATCACACTAAATACGCACCTTAGGATTTCGGTCTGATTCACAGAGAAACTTCCGAAAGAGCTGTTCGTAGAGTCTCAACGGGTCATCCCATGTCTTGATGAAGGCGTCGCCAGCTTGGAGCCACAGACGCATGTAGACACCACGGGATCCGCCGACTTTGACTTCGTTTTCTAGCGACGGGTAGTCAACAGAGAATTGCTGATGATTCCATGCAATGTTGTGGATTCCTCGTGCCTCGGCCTCTCTATAAATGTATTGTATCTCGCTTTCCAATGCAATTCGCAACTCTCGTCGAGTTTGCTGATTCCAGATCAAATCCGCCAAAGAATGGTCCTTGGTCAGAACATGAAAGAAAATGCGGAAATTTTCCGATTCTCTCTTTTTTCCTTCTATGCTTACATTTTTGGCGGTAGAGGAGGCTAGAGCAATCCGTGATCGAAGACGTGCTGTGTTGGTACCAGCCGCCCCATTGGCTGCCTCGCTTGCCGTAGACACCAACGGGTCACCATCTCCAGATCGGGGTGCCGAAGACACAGAGTCAGAAATATTTCCTTCAATGGCACTATCTCGCTCGAGAACCTCCAATTGTTCTTCTTCCAACCTACTTAGTGTGGGCATAGAAAGGTAGTTCAAGAAACCTCCTGGAACCATTCGTTTCAGAAGACGTTTCTCGTCGCAATCCATTGGACCCGACAACCATAAGCTGCATAAGTAGCGACTCAAAAATCTCTGTCCTTCCATTGGACTAAAAATAGCAGCATGGAAATGGTGCAAGACTGTGGCAGAGCTCAACGCGGCGTCTCGAATTTTTTCGGAGGTATCTGGAGCATGCGTCGAGAGTAGGTGCAATAGCAGGGCAACGTTCTCAATGACAAACGGCGTAGAAGATCGCAAGGCGGACAATAGTGCTAGGTAGCTGAGTTTGGCGGAAATGCAAACGTAGTCAGGGTTAGGTGGATGAACAACGAAAGCGATTCAAGACGGCAATCGGGTACAAAAAAGATGTTAGTGGAACATACCGTTTTGCCAGCGCCGCAATAAAGGCCTGAAAATGTTCAGGCGTCGTGGTATCGTGATACGAGCACAGAATGGATTGCAATACGTCGCTGACAACCATCAATATCAGGTCATTGACTCGCTGCTCTCGTGATCCATTTTTGTTGCTCACAAATTGTCCTGACTCCAAGAGAGCATTTACAAGTCCCTGGATGAATACCGGACCACCTGTCGACAAAATGACTTTCTTGTTGACAAATTCCAGCTCCATGTCGCGCAGCTGTGGCATCGTGCCGCGCTTTCCGCTTACCAATATGCAATAGGTACGGAAGATCCAGAATTTGGCGAAATCATCTGCGATTTGCCACACCAGGGGAATACAATCTTGCATGGTCGTCAATTCACTGCTAACTTTGTAACCGGCAGTTGTCTGGGAAAGACGATACAAGGATTGCAACAAGGTGCAGGCTGTCTGTTCGGCTAACTGTCTATCACGGACATGCATTTGAGCTTGCATCTGCGACATACCAGCGGGCGTGTGGAGCAATTCAAACACCAGACCCCACAAAGCACCGATTGTGCCCGAGATGGTCTTGTCTTTTTCTCCTTGGGGCAGTCCCTCGCCAGTGGGCAAGACACTGGCATTAAATTCTCGGCAAGCTTCCACAACTACTTGACATTCTTGGGACACGTTGATGGGAACCGTGGCGGTGTTGTGCTCTAGAATTTCTCCTGCGTGTGTGACGTAGGCATACGCTGCTGTCGATACGGCATAAACACGCTTCAAGCAGTGGACAGGAATAGAAATTGGCTGAAACAGAGCTTGCGCGGCAGACGTCGGAGCTGCTGCTTCCTCGTCGGTGTCATCGTCCAAGGAAGAAAGGCAGTATCCTGCGCACTTTACGTCGGAGATCTGTACAGTTGTTTTTTTGGCCAGCGTCATTGTAGCATCCAACAAAGATACCAGAAGGGCATCCCGATTGCTACTGGCATACGTGCAGGTCGTTCCGTTGGTGAATTCCAGTACCAATTGATCGCCCCCAGCACTACTGGCAAGAGTCCTTCCATCCATTGAGTTGCTGTACTGCTGCTGGTCGCCATCGCCATCGCCACTGGCTGGTTGGTTGTTTCCGGGACGGCGTGTAGTATTTTGGGTCAAATCTTGTTTGGGCACACGAACAATGGAGTGGAGCTGCGTCAAGGGCCGACAATTGACCACACCGGCACCATCCCGTTCCATCAAATAGCCTCCACCCGTTATGACCAACTGTCTCTGTACGATTCCACCAACCCAACCATCGGCACTGCCAACATACGACACGTGATGTCGTCGTGTGGTTTTGCTCACGGGCCAAGTCGTTGCCACGGGACCAACAATGGACGGATGTCCCATATTGCGTCGCAGTTCCATCCAGTGTGAAACTGTGGTACTGGGACGCATATCAATGGCCGGTAGGCCCAAAATAGTGTAATGGTCTGTTAATATAGTTACCAAGTCGCTCCGTCCGTTGCCATTTTGTCGTGCGGAATGTACAAAGAACAACCGACCGACCAGTACTTCTCCGTCCGTATCGGTATTTTTTTGATGGTACAATACGATGCCCGTTGGATCGTCCGCCGTGAAGGATACGGCGGGAAGGTCCGTGTACCGGTACGTTTGCAGGACCTTGCGCGTTCCGGGATGCAACTCGACGAGTCCGTAGGGCATGGCCTGCAGGGACACCGCAACCCGAGTCATTGTACGTGTCTGTCGCTGACACTGAGGAAACGGTACGACGATCCATGATTGACTCGGCAAAATGGGTTCCGGTAATCCTCCTTGCTGTTGCTGCTGCTGCTGCTGCTGTTGTTGTTGCAGATTGGCAATATACTGGTCACGACATTCCAACAAGGCTGTCAAAACTTGACTCCGGTCGGTGTGGCATTTAAACTTTAATTTGTCCTTGGCAACTTGCAACAAAATAGAATCCTCTTCCTTGGGAATGGCCAACCAATCCGTTAGAGCCGCGTAGGACCACGTATTGGTCACTTGATGATGATTCTCTGGATCTAACGTACAAAAATGATCGGTGTACAATTTCAGCAATCGAACGTATCCCGCCCGCCACGATCTTACTTTGGTAACTTGAAACGAATACAAAGGACGACGACGACCATCAGCATTGCCGTTTTCCGATGCGGTAAGAGTTTGAAGAAATGTTTCATGTTTTTTGCTCATGGCTTTGGATGGTATAAATCCAGCATTGATTTTCTCGTGAACAATGGGAACCGGAACCGGAACAGGAGTGAGAGTCGGTACTGGTCCAGACTCTGCTAGTTGTTGTTGTTGTTGTTGGGTCGTCGACGGTTGTTGTTGTTGCATTATTGGATTATTATTTTGAAGTGGTTGTTGCTGCATCATTATTTGCTGCTGTTGCGTTGGTTGCGGTTGACCCTGATTGTTTTGCATCATTGTTTGCTGCCCTTGATTGGGAATCATTAAAGAAGGCTGCTGTTGTTGCTGCTGCATCTGAGGATGATGGTTATTATTTTGTAGACTTGGCTGTTGCTGCTGCTGCTGCTGCATCATCATTTGCGGTGGCATTTGATTTTGCATACCAGTGTTATTAGGATTGAATGCAGGTATTGCCTGTTGCTGCTGCTGCTGGTGATGGAAATTTTGCTGCTGTCCTTGCTGCTGTTGTGGATTTCCTTCAGGGCTGATCATCCCTCCACCACCTGTATTGGGTTGGTTATTAGGGTGCTGCGGCTGCATTATTATTACTATTTATTATTATTGCTTTCCTTTCCTCTTTCGTGGATGAAACCTGGAAACGTTAAATACACTCTCACCTTTGTTTGTTTGTTTTCTTCGATGCCCTCGTTCTTTCTTATCTTTCTTTACCTCTTGTGTTTTTCCGATGTCTCACTCTTATCTTACTCAAGTAATGGAAAATTCACAATACAATAAACCTCCTGTAGAGCGCGGAGGCAGGAAGTTGAGGCGGTGATCAGTACGAGTAGAACGAGGATGATGGTGGTGTATGATAGCAACATCTTCTCACCGTAACGGTCAAGATCTTATAATATTATTCTTCCCCCTCCCCCCCTCCCGTTCGCAGCTACTGGTAGTAGCCAGTACTAGAGTGGTTCCAGTAGGATCGTTTTTTCTTCCCCTTTTTTAATTTGGGATAATCATTTAAATTATTAGTAACCTTATTGCAAAACCCAATCAGATTGAAAGAAAACCAAACGACACAAAAAAAAAACTGCATCCATTCACTAGTCTAGTCTACTCTCCTTTCGACCTTCGACATACCATACTACTGTTCATAAAAAATAATTGTCACAAAACGATGATGATTCAAAGGAATTGGTACTGCAATACATTAATAATCCCATAAAACGCAAAAAAAAAGAAAAACGAGAGTGGAAAATAGGAAACCTTCCCAGGAAAAACCACGTACACTGTAGTAGATACTAGTAGCTGTCAACAAACAAACACAGGCACCACAGCAAGACACCACACTGTACCACTGTACGTACACCACCACTTCACAGCAGAAGAGAATGTCGTCCACTGTACCGACAAATAATAATAATAATCATCAGTATCAGTATCATCCACACAACACATATGACACCACCAACGACACCGATAATAATAATAATAATAATAATAATAATAACAATAACGAGTCACTGTTCGAAGAAGCTCATTTGGCAGCCAAGAAAATGGGATTGCAGTGGATTCGATCAACCTTTCGGGAACTTTGTTATCAACTCTGGAAGGAACATTGGACTGTCGAACACGTCGACATACAAAATGCCAAAGAGAATCATCCTGTCACCAACACTACCACGACGACGACGACGACGACGACGACGAACTGTTGTCGTCTGACTTTGACAGCCGATATGATACACCAAGCGTTACACATGTGTCAACGAGTGGCAGATAAGTGGTGTACGAAACTACAAGCAGATGGACATGTCGAATTTGCTCAATGGATTCAACGCGTCGTACAGAAAGATGGTCCGACCTTCTTTTTTGTGTGTGTTGGAAACGACAATGACGACCATGACGACAACGACCATCACGACCATGACAACGACAATGAGACCAACAGTACCAAAGGACTCAATTCTACATGTTTGGCACAAGAAGTTATAGTTCCAGTTCCAGGTCAAACAACAAACGTACCAACTAATGATCCATTCACAACAACAAGAACCACAACCACCACCACAACAACAACAACAGCTGAAGCAATCAATCCTGACCAGCAGCAGGATACAACGGCGACATCTCATCTCCAGATTGACAATAATAATAATAATAATAATATTAATAATAGTCCAATCGTAAAAGACCAGGATACCACCACCGCCGCCGCCGCCGCCACCACCACTGTAAATGGAGCTAGCAACACAGTATTTCCTACGACGAAAACATGTGCATATGCTGCTATCCGAGCAATCAAACCTCCCAAATACGGCGATAACAACAACAACAACAACAACAATAGTAAAAGACCTTCTACTGCCGCCATGCCTCTTCATCCAGATGCTGAACAATATGTATGTGATCAATTAAATATCATGGGAACAATGGCTGCTGGAAGTACCTACTGGCCGTTTGATTGGGAAATCATTCAACGAGCTGCACAACAGATTCCTCAACGGTTGCACCAGAAAACGATTTGGGTTCACGAAAAACATGATTTTAATGTACAATTGATTCCAAAATCAACACAAGCAGAACAACAACAACAAACACAACAACAAGATATCACCAGCAGCAGTTGTGTCCACCAAGAAGATGCAGCAAACAACAATTCTAGCAACAGTGACAATGAAAGTGATGATGAGACACTCTTAGCGTCCAATGTACAACCAAGGTCTAGCATTGTTCAAACAGCCACAACAGCAACAGCAACAGCAACAGCAACACCAGTTGATCATCCTACCATGCCACCACCACCACTTGGAGGAGCAGTGAACAGCAATAAGAATAAGAATGTTGTGTCCTCATCACTTCCAGACGAAACGGAACAATTGCTACAAATTCTCAAGCGTAAGAATTCTCTTCGTGGGGATAGACGAAGTGATAACTACCACCACCACCAGCATCACCAGAAACGACAAAAGTTGGATGAATTGTACGATGCCGACGAGATGCCCCGTCCAGCCTGTCCTCCCGCATTGGAAACGAGAAATATTCCGTGGAACTCGTACGTGTCACAGCAAATGGCCAATCCAGAATTGGATGCCTTGGTAGAATTGGATCCGGACGAGACAACGTCTACTACTACTACTACTACTACTACTAGCGAGGACAATCCTCGGGGAACTCTCCTGGGTGCTCTCAAGATCTTGGGACATGTACATCACGTACTTCAAATGCCGGAGGATTACAGTCCACACGAATTGGAGAGCATGGATGACAAGCAATGTCGAAAAAAATTTCAGCTTTCCTTTCGTGAACGCCTGGGACCGCATCAACTAGAAAAGGATCCAAAAGAGCACAATGTAAAAACTAGAATCAAGCATTGTTTGGCACCTTTGGCACGTCCTGGTCCAGTCATTTCCGGCTCCACCAGAGATCGACTTGGAATAACAACCAATGATACCGTACAGCATTGGTGGGACATGGATTTGGGAGAATGCATTTTTGATTTGGCATCCGACAGGGAAAAGACGGATGATGGTAAACAAGCAGTGAGAAGATTGTACGCCTTTTCCAGCGTGGAGTGCTTTTTACTGGATGAAAACAATGATCCCCAATTCTTCGAAGCATTGAATAGGAATGGCGAGAAAATAGCAAAAGCAGCAAGAGAAGCGTCGCCACCACTGTTAGTCGATCGAGCTTCAATGGAAGTTTCTGAAGGCAACAGCAATGGCGCCAGTGTCGTATAATACTTCTTTACAGTGTACAACTGAAGGGCAGCAGACTTGCAAAGCTTGTAATAATAACTACTACTAGGGGTACTAAATCTCTCCCATGTTTACATTAGCTTTTTCTTTTTGAAATATCGCTTCAGGTAGGTGACTTGAACGTAGGTTACTGCCAATAGAATGACAACCGATATAATGGAAAAGTATTGCACTCGTTGATTGATGCTGTCGGCCGTTACTCGCATTCGTTCCTCCCGATCCGTCATGTACTTCATTTCTCGCAAGACTGTATTGGCAGCTTTGATACTTTGCTCCAGCGATTCTTCCAATGGACTCAGATGTTTTTCCTTGACAAAATTCGGTTCGTTGATCTCCTCGTCTTCTTCGTTCAAAAACACAATGTCCATGATAATTTGAACATCGGCATCTTCGTCGACATTTTCAAAACATACTTCGTAGCCACTGAGATCTTCTTCCTCTTCCGGCGCCACCTCCTCCTCCTCCTCTCCTTCTTCTGTCTCTTCCTTCTCTTTTGCAATTTTTTCTCTATGGACCCTACTCACTACCCTCTTGTGCATTTCCCGGACCTGATTGATCACCGTCGGAGCAAAGAACTTGAGCGGGAAGACTCGGGATGTTGGGTTACTCGAATCGGTAGACACAGTAACCTTCACCTTTGCCAAGTTATCGTTTCGTTTCTGCAAGAAATCTTCCATCATAGTCTTTTCACTGGGTGGGGGTGTGTTCAAAAGAGCTGTTGGTAAATTTCCACCTTTTTTAGCCTTCGTTAGCTCGTACACTTCTTGGACGAGCCATCCCTCTAGCTTGCCTTCGTTCGTATCGCCTGTCTCTTCCCCCATCGGCATCGCCATAAATACCATATGCGCGTCATCATCTTCGGGTATGTTAAAGTTGAAGCACTTCTCAGCCTTTTCGGGAACCTGCGCAATCAAGGGATATCCGTGCACCACCACCACCAGCATCCGCGTGGTGGTGGACGCTATGATGATGGCGGAGAGGAGCAGCAATTTTGTAGACACCGATTGCATCATCTGTACTCGTACTGATGATGAATGGCAAGAGCGAGGCCTGTTGTTTGTGGTAGCACTGGGTTCACTGTCGTGACGGATAAAATACTACTACAACAGTGGTTGTTAATAAGAAACATGTGTGGATTCATCGGCTTGCTGGTCATTCATCATTGCCTTCGATATCATTATCTTCTTGTTTTGAGTATATTTTGGTCCTTCCGTATGTACGTCAATGATCCACCTTGTTGGTGTTTAAAAGTTGAAACTCCAAAACAAAAAATATTGGCATATTCTCATTATTTTCTATTCCAAGAACCGCGCATTGCTGAATACTATCTAGTCTACTACTCGCACACAATTGAAAATTGCAGTTAATAATATCAATTTCAACTGCGAATTATGATGGTCAGTTTCCATATTAGTAGTGGCTAATATTGTAGCAGTTTTTAAAATGATTTTTAGATGTTTGGGATAGGTACCATTATATGGTTGTCTAAGGACAAAAGGGATACGTTGCCTCAGCGAGCGGCATTCATCAGGTTGCGCAGTCCATCGGCGGCAGCAATAGTGAGGCCGCAATATCCATGGTGGTTCAAAGCTTCTTCTCCGGTAGTAGCTTTCTTCTCCTCGACTTCATCGCTTACGCAATGCTTGTTGGCTTTCTTCTTTTGAGTGGCGTACTTTTCCTTTTGACGGTCTCGGCAGCGGACACATTTAGTAGCGCTTCCTTTCGTTCCAAAGGCTGACCAGGGACGGAAATTTTTACATCCCTTACACCATTTGATCTCAAGTCCGTCCATCTCAACAGCCACCCAGACAGTAATATCGCAAGCTGTGCAAACACCCTTGTTTTGACGAGGAATGATTTGATTAGCGCCATCATCATCATCATCTCCGGTGCCACCGGCACTGCATTTGGCAGCAGCCTTGCCCATGTTGGTGCGAGCAGATCCCGCGGAAAGACGACGTTTTCCGCACATGACACATTGCTTCGTGCCGCAGTCAGCTTCAACGCCAGAATTGCGCCCCTTGGCCAATAGTTCGGGGAAGTTGACCAATCTATGAAAGTCTGGAAGGTTGACGTTCATACTAGCATCGGTACCATTACTGTTGCAGAGAAGGGGAAAAAAGAGTGTTAGACAAGGGTTGTAGCATTGGTTTCGTTTGTCAATTAATCACTGCAACAATAAGGATGCCTACCTCCAATGTTTGGATATAACATTAGGTCCCAGAGGAATGCAACGTGGAGTTGCTTGAGAAGGGTTTCTCAAAATATCCGAAGAGGATCGAACAACAGGAGGGCGTTTCTTTGGAGCATCCGCCCCAGCTGATGAGGTGGCTGTCTCTGGTGCCTTTGCTTCAACATTGCACCCACCGGTTTGTTGTTCTGCGGGAGATGAAGGAGCTGGCGATGGAGTTGCTGTCATTCGACTTCGTCCCACGTGGTACGGCGCCATTCCGGCGTATCTAGATCGGCCTCGCGCCGACATATTGGGGGTTGCAGGATAGTACGTCCCGGGATGCCCTCCTGTCCGAGCAAATGGCAAAGCACGGCGATGGTAGACATCAGGTCCAGCAAGACCAGGGCTTGGGTAGGCTTGCATGTAAGGAGAATCCCTGGGACTAACACTTTCGTAACTCGTGTTACGTTGACTTGGAGAAAGAGCCCTTTCTCCCTTATCCTCCTCACCCTTGGGACATTCATTCGAGGAAGCAGGCGAAATGATCATCTGCTTTTCGGTGGAAGCGTCTTGTGAAGGAATTGACCCCTTCTTCGTGACAGATTCGAAAGTGACTTCACGGGTCTGGTTCTCTTCGTTCAAACGATTCCTGTTGGCATTCTTGTCTTCGCCTGTTGCCTCGACCATCGTCAGCCGGCTATCATTGACTTTAGAGGCAGGTATCGAGGAGCTGGTTTCTATTCGAGGCTTTTTGGAGATAGACTTATTAGAGGTAGATCCGAGAGAGACTCGCTTGGGAACGGAGCGCTTGGTACCACTTGTGGCATTTTCCTCAGCATTGGCAGAGGCAGCCGATGACTGGCGAGACAGAAAAGCAGGGGGCATATGTCCCCGAAAGACAGGTGGAAGTTGCGAAGGGTGCATGCAGGGATAGTACGGAGGTCGCGGAGGTGCAGCTGCCCACATGGGATAACCTGGGCCTTCGCCGACTTGTCGAGCTGCATGGTCGAGGTTATCCCCAGGTTCAGAATTCCTGTGTCCTGGTCGGACGGCCATCAACGGAGAATGATACATGGGGTTATGCATAAAAGCAGGAGGATGATAATACCCCAGAGAATAGCGTGCAGCCGGATGTCCCGGCATTCCCCACATACCGGGTGGCATGGGTGGACGCCCATGACGACGTTCTTCTTCGTAGGAAGGGCGTCTCGTGGCAAGTGTAGGAGAGGGGGAAGATGAATGCGCTTCTCGGCTTGTAGAGTTATTAGAGTTCTCTTCCTTTATAACATCGTCTGCAATGGCGTTTCCGTGCACTTCTGCCAAAGCAGCCAAAGAAAGCAGTTTGTTCGCGGCACTCATTTGTTCTTTGCAAGGACTATTACCAGCGTCTGCCTCGTTTACCTTGCAACTGCTGGGACTTTCCGAGGATGATGAAGCGTCGTCATTGTTGTCTGCGTTTTCATCATTGTGCAAATGAGGCATGGTGTTAAACGTGTTTGTGCTGCGGAATTACAAACGAAACAGCCCAATGCTTTTCTCCCGATTAGACGTTTGCTTTCAAATATATATGTTATTTGAAAGAATAGATGTATTCAACGACAAGGTGCTGCTGCTCCCGTCGCTCAACCAAAAAAAGGTTTGTCCGTCCTGTAAATCTTGTGAAGGGTATTGACTTAGCCGAGCTCCTAGGTCAAAATTTGGGCCAAGGTGAGCCAAGCTCGACTAAAATATCTCTGAATTGTGATGCTTCCAACGCGCTAGCCTAATCACCGTATCTGCGCCCTAAGTAATTTGAGTACTTAGACAAGATCACCGAATTCTGCTCACAAAACTAAGTCGCCTGCATTTAATGTTTGGGAGTGTTGAGCTCTAAAAAAAATACTCCGAATACATCAACCTTCGGCGATCATTGTGAAAATTAGCCCCTCAACGGAAGGGCCCCATAATGGTGGAAGTCACGCTAGATATGGGCTTAATGAATGTCGCAGGGCGAAAAGAAGATCCAAGGCAGAGGTGCGCTGTGGTCATTAGCAGTATTTCTCTTGGAGGAAGGCACCGACCCAAAGATATGCTAGTACTAGCTAGACTACTGTAGATAGAAAAAGGAGTTGGACGCTACTAGTAGATAAAAAACATCGAAGATTGAGTGGTTGTGCGCCGTTCTATCTGCGCGTACTGTGAATCAATTGTTGCGGGTTCCAACGCCCGTTCCACCTTCTCTAGATTTACTAAAGAGACAATTATCACGACAAGAACCATATAGCTTGGCGTAGCCGTCGGTATCGGTTTTCAAGAGAATACGATAGAGTGCCGCTACGGCTATTGTCTCGAGCAGGCTCTGGCTGGGTGCCTGCCGAAGCAAGTACAGTACTGGACGAGTAACGCGGGACATAGGCTGCGTACTTCTCGCCGCCTACGCCAAAACCAACGCAGGACCAATGACGACTTACGGCTTATCATCAAAAAATCTTGAGGCTAATCCTGGGATCTCTGGCGATGCCGGTTGAGGTAAAGGCCTTAACGAGTCGTTTTTTAATGTTGGCAAACGTTGGCGCTTTTATCAACGGCAAACAAGATTTACTACTAGTACAGTCATAGATTGACTATCCTGAACCCTTACGTTCAATATCGAGCTCTTGCGTTGAGGAGCTCGGAAAGAAAACATCAGTCACAAAAAATCTTATCTTATCATCATCGATCACTCTGCTCCAGAAAAAGCGAAGACGAATGAGGTCGAAAATCAAGAACCAGTATCAGGCCTCCCTTCCCTTCCTAGATAAGCGCATTATCCTTTAATAACTTGATATCCGTCTGTCTTTTCTCTATTTCGACACAGAAAACCTCTACGTCACGTAATATTCGCCAGGTTTGGTAAAGGCCTGCAGTGTTTGATTTCCCACATAGGTATTTCCATCGAATCCTACCGTTATCACGGCATCAAAAACACATTGGTTGCATGTACGAATCCAACATGTTAACCCAAAACAGCGGTGATGTCCACAAGGCCCGGTCAAATCATTGGTTTTTCGCGTATCTGCCTGATTCTGTAAGCCTGCACCGAAATCGACGAGATGCTGGTAGCATTATCACCATCACTTCCTCTCCCCTTGTGAACAGGCTTCTTCCCTACAGCTTTTACGCTGCATTCGTATGTGCTGCCATTTTGGCCCTGTACACGCAAATTGTCATTGTGCATCCTTTGCACGATCTTTGGGAGCAAGCCACAACCGAGGCGTATGGCTTGCAACATATCATGGCCAAGAATGAGCACGAGCGTTTGGCTCGAAAGTTTCACATAATGGCCCACGAAGATATTGTGCAAGGTGTGCGAGACCGCGTCAAGGCAGCCCACGAGATAAACGACAGTTACATGGACCGTACCAATGCTTCGCTGTTGATCAAAAAGGAGAAACAAGAATCAACCTTGATCCGAGAAGAAAAGCAAGACGCCCTCGGTCACGCCCACGATGCTGCGACGGAACACGAACTTTACCTGCAGTACATGGACAATGCCTCGACCCACGAGGCCCGAGCCGAAGAGCTCGAAGAAGAGGCACACGCATTGACCAACCATAGTTTAAAATACCAGCGACTGGCAAAAAAATTCGAAAGCGCTGTCCTACGCGATCAGCAATCGGAGGTTGGGTACTTTCTGAATGCCACGCGGGAGCGTGATGCTGCCTACAATATTACAAAAGCAGAAGAAACGAAAGAAGACGATATGTGGGTCTGTCGATGGCAATGGTCCCGCAAGTATGTATGTGGTGCCCTCGGTGGTGTAACTGCTTTGGGCGAAGCAGAATCCTTGCATCAGCAAGAAGCCAAGGACTACCGGGCAGCGATTCAATTGGAAAGACAAGTCCTGGTGGAACGGACCTTTGTCATGATTGCAATGACCAAGGCGCAGCAGGCCGAACAAGAAGCCAAGCTAGATTATCTCCGAGCAGAGCAGAGTCGCAATGAGACCATCCAGGATCAATTGAAAGCCGAAGAAGAGCATGGCCTGGAATTGAAAGATTTGCGAAAAGAGTTGGAAGATATGCATCGAGAAGAAACCCATGTAAAGGAATTAGCATATTATAAGGAGCTTCAAGGCAAGTTGAGCAAACAGTCGAAAAAGGAAGGCCAAGATGCGCATAGAGATTGGGAGAAAGGAACGGAATTAATCAAAGAAAGTGAAGAAAGTCAAGAGAAATCAAATGCCGAATATGAAATGGCAAAAAGAGAGAGCGAAATACAAGAACAGACTCTTCAACTTGTTCGCGACTTGGGTCGCCGTTTGCGCTTTTTTTCATTTCTGACAATCATTTCGGCATTAGTGTCTCTGGTTTGTTTTGTCGTGGCACTCTTGACCACCACGACTGTGTCGCTGGGATACCACATCCAAGGTATGTTCGCCGCAGCTTCAGCCACTGTTCTAAATCTATGTGAGAACCACGGTGTTTCATGGGAAGGCCGCAGCATTTTGGGTGACAATCGAAAGTGCTTCTTTGTACGCCAACTGTCTTGCTGGGTGCATCACATCCTGTTCTTTTTGGTAGCAGTCGCGGTGCAAGGCAGCCAGTTGAACGGACTTTTCGCCTACGATTCGTGGCGCGTACGAGGAGATGTGTTGCTTCGGTTTGCCATCACAGCAAGTATTTTGGAGACGGTCGTCTTTCAGGCAATCCCAAACATCAGTATCTTGCCCTGTTTGACGTTGGAGTATGTGAGAAATGTGGCGATTCGTTTGCTATCCTCTACTTTGCAGTTTGCCATTCAGATGCTCCTTTTGATGATTCTTTGCGGTCAAAATTGCAGCTGGCTCTTCGATTTGATTCAGTTTGTTTCTAGAACCTGCCTGGTTTGGATCATGTTGATGATCGTGACTGTTGTGTTCCACTTTTGGTATATTGAGTACCCATATGCGCTTGCACTCTGCAGGCGCAACGGTCCTTTGAGTGATATGACATCTATCACATGCGGGGGTGTGACGCTCGAAAGCGATTCCTTGTTTGGCGGCAACAACATGATTGCCAGTCGTCTATTGGACGAGGAGAAAGGCTCTTTGGGTTCTGTTGGTTCGACACAGGAGCCATCGTTGCCGTCGCACCAGTGTTTGGAAACTGAGTCTCTCTTGACAGCCTCTCACGCAGAAGCGCCCAATACTTCTTTGGGCTCTGGACCTTATAGCAGTATTTCATTAGGCTCTGCCACCGTTTCCCATACGTTGCAAAGTGAAGCAGTCACTTTTCCACCAGCTGCAGTTTCTCGCCTCTACGAAGTGTCCATTCAGGATGAATGGTTTGTCATCCTTGCCCATGTCGAGCTGGTGCTGCTCACAGGAGTCCTTTTGGTCGTGTGTGCGGCCCTTCCCAACCTTGCAGCCCACCATTAGATACGGCAGCAAAATCTAACCAAATATATGATGTGGGTGTGTACGGTTATCAGTGCGGTGCTCTATTCCGTTGCATTATTTCCCCATTCTATAGTGACTATTAACGACTATTTTAATAACATTGTCGGATCAACAGTGTGTTCAGCTCCAGCTCCACCTGCATCCTAGCCTATTCGCTAACAGGAGAGCAGGCACCGATGCACAGGTGTGCCTTTTATTTCGCAGGCTACTTCTGTTTCTGTTCTTCCTCTGGCGGGTAACAGTGGTGTTGCAGACCAACCTGACCCAATGGCTCGCTCTCCACCCATCTTTATCCACTCGTTATTGCGAAGGGTTTGTTCTTCCACACGGTCCATGTTTGCAACTCTGTCTGGAACGTTCACACATTTCAGACCATGTTCTGCTGTGGCTCGTTGTCGTATTGTTACAGCCACATCCTCACAATTGGATTGCACTAACAGCTTTCCCCCAGATATAGACAAGATTCTTGCAATTTGAGATAAGAGCGTATCCGAAACCATAAAACCCGCACGGTAGTCTAGAGGTAATTGCGTGTTTCCCTTGCTGCTTTCGTCGTGGCCCGACATGAGGCGGTACGGTGTCGGAAATTGGATCATTATAAGAGCTACTTTGCCAGCACAGGATTTCTCGACGGTGTCCAGACACTCTTCCGCGGACGCCCTCGTATATTGCAGCTTGCTAGATAAGCCCCATCTGCTAGCCACCCCTTGCCCAAACCCCATCGCCAGCTGGCTGAGATCAGCACCGAGATAATTGCAGGCGTCGAAATTTGCAATGCCCAAGAGTGTTGAGCTGTCAACGTCGTTCCCTTGGGTAGTAGCAAGCCCTAACAGCGACACTCCCATTCCACATCCCAGATCAATAATGATAGGTCTCGTGGAATCTTAAAAAGTGGGAAGCGTCGGAGAAGGCCTGCTGGCCTGACAGTATTGGTATTCATCAATATTTTCGACTGTAGCCCCACCATGAGATTGTTGAATGTTGTTCTTTGACTTGTCGAAACAAGTTATGACTTTTCGCTGTCGGGCTGAGAACCTCCATAACCACAATAGAGGTCGAGAAGACAACAGGTCTATACTGTCATCATGGGACAAGATTCTTTCGGCAAGATCCAAATGCTCGTTCTTTTCTTTCAAGCACTCGGCGGCGACTCTGTTCAAGGTTTCTACGACTGCCCCTTTCGTTCCTGCAGCAGCATGTAGCTCTATAATTTGCAGTACATATTTGGAGTGAAAGGAAGGGCGTTTACCAACTCGCATAAGCTCGTATGTAGAAACACATGCTAACGCCTGAAACAACTTTTCGTTGCGAACACCTGCCAAGGCAAAAACAAAGGCTGCGTCAGAAGAAGAACGACCACGCAGATCCATGCCCATGGTCCACGATAATTGTTCCAACGCTCTTTCAACAAGATTGTCAATGGGTTGAAGCGCTGTTGTTGTTGTTGTTGTTGTTGTTGTTGGTGGTGGTGGTAGCAGCATTATTTGAGCTTCAGAGTCGTCCGTTACCATGTCCAAAATTTGATTGGCAATCTGAATCGTACTACTGATAGGTTTCTGTGGCTTGTCGGGTAGAATAATGTCTTGCCAGCCTTTCTCCAGATCATTCCCTGTGGGAACAATCGTCCAAGGTAGCATTTCGTCGGAAACACCATTACTGCTGTATTGCTTGTCCAAAATCGATTGCGATAAAACAACCTTGTATCCTGGTTTGAGGAGAAAACAAGAAGTAGTGTAAACCATTTCGAGAACACCTTGAGCGTTGTTCTTGTTGTTGTTGTTGTTGTTGTTGTTGTTGTTGTTGTTGTTGTTGTTGTTTTCGAGCAATTCAATCCCTCGATTGATGGCTCTTTGTAAGACATAAAACGACTGAGGAGCTGGACTGTTCAAGCCTTGTAGAATTTTGTCCACGAACGGCGACTTTTGCGGATTTATCTTTCGAGTGTCGAGTGTTCGACATTCTTCCAACAGCTCTATGGTCCAAGATGGCGGGTCAGTATGATGATGTGCTGCTGCTGCTGCTGCTGCTGCTGCTGTCGAGACCACCACATCTTGCTTGTCTTTGTCTTCTTTCAATGTAGACTTTAAAACACCAAGTATCATGGGCTGATGACCACATCGTTTTGCACCAAAGAACAAATTGGAGCATATTGAAGAATAAAAGGATGACGATCTCTCATCACAATGATGCAAAGAAGAATAAGAGTCTGCTAGTAGTAGGAATGCATTGGCAGATCGAGAAGGTATTCCTGACGCATATCCTGCCAATATCAGTCCAAACCTCTGCTTGACCTTCATCTTTCACTTGCTACTACCAGCTACAGTAGCTTTTAGCTAGCCGCTCGTACTCTATAGCCAGCTAGCGCAAAGTTGTGGCTGTCAAAACTTACTACAGTAGAGTAGTTTTCAGTGAAAACTACTGTTCTTGTGAAAACTTTTCACAAGAACATTAACTTCTAGAGTAGCTACCTTAACAAAAATAGCTAGAGTAGTAGAGTCTGCTACTAGTAGTAGCTAGGAGTATTAGTAGTACCGTAGTACGAGTACCTACTCTTGAAAAATGTTTCCGTGAAGGTTGTCTTAAGACACCCGGGCATATTTACACTGCTTACTGTACGTAATTTTTTTTGTCGTGGAGAATACGGGATACTGCTGTAATAATTATTTGAGACTTGGATCTATTTAATTAAAAGTTGAATTTTGAGAAGGCCACCCCACTGGAATCATTTGATTTCGTAAAAAGCTAGTGTGGAGACTATTAGATATTCATAGATAAATATTATGACTAGACTAATGGTGTGTATAGGAAGCAGGCATAGGCACACGACCTAATAGAGTAAGACCTAACTCCTGAGTCCTATGGCAGTCCACCTGGGCTTAATTTG
>Ga0100391_1000866_pt1 | contig 34594 bp, 26 predicted proteins | sample CryGeymeta201515_FD_81541 | JGI IMG/M metagenome (GOLD analysis project Ga0100391, IMG submission 81541) | Groundwater microbial communities from Crystal Geyser aquifers in Utah, USA - Crystal Geyser metaG 2015-15 | ecosystem: Environmental > Aquatic > Deep subsurface > Groundwater | place: USA... | reverse complement strand
TGATTAGTGCTTTTATATCATCAGGCTCGTAACCTGAAATTTTTAAAACTGGTCTTCCCATAATTGTAATTTTTTACAAAAATACAATTAATATGTGTAAATATTTATTAGACTTTATATAATTCAAAAATTGAGCTTTTTCATAATATTTACCGGATAGCAATAACCATAAATGTTAGATGCGGAGCATAAAAAAAAAGCCCGCTTTTCAGCAGGCCTTATTTTATACATGATCAGTTGATCACTGTTTATTCCATTACAATTACTTCAAATTTTCCGAGGTCACCACGTGAGTAAAGATCAACTACTTTGATATAACCCAGCGCTCCGGCCTCCGTTTTGAAGAATACTACATCACCGTTTACCATATTTATGATTTTTGTATCAGCTTCTGCTTCAACAAATTCAGGGAATTCATAGTATTCGCCAATATCATCAAATTCTTCAGCTGTTATTTCTGTTCCGATGAACATTGTGGCATTTCTGGTTGCCCAGCTGTTGATGTTGAAGGTTAAAATTGTTTCAAGAGAAGCATCGGCAGGAGCAGCAAGCGTATTGAGATTATTTTCACCTTTGTAGAATACAAGATCAACTTTTGCCTGATTAGCAGCTGCTTCGGTAACATTGTAAATAGTGTTTTCCTGTGCATTGTAGAAGCTTCCAATTTCGTCATTCCACGATCCCAGTTCAACATCAGTATATTTTACCACTTTTACGCCAGCATTTTCAACAACAATGTTGAAGGAAACAGAGGCAGTGCGACCAGCATCATCTGATATCACAGCCTGTAAAAGAGCTGAAACTGGCTCAGGAAAACTAATGTTAATATCTGTTGAGAAAACTTCAGTGTTAAGTGTTGAATCGATTAAAGTTTGTGCAACATTATTCGATGTAATTGTCAACTTGAAGTTTTTCAGTTTTTCATTAGTTTCCTGATTATAGGCTGCATTAAAGCCAACTAAGATAGTTTTGTCGGTTGTAATGGTCACATCTGTAGATGTATAACCAGTTCCACCCTTAAAGCTAAGTGTTGGTTCAGGATTTGTGATGTCGTCATCTTTTTTACATGAACTCAGGCTTACGCCTGCGATCATCAAAAAAATAAGTAAAACGTGATTGATTTTCATAATGATAAAGTTTAAATTATTAATTAATATGTGATTTTTTTCATCTTCTTCCGCCTGTAAAGATGGCTATGTAGTACAATAATGTTGCCAAAGATGCTAAAGCAGCAACCACATAGGTGTAAGCCGCCCACCTTAAGGCTTCCTGAGCTTTTGGATGGGTGTTGTAATCGGTTATTCCGCTGTTATTGAGCCAGGCTAAAGCCCTGCTACTGGCATCTATTTCAACTGGCAGGGTGATAAAACTAAATAAGGTTGTCATGGCAAAAAGTACAATTCCTATCAAAAGTAATTGCGGAAAGCTTTGTAGGAGTAAAATTCCTGCTAGTAAAACCCACTGTACCCATTTTGAGCTGAAGCTAACGATTGGTACCAGCGTGCTTCGCATTTGCAGCCAATGGTAAGCTGTGGCATGCTGAACTGCGTGGCCACATTCATGCGCGGCAACTGCAGCGGCGGCAACACTCCGGCCTTCGTAAACATCACGGCTAAGGTTAACAGTTTTGTTTACAGGATTGTAATGATCACTCAAACTTCCTTCGACTGATACTATCCTCACATCCGTTATTCCATTGTCGTAGAGCATTTTTTGGGCGACATCTCTGCCACTCATTCCATTTGCAACAGGGACTTTGCTGAATGCCTTGAATTTGCTTTTTAGCTGACTACTTACAAGCCAGCTCAGCAACATAAAAAATCCAAAAATTATCCAGATTGACATAATACATTATAGTTTTGTATGACAGCTTTGATATCAAACAAAATGCCAACTATAAAAGTTTGACCTCGTAAGAGATTTTAATTAACAATATTTAGGGAAATCAAATTGGTTAAACGGGCTTAATGTTATCATCGTGCCAGCTGGCATACATGGTATATGATTTGGCAATGCGATGCACTTCTCCCTCGAGTAAAGACTGATCAATGGACTTGAGTTTTTTTGCCGGAACACCTGCGTAAACACTTCCGGATTCAACCCTGACGTTTTTGCCTACCAGAGCGCCGGCAGCAACAATTGAGTTTGATTCAATCACAGCGCCATCCATGATAATTGCTCCCATGCCAACCAACACATTGTCGTGAATGGTGCAGCCATGAACAATGGCATTATGAGCAATGGATACATTATTTCCTATGTTTACAGGAGCTTTTTTATAGGTACAATGGATTACAGCGCCATCCTGAATGTTTACATTATTACCAATCTTGATATAATGCACATCACCACGAACCACTGCATTGAACCAAACGCTGCAATTATCACCCAATTCGACCTCGCCAACAATTGTTGCATTTTCGGCGAAAAAGCAATTTTTACCAAATTTTGGATTTATGCCATTTACTGCTCTGATCAAAGCCATAACACTAATTTTTTTCGTAATTGACCAAATAATGCAGGCCTATACTTTCTTTGCGCTGAAGGGCAAATTTGGCGATAAGATAGGCAACATTGATCATATTTCTTAATTCGCAAAGCGGAACTGTAAGTTCTGACTTTTCATACAAGTCTTCAGTTTCCCTGTATAATATTTCGAGTCTGTCGAGGGCACGTTTGAGGCGAAGATCCGAACGAACGATACCCACATAATTACTCATCACGGCTTGCAATTCTTTTCGCGATTGGGTGATCAAAATCATTTCTTCATTCATCACGGTGCCCTCTGCATTCCAATCTGGTATATTATGCTGTAATTCAGTAGTTTTTGTTAATTCAACAGCTTTAAGGCTTGCATTATGTGAAAAAACAATAGATTCGAGTAAAGAGTTAGAAGCCAGTCTGTTGGCACCATGCAGACCGGTTGAAGTTACCTCGCCTGAAGCAAATAGATTTTTAATGCTGGTTTCCCCATGGTCATCAGTTTTGATGCCTCCGCAAATATAATGTGCTGCCGGAACCACCGGAATCATCTCTTTTGTGATATTGATACCAATACTCAGGCATTTTGCATAAATTGTAGGGAAATGATGCATAATTTCTGATTCATCAATCTGACGTGCATCTAGATAAACATGGTCATTACCGGATAATTTCATTTCGTTGTCGATTGCACGAGCCACAATATCACGAGGGGCAAGTGATTTACGCTTGTCGTAACGCTGCATAAATTCCTTGCCATTTATATCTTTCAATTCTGCACCGGCTCCCCTAAGCGCTTCTGTAATGAGGAAGGAAGGTTTTTCTTTAGGATTATAAAGCGAGGTAGGATGAAACTGAATAAATTCCATATTATCCACTACCCCTTTGGCGCGATAGAGCATGGCAATTCCGTCGCCGGTAGCAATTTTTGGATTGGTAGTGGTTTGATAAACATTGCCGGCGCCTCCGGTGGCTATCATGGTAGTTTTGGCCAAAACAGTGATGATGTCTCCCTTTTCCGGATCCAAAACATAGGCTCCAAAGCATTGTATATCAGGATGTGACCTTCTGACGATTTTTCCTAAATGATGTTGCGTAATCAGATCGATGCTGAAATGATTTTCCAGCATTTCTATATTTGGATGCTGCCTTACCTTTTCGATGAGTGCTCTTTGAATCTCAGCACCTGTTTTATCCTGAAAATGCAAAACGCGTTTTTCGGAATGACCGCCTTCGCGCGCCAGTGCATACTTTCCGGAAGATTCTGTGTCGAAATGCGTTCCCCATTCAATAAGTTCTTTAATCCTTTGGGTTGACTCGGTGATAGTCATCCTTACGATTTTTTCATCATTCAGGTAGCTTCCCGCATTTAAGGTGTCCTGAATATGTTTTTCATAAGTATCCGGATTATACATCACAGCTGCAATGCCGCCCTGAGCATACCAAGTGGCAGTATCGTTGGCAGCGTTTTTAGTTACAATGAGCACTTTGCCATGAGGAGCAACCTTAAGTGCATAGCTGAGGCCTGCAATGCCTGATCCCAAAACCAGAAATTTTACTTCTTTTCGCATAGCTTATAGTCCTAATAAAACTTCGACCGGATCTTTGGAACCGAACATCATCTTCACCGGATTTTCGAGGAGTTCTTTCACCTTCACCAAAAAACCAACAGATTCCCGTCCGTCGATAATGCGATGGTCATAGCTCAAGGCTACATACATAATGGGATGAATTTCAACTTTTCCCTCTACGGCAATTGGGCGTTCCACGATATTGTGCATGCCCAAAATTGCTGATTGAGGAGGATTAATTATTGGTGTTGACAGCATGGAACCGAATACACCTCCGTTAGTAATGGTGAATGTTCCGCCAGTCATCTCATCCAGACTTAATTTATTGTCGCGGGCTTTAATGGCCAATTCTTTAATCTTGCGTTCTATTTCTGCAAGGCTCATGGTTTCAGCGTTGCGAACCACTGGAACGACAAGACCTTTGGGGCCGGAAACAGCAATGCTGATATCAGCATAGTCGTAATACACAATTTCGTCGCCATCGATTTGCGCATTAACCTGCGGGAACATATGCAAAGCCTCGGTGACTGCTTTTGTAAAAAACGACATGAATCCTAATCCAATATCATGCTGATCCTTAAATGCTTCCTTGTATTTTTTCCTGATTCCCATGATTGGGGTCATGTTCACCTCATTGAAAGTGGTGAGCATAGCCGTTTCATTTTTCACGGAAACAAGGCGTTGCGAGAGTTTTTTGCGCAACATGCTCATTTTTTTGCGGTCTTCTTCACGAGCGCCTCCCCAGGAATTTTGAACTGTAGCCTGTGCAGATCCAGCTGCTTTATGTTTGTCTTTATTTTCTTGAAAAAAGTTAACGTCTTTCGTATCAACACGATAATGCTTAAAGAAATCCATCAGCTCCTGTTCGCTGATGTTTTCTTTTTCTATCAGTTTGCGCGCCAAAGGCGACAATTTTAAAATCTGCTCTTTTGTAGCTTTACCGTCTGTTTCAATAACTTTGTCCTCGGTTTTGGTTTGCTGATTTGTTTCTTTGTCAGCTGTATCAATTTGTTCCTCTTTTACTGCCGTTTTTTCAGAATCGCTTTTGGGTTCTTTTTTAGCTTGACGAGCACTGGCATCAACAGCTATTGTTGCGATAACAGCACCAACATCGATGGTATCTCCAGCCGAAACTTTAAAATGGATTGTACCGGATTCTTCAGCAGCTATGCTTAAAGTAGCTTTGTCCGAATCAATTTCTGCAATATCCTGATCTTTTTCTACAAATGATCCATCTTCAACCAGCCAATTTGCCAGTTGCACCTCGTTGATTGATTCTCCCGGGCTGGGAACTTTTATTTCGATAGCCATAGTGATGATTTTTTTACAGCTTTTTTTCTGCATTATGAAATTTACTGTCAATTTTATCCACATTCAACTCCTTCAATTCATGTTCGAACGAGCGCCATTTGTTTCCGATACAAAGCATGCCACATTCTTTATCTATGAATGGACATTCGCACATTTCAAAGGTTTTGTCGATAATTTTTTGTTGTCTGATTACATGGAATTTTGGTGATCCGGTAGCAGGGCTTCCACTGGAAGGACGGGCAATCAGTTTGAGCTGGATGTCTTTAAATTCATGATGAATATATCTCCAGAGTCCCATATTCATTGGTTCTTCCTGCACCCATAAATAGGTTTTTGCTTTTTTGTATTTAGCGATAATAGCTAACATTTGCTTGCGTGGGAGCGGATAAAGCTGTTCCAATCTTACAAATGCGATTGTTTCATTTTGTTTGCGTTCTTTTTCTTCGATTAAGTCGTAATAAACTTTGCCTGAGCAGAATACAACTTTTTCAACTTTTTTAGGATCGGCAGCAGAATCATCTATAAGCTCCTGAAATCCAGTTCCAAACTCAAAGTCTTCAATAGGTGAAACGCATTTTGGATGTCTTAAAAGGCTTTTGGGCGTAAAAATCACCAGCGGTTTGCGAAAAGGTCTTTTCAATTGTCTTCGCAGGATATGGAAAAAGTTAGCAGGCGTGGTACAATTTGCAATTTGCATATTGTTTTCGGCGCACAAACTCAAAAAGCGTTCGATGCGGGCAGAACTGTGCTCAGGGCCTTGTCCTTCGTAACCGTGCGGCAATAGCACCACTAAATCGTTCATCACATTCCATTTGTCTTCGGCACTGCTCAAAAACTGATCGAAGATAATTTGGGCACCATTATTAAAATCACCAAACTGAGCTTCCCAAATTGTTAACGTTTCGGGTGAGGCTAATGCATAACCGTATTCAAATCCTAAAACGCCATATTCGGAAAGCGGAGAGTTGTAAATTTCAAAAGGAGCCTGATCGCTACTTACAGCATTTAGTGGAACATATTGTTCTTCACTATCTTCAACCCTCAAAACAGCATGTCGATGCGAAAAAGTTCCCCTTTCAACATCTTGTCCACTTAAACGTACAGGAAGCTTTTCATTCACTAAACTACCGTATGCCAGCAGCTCGCCCATCGCCCAGTCAAGCTGATTTTGCTTAAAAACCATATCATGTCGTTGCTGTTGCAAACGACTTGTTTTTCTAAAGAAATTTTTATCCTCAGGAAGTGATGTTATTTTTTTTGCGATGTTTAGCAAAATTGTTTTGTCGACACCGGTATTTGTTTTTTTTTCAAAATCGTTATTATTGGCCTTCCTTATGTCTTTCCAGGTATCGGCCAAAAAGTTATTGATAAAAGATTTTTCTCTTGCTTTTGCTCCCGACAGGCTTTGTTCCAGCTTTTCGAGGTTTTTGGTCTCCAGTGTCTTAATTTCTTCTTGCGTTACAACCCCTTCTTCCAAAAGTTGTTTTTCGTAAATGACTTTAGGATTGGGATGTTTTTCGATCACTTTGTATAAAATAGGTTGCGTAAAACGAGGCTCATCACCTTCGTTGTGACCATATTTACGGTAGCAAAGCAAATCGATGTAAACATCTTTTTGGAATTTTTCCCTAAATTCCATAGCCAGTTGAATAGCATAGACAACAGCTTCAGGATCATCACCATTTAAATGAAATACAGGTGATTGAGTCACTTTTGCAACATCGGTGGAGTAGGTGCTGGACCGGCCATCCAGGTAATCTGTGGTAAATCCGATTTGATTATTAATAACAAGATGAACAGTTCCGCCGGTGCGATAACCATTAAGCTCCGACATTTGCGCAATCTCATAAATAATTCCCTGTCCTGAAATCGATCCGTCGCCATGTATTAAAATAGGTGTTACTTTGCTAAAATCTCCCGAGTAGTATTGGTCAATTTTGGCGCGTGCAATTCCTTGCACAACGGGACCGACAGCTTCGAGGTGAGAAGGGTTTGGTGCAAGCGTAAGTTTCACTGTTTTGCCACGAGTGGTTTTTCGTTCGGTGGTATAACCTAAATGGTACTTTACGTCGCCTAGCAAAGTTTCATCCTCATAAACTTTGCCATCGAATTCGCTAAAAATATCAGTGTAAGGTTTACGCATGATATTGGCCAGCACGTTGAGTCTGCCTCGATGAGCCATTCCGATCACAAATTCAGCCACCCCCAAATCAGACCCTTTTTCCATTATGGCTTCCAGCGCAGGAATCAATGATTCAGCTCCTTCGAGAGAGAAACGTTTCTGACCTGGAAATTTTTTGTGCAAGAAGCCTTCAAAACTTACCGCTCTGTTGAGCTTATCAAGTATATATTTTTTATCTGAAACCGGATAATTAGGGGTGTTGCGCACTTTTTCCATTTTGTTGCGCAACCAGGTTACGATTTCAGTTTTGCGGATATAAACATATTCTACTGCCACTGAGCGACAATAGGTTTGCTCGAGCATACTGATGATGTTTCGGAGGCTTGTTGCTCCGAGACCAACTTCTGTTCCGGCTTCAAAAACGACATTCAGATCCGTTTCTGAAAGTCCGTGATTGCTGATATCCAATGTTGGTGAGTAAGACCTGCGCTTGCGAACCGGGTTTGTTTTTGTGAATAAATGCCCACGTTTCCGATAATCTTCAATCAGGCTGATAACCTTAAATTCTTTTCCAGTAGTCAAAGAAGCTTCGCCAGGCCTGCTTTTGTAGTCTTTCACCGCAAAATCAAAGCCTTCAAAAAATCGCCTCAACTGTGGGTCTAATTGCTCAGGATCATTTTTAAATTGCTGATAGAGAGACTCTAATACTGCTGGCTCGTTGGCGTTTATAAAAGTGTAGTTGTCCATGAAATATGCACTTAAGTACAGTGGGCAAAGGTAGGAATTTATTAAGAATCATTCTACCGAAAAGCGTTGCATTCAATAAAAAAGCCTGTGATGTCACAGGCTTGTGAGTTTTGTGCTGATCTTTCAGCAAAAATCTAAAAAGGAAATTAACAATCGCCTTCTTTAGAAATTATTCTGGAATAATTGCCTCAACAGGACAAACATCTGCACATGAACCACAATCGGTGCAAACATCAGGATCTATCACATAGATATCGCCTTCAGAAATAGCATCAACCGGACATTCATCAATACAAGTGCCGCATGCTGTGCAATCTTCAGTGATTTTGTAAGCCATAACAGTCGATTTTTAAAATTTAACAATTAGTTTGTGCTGCAAATATAACAGTATTGACAAATGTAAATTGGTATTTTGTTTAATTTATAGCTAATCTAAATTGGGGGTAGAACCTGAATTTTTGAAGTTTATCACTTTTCAGTTTGTGATAAATGTTGCTGAAATTTTTATTTGGCTCGAAATTAATTGGACATCAATCATTATACTTCAGTTAAGTATCACAAAAACAGGTTAAAACAATAGTAAGGTAATTTGGTAAAGCCTATAACTTTAAATGCTTTTATAAATAAAGGTATTATCTGGAATTTAGACTGAATCTATTTAAGCCATACTTGCATAAAAGCGGACAACTCCAGATTTGTATATAAATAATTGATTAACAATATATAAGAATACAAATTGATTGTTTCTGCAATCGTTATCGGAGTGTTGTGATTAAGATGGCCGTCACGGAGCAATTTGAAAACTTTTACCTTTGTGGCAATTTTAAACAAATAGCTATGACAAGCATGAACAGCAAGGTTGTTGAGCTCGAACAAGTCGTGATTCGTTTTGCAGGCGATTCAGGTGACGGGATGCAGCTAACGGGCTCATTATTCTCTGATTCTACGGCATTTGCCGGTAATGATTTCGCTACTTTTCCGGATTATCCTTCCGAAATTCGTGCACCTCAGGGCACAGTTTCAGGTGTTTCCGGTTTTCAGATACATTTCGGACAAAAAACGGTTCACACTTCGGGTGATTTGGCAGATGTATTGATAGCCATGAATCCGGCATCGCTCAAAGCAAATATGCGCTGGATTAAAGATGGCGCCATTTTAATTTTAGATGCGGATGCATTTATCGAGAAAGGTATTGAAAAAGCTGGTTATCAAACAGATCCAACTTTAGATGGATCGTTGGATAAATATAAATTAATCAAAGCACCAATTACCTCCCTTACAAAAGTGGCAGTGAAACACCTCAACCTGGACATGAAGTCGACCCTGAAGACTAAAAACATGTTTGCACTGGGGATTGTGATGTATCTTTTTAATAGAGATATATCATTGATTAACAAGTATTATGAACAAAAATTCAAATCCAATCCTTTAATAGTTGAAGCCAATAAAGCTGTTTTAGCAGCTGGAAATAATTATGCCGAAACTATCGAGCTTTTCGGGAATACATACAAAGTAGAACCCGCAGCGCTCGAAAAGGGTCATTATCGGAATGTTACAGGAAATAGTGCTACTGCATGGGGTTTTATGGCAGCTTCAGAGCGTTCGGGGCGGGAGTTGTTTCTTGGATCGTACCCCATCACTCCGGCAACTGAGATTTTGCAGGAACTTTCAAAGCATAAAAATTTTTCTGTGAAGGCTTTCCAGGCCGAAGATGAAATTGCAGGGATTGTATCAACTATTGGTGCCAGTTTTACAGGATCACTTGCTATTACCACCACCAGTGGTCCGGGTCTTTCGCTAAAAAGTGAGGCAATAGGGTTGGCAGTAATGACAGAATTGCCCATTGTGATTGTGGATGTTCAACGTGGCGGACCTTCAACCGGCTTGCCCACAAAATCGGAACAAAGCGATTTGATGCAGGCACTTTATGGTCGTAATGGTGAAGCTCCTGTAATTGTGATAGCAGCCCGTAGTTCGGTCGATTGTTTCTACAGTGCCTATGAGGCTTCGAAGCTTGCAATGGAACATATGACTCCGGTGATATTGCTTACTGATGGCTCGCTGGCTAATGGATCTGAGGTATTCAAAATTCCAAAAGTAGCTAGTCTGCCTGCTATCACCCCACCACTGGCTGTAGCTGATGATAAAGACTTTAAACCTTATAGGCGTGATGAAGAAAACTTGAACCGCAAATGGGCAATCCCCGGTACTGCTGGTCTTCGTCATCGCATTGGAGGGCTTGAAAAGCAAGATGTTGAAGGAACAGTGTCGCAGGATCCGCTCAATCATGAGCGTATGACTTATTTAAGGGAAGAAAAGGTGATGCGTGTGGCAAACTATCTTCCTGAGCAGGATGTTTTGGGACCAGATGAAGCTGATTTGCTCGTTGTCAGTTGGGGTGGCACCTATGGTGTAATGCTTACTGTGGTCGAGAAAATGCTTGAACAGGGAAAATCAGTGGCACATGCTCATTTTCGTCATATCATGCCTTTGCCACGAAATGCCGAAGAAATATTGGGTAGGTATAAAAAGATCATTGTTTGTGAGATCAACAATGGACAATTTGTTAAATACCTGCGCATGAATTTCCCGCAGTTTACATACGAGCAGTATAACAAAATTCAGGGACTGCCTTTTATGGTATCAGAGCTGGAAGCCAAATTTAATGAACTTTTAACGCGATAATCATGGAAAATCAAATAATAGCTCCACAAGAACTTCAACTTAGCAAGGAAGATTTTGCCAGTGATCAAATGGTGAAATGGTGTCCGGGATGCGGTGATCATGCGATTTTGCATGCCGTTGAAAATGTGTTTCCAAATTTGGGTGTACCCAAAGAGGATTTTGTAGTGGTCTCGGGGATTGGTTGTTCCTCACGCTTTCCTTATTATATGAATACATATGGAATTCACGGTATCCACGGGCGTGCTGCACCTTTGGCAACAGGCGTAAAACTTGCAAATCCCAAGCTTAGTGTATGGATGATTACAGGCGATGGCGATAGTATGGCGATTGGTGGAAATCATTTTATCCATACTATCAGGAGGAATATCGATATCAATATTTTGTTGTTCAACAATAAGATTTACGGCCTTACAAAAGGACAGTATTCTCCTACAACCCCCAAAGGATCAAAAACAAAGACCAGTCCTCAGGGTACTTTTGAGCGTCCTTTTAATCCCGGTGAACTTGTTATTGGTGCCCAAGGTAATTTCTTTGCTCGTGCTTTGGATACCAATCCAAAAGCTATGACCAGGATATTTCTTGAGGCTGCAAAGCACAAAGGCACATCGCTTGTCGAGATACTGCAAAACTGTGTGATATTTGCCAATAAAGCCCATGATCTGATAACAAGTCGCGAGACACGTGATGATTTCCAACTTTGGGTCGAGCATGGCAAACCCTTGATCTATGGCAAAAACAATGCAAAGGGAATCGTATTAAAAGGTACAAAACTCGAAGTGGTAACCATAGGTGAAAATGGCATTACAGAAAAGGATATTTTAGTGCACGATCAGTACGAATCCGATCCGGGTATTCATATGATGATTGCTCGTATGATGCCTCCGGAGTTTCCGGTTGCATTGGGCGTAATCAGGGCTGTTGCTGCTGAAACCTTCGATCAAACTATGATGAAAACAATTGAAAGTGAAAAGCAAAATAGTACAGTAAAATCTGTAGATGAATTGCTCAATAGTGGGGGTACCTGGACAATTGATTAGATCTTTTAGATAATTATTTACACGAAAATCCTGTCTTAACCTAAAGGCAGGATTTTTTTTGAATCATCATTTCTTTACTTTTGCTTATGCTTAAGGAAGTTGAGAACTTTATTAAAACAGAAAATCTAATTGCTGAACACGATAAGCTATTGTTGGCCATCAGCGGTGGGATAGATTCTGTTGTGTTGTTACATGTTCTGTTGCAGTTGGGTTATCAACCAGTTTTAGCGCATTGTAATTTTAACCTCAGAGGAGTAGAATCAGATGGCGATGAGCAATTTGTTCACGATTTAGCTTTTAAATGTAAACTTCCGTTTTTTTTAGAGCGATTTAATACAAAAAGATATGCTGAGCAAAAAAGCCTTTCAACTCAAATGGCAGCTAGAGAACTTCGTTATCAGTGGTTTGAAAAACTTTCAAAGGACAAAGGCTTTACAAAAATTGTGTTAGGGCATCACCGGGATGACCAGCTGGAAACTTTTTTTATTAATCTTTTCAGAGGTTCCGGAATTACTGGACTTAAAGCAATGAAGCCCGTTAATGGTATGTTGGTTAGGCCGTTGTTGAATATTGGCAGAAGATCAATCGAAGCTTATGCAGCACAGCATCAATTGCAATGGCGTGAGGACAGCACAAATCAGGAGACCTATTATTTACGTAATAAAATACGTCATGGTTTGCTCAGCGAAATTGAAGCTGTTGATCCGGCTTATCTTCTGAAAATGAGCAAATCTATCCTGATGCTCCAACACGAAGATGCATTGTATAGGCAGCTTTTGAAAGAAGTTTTCAATTGTCAACTTCCACGTAATGAGTATGAAAAGCATTCAAAAAAGCTATTTTTAGATCATCCTGAGGGGCTGATGTTACTTTTTGAATACCTGAAGCAATATGGTTATAATTTTGAACAGGCAGAACAGATTTTTGCAGCGCTGGAAAATTCGTCCGGAAAACTGTTTTATTCCAAATCACATCAGCTTCTTATCGACAGAGAGACCATACAAATCAGGTTAAAAGAGGAGTATGAGCCGGAAGAACATTTTCTGGTTCAGGAGTTTGATGAAGTTATTGAAAAGCCAATCTCACTCAAGGTCAGTAAGTTTGATTTTATGTCGATGAATGATATTAAAAAGGATACATCTTGCGCCGCGCTGGATTTTGGTCAGCTGCATTTCCCGTTGCAGATTCGTCGTTGGCAGCAAGGCGATCGTTTCAAACCACTGGGAATGAAGGGCGAGAAATTAGTTAGTGACTTTTTTATTGATCAGCAGTTAAGTCTTTTCGAAAAGCAAGATACCTGGCTGTTGATTAATGGCAATCAGGAGATTATTTGGGTGATTGGGCATCGTATTGATGATCGGTATAAGATCACAAAAAACACCACTAGCGTTTTACAATTGCAGTTGTTAACACCTTAAATATCAAGTCAATTCCCCGCCCGTTTCAATTCCCCGCTCCCGCCGCCACTTATTCCAACCTGAGGGTCGCCAAAATAGTACACATCACCAATGCTGTTAATTGTGGCTTCAAGCACTGTATTGGCTCTTACCCAGGTGCTGTTGGTGCTGTTATTCTCGAGGTAAGCAAAATTAGACGAGAGATCTCTGGCATCAATTGGGCCGTAACTTACCTGATACATATAGGTTAGCTGCGAAAAGCCGGAAGCCTTTAAAGTAGCTGTGCCGTAGTGGAAGTTAAGCTGTGTCATATAATTGTCAAGCAGCAAATCGATTTTTCCAGCACCTTCGAAGACATCAATTTTAAAAGTATCCGGATTGTTAATTGCGTCGAGGCATGTCAGATTACCAATTGAACGGTATTCAATACTATCAATTTCCTGAAAATAAACTTTTACAGTAATAGGTTTTTCGTAGCTGCGGACAAAATTGCATTGATTATTGTTTTTGATGACGAGTTCTCCTTCTACAACAGTGGTTTCAATTTTTTCGAGCAGATTTTCCCCGGCTGATATTTCAACCCTTGGAGCTGCACCGGCAACGAGTTCAACATCAACATTATCTTCCATTAAGATGCTGTTGAATGATTCGATTTGCCTGCTTTCAGTGGTGATTTCGCCTGTTGTCGTAAAACAATCACCAGGACTTTTTGAACAACTGAATGAAATAAAAATTCCTAACATGAATAGCAATGGTAGTTTTATTTTTTTCATACTCAATAGTATTTAAAATCAAAACGATAGCCCAGTCCAAAGCCAATGTAATCTGCTTTTCCGAAATGTACAGTGAGGGCAATTGTTCCGAAAAGGTTTTGTGTGAACATTTGTTTTAGTGCTAGTTTTTGATAAATATCGCCTTCACTGCGCTCAGCGCCTGACAAGTGGACACCAATATTGAACAAGAAGGAGGTTCTGTCGAGCAGCATTTCATAAGCCAAGTTAGCGCCAGGTTTTAGCAAATCGCTATTTTTTTCAACGAAAACACCTCTCTTAATTAAAAGATCTTTGTCAGAGCCATCCTGCGTCAAATCGAAGCCGATTCCGATTTTGCTTCGCATCGAAACGGGTTTCATCACATTGATGGCCGTATTAAAAATAGTGTGTCGTTTTCCTGTTTCCTGTGTCATGTCTTTGAATCCCATAGATAACTGAGCTTCTACAGATACCCATTTTTTGCCATCAAACTCGAATTTGTATAATTCAGGAAGGAGTTTAAGATCGAGGTAGGGATTAGGTTTTTTTAAATTATAGGTAAGTCCTGCACTAATGCTCAGTATGTTAAGTCCAAAATTGGGTGTTTTCATCGAGCCGTTCGAAAAATGCGTCAAGCCGGTAGTAAAAAATAACTGTAAGCGTTTGCTCGCCTGAAACCTATAATCGAAATAAAGGCTCACAGCAGCATTAAGGTGCGAACCGATAGCAAAATTCTGGTAGTTTTCTGTTGGATGAAATTTATTGGTAAGGTAGGCCAGTCCTGCTCCTAGCCGGAAATTGATACTGTTTTTCATGTCAGGATTCAACGGAAAATTGATAAAGGGATAAACTGCATGGGCATTGCCAAGTGCAGAAAACCCTCCCAGATTTGAATACCAATAAGCCAATCCGATCATGGGATAGCGATATAGGGCTTCCCATCTTTTTTTTCCGTAAGTGGCTCGCTGAAGGCTAATTTCAAAGGCAGGAAAATGAGCATCGAAGTGCGTCATTTCAAAATGATGCTGCAAGAAAATTGCCCCATGGATGCGGGTTTCCAACTGGAAATTATGTTTTGGTTTAGGTGGCCCTCCCTGCGCCAGCATTGAGAACCAGGCAAACTCAAAAAGAAAAAAAAAGGCAATTCTTTTAACGAACATCATAAATATTGAGCAATCCGGCGCAAAGATAAAGCATTTGACATGGCAACTCTAGCAGGTTTAAGTGCTAAGTGGTTTAATTGTGATCGAAAGACTTACTTTTGCAATAAATATTTAAAACAATGGATCAACGATTGGAAGCTTTTGAACGTTTATTGAAAATTATGGACGAGCTGCGTGCGGGTTGTCCCTGGGATCGTGAGCAAACGCTCGAAAGTTTGCGTCATCTCACTATTGAGGAAACTTACGAGCTGAGTGATGCAATCATGAATCACGACCTCAATGAAGTGAAAAAGGAATTAGGCGATTTGATGCTGCATTTGGTGTTTTATGCCAAGATAGGACAGGAGCAGGGTGCTTTTGATATCAAAGATGTGTTGGATGGGATTGCTGAGAAACTGATCATCCGGCATCCGCACATTTATGGCGAAGTGAAGGTAAATGGTGCTGATGAGGTGAAAAAAAACTGGGAACGCATCAAACTTAAGGAGGGAAAGAAATCTGTATTGGAAGGTGTTCCACAAAGCTTGCCAGCACTTTTAAAAGCTTATCGGATGCAGGAAAAAGCTGGTGGTGTTGGTTTTGAATGGAAACATAAGGATCAGGTGTGGGATAAGGTACTCGAAGAATTACAGGAACTTAAAGCTGAGGCCGATAGCCAAGCCCCATTGCACCGGCTGGAGGATGAGTTTGGAGATTTGTTGTTTGCTTTGATAAATTACGCCCGATATGTTGGTGTGAATCCTGAAGATGCGCTGGAACATACCAACCGCAAATTCAAAAGCCGATTCACTCATATCGAGAAAGTTGCAGAACAACAAGGCAAGAAACTGCATGAGATGAGTCTGGAAGAAATGGATAGCCTTTGGAATCAGGCTAAAACTATGGAATGATGCTCTTCGGTAAACAAAGTATCAGGCGTCAGCTGCTTTTTATTTTAGTTGCCTTTGTTTTGCAAGTTTCAGCGCAAACCAATTGCATGCCCAAAGCTGACGTAAAGTACCTAAAATCATATTGGAATGCAGGTGTTTACACGCTTACGCAGCCAGCGCGGTATAAAACAACAGATTGGCTTGCTGCTGCTGGTGTTACCGGTTCGGCGGTTTTACTTTATAGTAAGGATCAGCAAGTTTTTAATTTTTTTGATCGACAATTGTCTGATGATGAGGCAAATAACTACACACTTTTGAGTGATTTAGGTGGTAATGGTTTGCTTAGTTTGTCTGTTTTGGGTGGCATGTATTGGGTCGGTTCTTCACATTCAGATTGCAGGCTTAAGGAAGCATCGCTGGCTGGTTTGCAGGCTTTTGTGCTAAGTGCAGGGGCTGCCTGGCTGGTAAAAAGTTTGGCCGGACGACCACGTCCGTATGCTGGTTACGATGCGCATGAATGGCAAGGGCCTTTTAGTGGTCACGATGCTTTTCCTTCGGGGCATACTACACGGGCATTTGCAGTGGCTACGGTTTTGGCAGGCTACTACAGAGACAAACCTTGGGTTGGAATTACTGCTTTTGGTTTGGCTGCATTTACAGCTTCTGGCAGATTGTTCAGTGGTGAACACTGGCCTTCGGATGTATTTGTGGGGATGGCTTTGGGTTATGTTGTTGGCCGTGGAGTGTTGAAATTTAATCAGAAACTAAAACGGACTACCAAAAATTCTTCCTCTGCATCACATCTTACTTTTTCGCCTTTGATCGGGCCACAACAAATTGGTGTGATGATTCAGTTTTAAACTGTTATTAGCTAGGGTCTGCTGAAAAACTTTTAACTGATTGGTATTGTGACAATAAATAGAATTTTCATGGGGGGTAATATTGACAGGGATTATCGATTTCGAGTTTTTCAGCAAGCCCTTGCTAATGCTATTTTTCAATCAATTCTTCCGGATCAACAAATATTTTTTTGCCTTTTTCGAAATCGAACAGGGTTGATTTGCGTAGTTCAAAATAATTGTTCCAATAGTTTTTTAGGGCATTGTAATAGCTTACTTTGGCATTGTCGTTGTCGATTTGCGCATTATTGAGTTCCAGCACATCATTTACCTTGCCGATCATATAGCGTTTTTGGGTTACATCAAAACGTTTTTGAGCAACGGTATCTGATTTAGCCGCAATCATCAGCTGGTTTTGTTGCATGCCAAACTGCATCACTTTCAGGTAGATGTCCTGATCAAAATCAATACGCTCCTGTTCAATGCTGGTTTGCACAAGATCATAATTCGATTCGGCCATGCGAATACGCCCGCGCGCTTGTCCCCAATCTAAAATTGGAATGGTCAACCCCAAGCTTACCCTTTCTTCATCAAGGGGATTTTTATATACATCCGGGAGTTTGTCGGCAGTTTGCGTCAAACCATAGGAGGCAAAGATTTCGGCATCAAAACGTCCGTCAAGCCGTGCCATGCTTACCTGACTTTCGGCTTCAATCATACGTCTTTCGAAGGCCAGGCCCGAAGAAGTATTGGTGTGTGCCTCGTTCACAGCTTCGTTCACATCAATATTGAAGTGAGGGGTTTCTGCCGGTGGAATCAGCACGAGTTTCTGATTGCCGGTAATTCGCAAATAAGATTTGAATTTAAACAGCATGTTTTGATAGTTCAGATCGGCATTTTCAACAGCAGCATCGGCTTTGAGTAAGTTAAGTTCCAACTGTAACAATTCATTTTCTGCAATCTTGCCCAACACATAGCGCCCTTTGGCAATATTAAAAAGGGTATCGTAGTTCGACTGATTTTTAAGAGCGATACTTCTTTCAACCTGCGCCATTAAAAGATTAAAGAAATGATTTGTCGCTGTAATGGCAACCTGTTCGCGGCTTTCGAGGTACTGGCGCTTGGCTTCTTCATACACCATCGGTTCAATTTGTTTGTCCCATTTATAGGCATTGTAACCGAAAATGGGTTGTCTGAAACCGATGCTCATCGGGGTGGAAAGAAATTGTGTTGTTGAAGTATCGGTGTAAAAGTTGTCGAGACGTTGCAGCCCTGATTGCAAAAACACTTCGCCGCCAGTGAGTCCAATGCGTTGTGTGAGTGCAATATCCGCCGAATAACGTGAAAGTGTGCGGTCGCGATAACTCTCGCTTCCGTCTTGTTGCGTGATGGCATCAATAGAACGTGAGAAGTTTGGTAAAGTGCCACTTAAAGTTACATTAGGCAGATAGCCTGCTCGGAAGCTGCGGTATTCCCAGTAACTGCGCCTAAAGCGATGCACATTGATCAAAGCATCGGGCGAGCGTTACTGAGCCAGCTGAATAGATTCGGATAAGGTAAGGTAATTACCTTCTTCTGTTTGAATGTTTTGTGCTGATAGGGGGATTATCAACAAAAACAAAAAAATTAAAATAATTCCTTCGCGGAGGTCAATTTTCATTCTTCCGGGTTTATTTTGTTCTATAACTTAAATTTCAAATGGTTTAGTTGTATCAGTCAGGATTTCTTTCAATAAAAGCTTCCACAATGGGGCGGGCTTTTTCCAAATTATCTTCTTCGATAAGCACCCGAACAGAAAACTGGATAGAGCCAATTCCCAGCAGGTTTCCTGCTTCCTGATCATTTCGAATCATGCATCCGATACCTGCATCTTCCAGCTCATATTTGAGTGTAAATGCCTGAATGTTGTTTCCGGCATAAATTTCGATGAGTTCATTTGAATTTTCCATCACTATGGTTTTTAAGTTTAATCATGTCTGAGTGAGGTCACCGGATCTTGTTGTGCAGCTTTGCGGGCGGGCAGATAGCCAAAAACAATACCCACCGAGGCTGCCACACCAAAAGAAATTACAATACTCCATGCGGATACAATCGTCAGAATTTCAGTGGTTTCCATAATAGTGCGAGCCATAATCACGCCTAACAAAATGCCAAATAACCCACCGCTAATGCTAATCAGGGTGGCCTCGGAAAGAAACTGGAAAACGATATCGCGTTTTGTGGCACCAACTGAACGACGCACCCCGATTTCGCGGATACGTTCCATCACAGAGGCCAGCATGATGTTCATAATCCCAATACCACCCACAAGCAAAGAAATTCCTGCTATGGCGCCCAGCACAATATTGAAGATGTCTTTGGTCCGCTGTTCCTGTTTGAGTAATAATTCAGGAACAGTAATCTGAAAGTCTTCGACACCAAAATGGCGGCGATTCAACATTTTTGAAATTATTTCGTTTGTGGCGGTAAGGTTTTCGCTTTCGTCCACCTGCACCACAATACGATCCAGCTGATGGTAGTTGGCATCATCTTCGCTACTGGAGCTGCTGGAGAATGACATCACTCCGCCTCCGGTAAATACAGTAGTTTGGCTACCACCGGTATTAAGCGAGCCTTCATTGATTCGTGCACGGTCTTTAAAACGCAGTAGAACCGTTTGTATGGGGGCGTAGATATTATTATTGAAATCACTAACACCCAGATCTTGATTGGTTTGTATGCTACCCGGCCGGTTTTCGAGCACTCCGATCACTTTGAGCCAAATATTGCCACATTTGATTTGCTTACCGATAGGATCTTCCAATGCGAAAAAGCGGGTTTTGATCGTTGGACCAATAATACACACCGGACTTCCACTTTCAAGCTGCTCCTTGGTGAACATATTGCCGGAAGTAAGATTGAGGTTGAAAACTTCAAAAAAATCTGGTAAAACGCCATTGAGTTTCGCCTGCTGTCGGATTCCATCTTTGATGATGCTGGTTTCATAGGATACTTCAGGACTTACACGTTTTACGGTTGGAATCTGATTTTTTATTCCTTCGGCATCAAGCAATGTAAGGCCAGGCGAAAACTGCCTTCTTTGTTGCTGACCATCAGATTCTTCACCCTCTTCGCTATTACCTGAAATATTATCATAACGCGATTGAACAATGATGTTATTCACCCCAACCATCTTCATTTGATCCAGAATCTCTTGTTGAGCACCATTACCAATTGCCATCATAGCGATAACTGCGGCCACACCAAAGATGATACCCAAAGCGGTAAGAATGGATCGTGATCTGTTGGCAAAAACCGCTTCCAAGGCTACCTGTAAGATTTCCAAATAACGTTCCATAACACAAGATTATTTGGGTCCTTTGCCTCCACCTGCGCCACGACGACCCATTTTGTCGCCAGGTCGCTTTTCGTTATCAGGTTTTTGTTCGGGTACTATGGTTGCTTTCTGTTGAGGTTTATCAAAGGCAGCAATGACATCAGGATCCAAACGGTTGAGGCGATAGTTTTCCGGTTTATCAGGAGGACTGAGTCTGATTTTTTCGCCTTCATTCAATCCGGCCAAGATAATAATTTCGTTTTCATTTGATTTACCGGCTATTACCTGCTGCCTTCTACCGCCTGTGAATACATATTGAATGGAATCCAGATTATGAATGCCTTCGAGGGGAATGTAGAGTGCCTCTTCAATTTCTTCGGTGATGATAACATTTTTGGTGGTCATGGCAGGACGCAGGATGGAATCATATTCGTTTACTTCAATTTTCACTTCAAACACCTTGGCATTGCTGTTGCGCATCTGCTCGCCAATGTTAGCTACTTCAAAAACTTTACCGGTGAATTTTTTCTCTGGAAATGCATCTACGCCTATCTCAACACGTTGTCCGCTTTTTACTTTCGAAATATCAATTTCGTTTACGTAGGTTTTTGTTATCATTTCCTTGAGGTTAGGCAGGGTAGCAACAACATTTTCCCAGGCACTTATAGTAGCTCCGATGCCACGTTTTTTTCCATCCCAATCACGCTGATAGACTACCATGCCAGCTTTGGGAGCACGGATTGTGAACTCGGCGTTTAGTGCAACAAGTTTTTCGTATTCCGATTGTTTTTTACGCAGTGCTGTCGCCACCTCATTCATATTGGCAACGGCTTTTTCTGATTTCAGCGAGTAATTTCTCACTGCCTGATCCAGAGAGCGTTGTGCCCTGTCGAGTTCGATCTGCACCTGTCGTTGTGTTGCCGGTGGCTCATAAATAGACTGGTCAACAGCAATCTGAGCTTCTTCCATGGCATAACGCAGATTGACCAGGTCGTTTCGGGCTGCGCGCAGTTCCATGGTGGTATCGAGTTGTGTTTTTGTGAAATTGTTTTGGAATTGCTCGATATCAATTTCCTGGTCTTTAATTTTATTGGTGAGCTCTGTGCGGTCGAGGCGAGCCACATAATCGCCTGAATCAACGATTGAACCATCCGGGATAATATCGTCAATTTTAAGTTGCCACAATCGGGCTTCGCGCAGGCTGGAGGGTGAGGGGCCGAAAATATTTTCGGAACTTTTGGCCTCGAGCTCGCCCGTTGTTGTTACATTGATAATAAAAGACCCTTTTTTTACCGTTGATTCAATCACCGCACCCGACTCCAATTCGGGGCGAGTGGCATACCAGGTAATCAGTATCAGTGCTAAAATTGCTACGATACTGAGATAAATATTTTTGCGCGACTTCATAAGTCCATGAAATTAAAGGTTTTTGGATAATCAAACATATCAAAGCAGTTTACGGATAATATCCTCCATGCTAATGCCTTCGGCTTCGGCAGTGTAGTTGCGCACCAAACGATGGCGTAAAATGGGAAGCGCAACAGCTTTAACATCTGCTATATCAGGAGAATATTTACCATTGAAAAGGGCATTGGCTTTGGCTCCGATTATCAGATACTGCGAAGCGCGCGGGCCAGCACCCCAGCTGATGTATTTGTTCGAAAATTCGTGTGCCGAAGGCGTATTGGGACGTGTTTTTCCTACAAGCTTGACGGCATAATCATATACATTTTCAGCAACGGGTACCTTGCGTACTAATTGCTGGAAATACTTTATTTCCTTTTCACTCATCACCGGATGTACTTGTTGTATTGTTCCGCTGGTAGTATTTTTTACTACTAAAATCTCTTCCTCAAAAGCAGGATAGTCGAGCCACAGGTTAAACATAAAACGGTCGAGCTGGGCTTCGGGAAGGGGATAGGTGCCTTCCTGTTCGATTGGATTTTGGGTGGCCAGCACAAAAAATGGTTCCAAGAGCTGATGTGTTTGTCCGGAAACAGTAATGCGTTTTTCCTGCATGGCTTCCAGCAGTGCAGCCTGTGTTTTAGGGGGTGTACGATTGATTTCATCGGCCAGGATCACCTGTGCAAAAACAGGCCCTTTGATGAATTTAAAATGCCGTGATTCATCTAGTATTTCTGTTCCGATGATATCAGATGGCATTAGGTCGGGAGTGAACTGGATACGGCTAAAACTTAGTCCTAGCGCTTTTCCGATAGTATTCACCAGCAGTGTTTTAGCCAGTCCGGGTACCCCCACCAACAGCACATGACCCTGACTGAAAATTGCCAGCAGGGTTTGGTGGATGATTTCTTCCTGCCCAACAATTACCTTCCCAATTTCTTTTTTGAGATCCTGGTATTTTTGTTTGAGTGCGTCGGCGGCTTCTTTATCTGAGTTGTACATGAAGATCAAGCGTTTTTGGGGTTCTTTACTCGTTATTCCATTTATAATCGAAAGTGCAATTCGTAAAATTCTCGTTGATACGCACATAAGCTGAATTAGATTTTTCTCTGATCCATTTATCAACGGCTTCTTGTTTTTTCTTTTGCAGCGCCCATTCCTGGATACGATTGTAGTCGTTGCTCAGGTTAGCTTTATGAGGCGTGGTTTTGCGTTTCAACATCAACAAACGGTAGGCATCTTTACCATCATCGGTTATCATGGGCACCGGATCACTGAGTTCGCCAACCTGTAATTTGTCAATCACAAACGAAACCTGCTGATCCAGATTTTCGGCTTCAAAAAGCGTGCTGCCCGAATAAGGATTAATCAGCATGCCGTCTTTGCCTTTATTTTCGTCGTTGCTGTATTTTGCAACTGCTTCTTCAAAGGTGATATCGCCATTGCGGATTTGCATTGCTATGGTATCCAGTTCATTTTTTGCTTTTTCAAGGGCATATGGAGATACTTTTGCCATCAAGAGGATGTGACGAACGTTTACATATTCGCCTCTGCGCTCGATCATTTGTATGATATGGAAACCGGCTTCTGTTTCAACGATTTCCGAAATCTCACCATCTTTAAGGTTAAAAGCTACTGCCTCAAACTCGGGATAGAGTTCGCCGCGGCCGTAAAAACCAAGTTCGCCTCCTTTGCGTGCCGAGCCCGGATCTTCGGAGTAAAGCACTGCCAAGGTTGAGAAGCGTTCGCCATCGAGGATGCGTTTGCGTAAGTCGAAAAGGCGTTCTTTTACCTTGAGTTTCTCATCAATACTGATGGGCGGCTTTTTTACGATCTGCGCGATTTCGTATTCTGTGTTGATCATCGGAATGCTATCGGCAGGCATTGCACGGTAGTAGGATTTTATTTCGGAAGGGGTAACTTCCACCTCATTCATGATACCGTTTTGTACTTCCTGCACCAGCATTTGATCTTTTACAAGCCGGCGGAGCTCACTTTTAATTTCGTTGAGGCTCTTGTTGTAATAAGCCTCCAGTTTTTCCTGAGAGCCCAATTCGTTGATGAAATAACGCAAACGACGTTCCATTTCCTGATCTATCTGATTATCTGTTACTTCAACACTGTCAATCTCAGCCTGATTGAGCATCAGTTTTTGAAAAAGCAGGTCTTCCAAAATCCTACACCGAATGGTTTCGGCGCTTCCGCTGATTCCGCGTTGCAAACGATATTGAATGTATTGATTTTCAATGTCTGATTGTAGGATTACGTTTTTTCCAACCACAGCTGCAACCTGATCAATAACCTGTTTTTGCTGTGCTTCTGCTTTTATACTCAGCAGGGCTATCATGACCAAGGTGGCGAGCAGTATTTTTTTTAACATCATAGGATAGTCTTTGTCGATTGTAAACAGTTTTGAGGATGACTTATTGCATCAATAATTGTGCTATGATTCAAAAAGTGTTTCATTAGTATGATTTTAATAAATTTCAAACACCTTTTGTCGCAGGGCCTGCTCGTACAATCCGTCGTGTGTTTGGCGCAATAAGGCTTGCCGGCGTTGATTAAGCAGGATATTTTTTATGTTTTCGTATTCAATTTCTATCGGAGAGGTACCCTCACTGAGCAAATAATCTTCAAACCTGAGTAGATAGCTGAATGGCGGGTCATCAATTTCGACGAATGTTGTACTTTTAAGGAAAGCCTCCTGATTTAAAGTTTCGAGTGGTATTTGTGTGATCAGATCATCAAATCGTATCCAGTTAAGCGTATCGTTGTAGTAAGAAAGTGCATTGCTGGATGCCAACATATTGAGCGAGTCGAGCAAGAGTGTGTCGGGATTAGACATAATTTCCCTAAAGGCCGGTTTCATTTCCGAATCAACAGGCAAAATTGTATAAACCACCTTTACCAGGTTGTGACGCAGCTCAAAATTTTGTTTGTTGTTTTCGTAGTAAGCAGTAATTTCAGCTTCACTCACTACGGTATCAAGCTTTTGTTTAATCAGCTCGGTTTCGTAAGTATAAATCAGCAAGGAGGTGCGATAATCTTCCAGCTTCTTACTAAAATCTGTTTGCGCAGCGGTAAGGTTTTTCTCGGCTTGCCTGATCAGCAGGCGCTTTCTTATCCAGTTGTCGATAAACCGTTTTACGAGCATAATGCTATCCTGCTTTGAAGTGCCGGATGATACAAGACCTTCCAGATCAGCTTCGTAAAGGTAGTTGCCATACACTTTGGCAACCACCTCGCCCTTGCCGGAATCGCTAACGGCCGTGCAGGCCGAAAGAGCAGCCAAAAGCAGCAATAGCAGGTAATGCTTCATTAATATGCTGATTTAACTTTATCGAATACTTTTTGAGTAATTGAAACGGGATATTTTTCGCGCAGGCGGTTTACCCATTGTTTTTCCAACTCGGTTTGATAATCAGACGTAATCAGACCCCTGGCTTCGTTCAAAGCCTTTGGTTCGGGCGCAATCACCTGATGTATGCGCACAAAAACACTCATTTTATCTACATTGGTTTTGAGCACGTCCGAAAGACCTGTTTCCCAGGCAATCATATCCACATAATTGTTGTCGCCGCGCTCAAATTTTCCTTTTTTGATTCTTACCGAACGGATGCTGTCCTGGTCAAGCCTTTCGAGCAGGGCTTCATCAGTAATGCCTGTTTCGAGGATGGCTTTTACACTTGCCATGTCATCTTCTTTGGTAATGGTATAAATGGTGGCTTCTGCTCTTTCGCCCCACAGGTAGTTGTTCTTGTTGGCTTCATAAAATTTTTCGAGGCCGAGGGTATCTTTCACTGCTTTTGACCAAACTTCCTTATCCATAAGATCAAAAAGTAGGATGCCATCCCGGTATTCTTCCATGAGGGCGGCAAACTCAGGATATTTTTTTTCGAGCTGGCTGTCTTCGTAATCCAGGCTGCTTTGGTCAGCAAACTCACTAAAAAGCTGACGGGCATATTGAGCAGCGTTCAGGTTATCCTGTTTGCTTTGTTTGCTCATTATAAATGCAATGAATTCGGTATTGGTATAGTTTTGTTTTCCTAGTTTAAAGAGGCTGTTATCATTGCTCAGGCTTTCGGGAGCTTCCCATTTGCCACTTACAAAGGTGCTATCGAGCTGACTGATAAAGCTTTGCAGGTTAGCTTCATTTGCATTGAAATTGTTTTCTTTTTTTATCTGTGTTAAAACAGCTTGTTCCGATTTTTGGGCGCGACTGTCTTTGGCCAGGCGTTCGCTCAGCTTGGTTTTTTCTTCTTCAAAACTGCCTGGAGCTTCAGTTCCAATCAGCTTGATGATATGATAACCATAAACGGTTCTTACAGGCTCCGAAATTTCGCCTACTTCGAGTGTTTTAACTGTTTCAACAAATTCAGGTACGATACGATTAACGGTAAATTTGCTCAATTTGCCATCGCGTTGTGCCGAGCCACGGTCTTCGGAATAAGCTTTCACGGCTTCTTCGAACTTCATACCGCCTTTTATTTCTTCGTAGATCCGCTGGATACGTTCCGATTTTTCCTTGTCGAGCGAGTCGGGGGCGTTTATTGGCAGGCTGAGGTAAATATGAGCCACTTCCATAGTGCCTATAGCCGGGCTGCGGTCTTTCACTTTAATCAGGTGATAGCCAAAGTCGGAGCGAACGGGCATCGATACTTCACCAACAGGGGTAGTGTATGCGCCATTTTCGAAAGGATAAACCATATCAAAAACAGAGAAATATCCCAGATCGCCTTTGTTGCCGGGTCTGAAGGACTGCTTACCCGGAATTTCCTCGCGATCGCGTGTTGAAGGATCTTCAGAAGCTTCAACGGCAACAGCTGCAAAGTCTTCGCCGGCAAGGATTCTTTTTCTGAGTTCTATTGCCTTTTGGTACACCTTGAGGGTGTCTTCGGGAAGTGCGTTTTTATCCAAACGCAGCAGGATATGACTGGCTCTTACGTCCTGAAGTTTTCTGTCGTAGGCTTCCTGTAAGAGGGCTTCGCTCACTTTTTCGTTGGTAAAATAAGGCTTTGCCAGTTGTTTGCGGTAGCCTTCGAGTTCTTTTATAAAAGCCTGAGCAGTATCCATTTTCAAGCTTTCAGCTTCCTTTACCTTGAGTTTGAAATTGATATACAAATCAAGGTATTCCTCTAGTGATTTCTGATCGATCACTTCATTGTTCACATTATTCTTGCCGTAAACATCCATGAATTCTTTTACTGTAACCTGCTCATCTGCAATGGTCATCAGCACTTTTTTGTCAAGTTTGTTTTGGGCCTGCATCAGAAATGCCGATCCGATCAGCAGGCTTAGAATAAAGGCGCGCATTGTTGTTCTCATAACTTATCGATGGATTTTATTTGTTAGCGATTGTTAGTTTTTACGACTATAATTTGGTGCTTCACGCACGATGGTGATATCGTGTGGATGGCTTTCGTAAACTCCTGCAGCAGTGATTTTTACAAATTTTGCTTTTTTCAAATCTGTGATGGTTTTGGAGCCTGTATAACCCATTCCGGCGCGCAAACCGCCCACCAGCTGATGGATTACTTCCGAAAGCGTACCCTTAAATGGCACACGACCCACGATTCCTTCGGGAACGAGTTTTTTCACATCATCTTCTGCATCCTGGAAGTAGCGGTCTTTGGAACCTTCTGACATAGCTTCGATAGATCCCATCCCGCGGTAAGTTTTGTATTTACGGCCTTCAAAGATGATTGTTTCGCCGGGAGATTCGTCCACCCCGGCAAAAAGTGAGCCTGCCATGATGCTGTCGGCACCACCGGCCAGGGCTTTCACGATGTCGCCTGTGAAGCGGATACCGCCATCAGCGATAACCGGAACACCGGTATCTCTGAGCGCTTTGGCAACGTCGTACACAGCAGTAAGTTGCGGCACACCAACGCCGGCTACTACGCGTGTTGTACAGATCGATCCGGGCCCTATTCCCACTTTGATGCCATCAGCACCGGCAGCCAGCAAGTCGCGCGCTGCTTCAGCTGTTGCGATGTTGCCAATTACCAAATCAATTTGTCCGTATTTCTTTTTAATGGTTTTGGCCATTTCCACAACGCCTTTTGAATGGCCGTGAGCAGTATCCACCACGATGGCATCCACGCCTTCGGCCACCAGCGCATCCACCCGTTCGAGGGTATTGGCTGTGATACCAACGGCAGCAGCAACTCTGAGGCGACCGCGTTGATCTTTGCAGGCATTTGGGCGTGCCTTAATTTTGATGATGTCTTTATAAGTAATCAGCCCAATGAGCCTGTAATCTTTGTCAACGACTGGAAGCTTTTCGATACGATGCTCTTGCAGGATATCGGCAGCCCTTTCAAAATCAGTAAATTCAGTAGTGGTGATCAGGTTTTCGCGCGTCATCACCTCATAAATCGGACGGTTTATCCTGCGTTCGAAGCGCAGGTCGCGATTGGTGACGATACCAGTGAGGCGGTTGTGTTTATCGACTACGGGAATGCCACCAATGTGAAATTCTTCCATTATTTTAAGGGCATCCAGCACTGTGGCGTCATCGCGCATGGTAACGGGATCGATGATCATACCGTTTTCGGCACGTTTTACTTTGCGCACTTCGGCAGCCTGCTTTTCGATGGTCATATTTTTGTGCAACACACCAATACCGCCTTCCTGGGCCATTGCAATAGCCATAATGGATTCGGTAACAGTATCCATTGCAGCAGACACAATAGGAATACGCAGCTGAATATTTCTGCTGAATTGTGTGCTTAGTTCAGTTTCGCGCGGCAGCACTTCGCTGTATGCAGGTAATAGGAGCACATCGTCGTAAGTGAGGCCTTCACCAACGAATTTTTCCGGGTCAAACGACATGGTTATCAGGTTTTGTTAAAGTGGTGCAAATGTATTAAAATTCACCAATTAAGCAGGCAGATTGGCTTGGCTTTTATCGGACTATGCAGCTGCATATGTTATCATGGTTTTTAACCTTCGTGAGTAAAAATTGAAACAGTTGCGATCCAACTTAAATGATAGAATATCAATATTTAAGCTGATTTTCAATCAGATTCCATAGCTATTTACATAACCTAAATTTAGCCTAAAAATGATTTTAACGAAAAGCAAAGTGAGCTGCTAAAGGTTACTTTTAACATTTTTTAAAGCCTAACGATGCCGATTAAAATAAATCAAACCTTGCTTTTTGCAGGAATGTTCCTGTTAATTTTTATCATAGGTATGTATCATATCCCTTTGATGGAGCATGATGCTACGCAATATGCCACGATGGGCATGCAAATGCTGCAAAATGGCGATTGGCTGCAAATTTATTGGCGAACCGTTTCGTATCTTGACAAACCCCCGCTCATTTTCTGGACTTCTGCTGTAAGTTTTGCAGTAATGGATTATTCGCATTTTGCATATCGTTTGCCATCTGTGCTTGTACTTCTCTTAGGAATTTATAGCCTTTACCGATTGGCTTTAAACTATTTGGACGAAGCCAGGGCATTACTGGTTCCGATGGTTTTTGTGAGTTTTGTAGCAGCACCGCTGATGTGGTTGGATGTGAGGACAGATACGATGCTCACCGGATGGATTGCCTTTACTTTGTGGCAAACTGATCGTTGGCTGAATGAGCAAAAAATTAAGAACCTGATCGGTTTATCTGTTGGAATTGGATTTTCGTTGCTTACAAAAGGACCTATTGGGCTGATGGTTCCCTTATTGGCGTTTGGTTTTGACATGCTGATGCAGAAAAAGTTATCACTGCTGATCAATAAGGACTTATGGCTCATTCCGGTAATTGTTGGTTTGATGTTGCTGCCTATGCTTATTGGGCTTTATTTGCAGCATGGAACAACCGGAGTAAAATTCTATTTTTGGACGCAAAGCTTCGGGAGGCTTACAGGCGAAAATGTTTGGCGCGACGAAAGCGGTCCCTTATTTTTTGTGCACACCCTGCTGTGGCTTTCACTGCCCTGGACATTGTTTTTGTTAAGAGGTTTATGGCTCTATGCCAAAGGCATTTTTCAAGGCAGGCTAAAGCAGGGAGGTTTCTTGTTCTGGGGTTTTGTTTTACCATTTATTGCATTTTCATTATCGACATACAAACTACCCCATTACTTATATGTCATCTTGCCGTTTGCGGCTATATTGGTTGTTCACGGGCTGTCTGCTCAATCAGGCGGTGGCCTGAACTTTATTTTAAAGGTTCAGCATATTGTGCTATTACTCATGGTATTATTAGTTTTGGCAATGACCTATGTACTTGGATACACCGCATTGTTTGTGTTTCTTGTGGTGGGTTTTATCAGCATAATTGTTTATTTCAAGTTTAAAAGCGTTTCATTGCTTGAGCGAGCGCTAAGTGGCAGTTTGATTATCATGCTGATGGTTAATAGTTTTTTGGTATTCGGTTTTTATCCGGAATTATTGCGATATCAAGCTGGCAGCAAGGTGGCTCTTCGTCTCAATGAACTGTATGACCCGCGTGTTCCGCGTTGTTTTTACAACCAACATCGACCGGCATTTGATTTTTATTCACACGAAATAGTGCCTGATTTTAAGTCCATTCATCAAATCGATTCTGCTTTAACGCTTCATCCGGTGTGGTATGTATTTACTAACTTTCAGGGTGTTAAATCCCTTGATCAGGAAGGATACGAACTCATTGAAATGGAAACTTTCGCTGATATTAAAGTAACGCAGCTGAGTGCGTTATACCTTACAGAATCAGGGCGACAGCAAATGGCCGACACGATTTACATACTCAGGATTAGTAGGCTTGATTCGGTTGCTCAGCGTTAAGATTCAAAGTAATAACCACCACTTCGGGTCGGTTGCCGATGCGCACCGGAGGTCCCCAGGTGCCTATGCCGCTGGAAACGTAAGCATGCATTTGCCCGAACTGTTTGTAACCCCAGCTGAGTGGAAACATTTTTTGGGTGATATAATTGAAGGGCCATAACTGTCCGTGGTGGGTATGGCCGCTCAGGATCAGATCGGTTTGTTGCTCTTGTGCTTCTTCATAAGCCCTTGGTTGATGGTCGAGGACAATCCGTACATCTTCGGCAGGAATATTTTTAGTGATTTCGGCGAGCGATTTACGTTTTTCGCCAGCAAACCGTGTGCTTTCGATATCGTTTCGGCCAATGACCCACAATCCCGGAACGACTTGTTCTGCAGTATCGCGCAGCACCTTGATACCGTGTGCCCTCAAGTAATCTACTGCAGCATCAGCACCACCAATGTATTCATGGTTTCCAGTGGAAGCGAAAACACCCAGTGGCGCATTGAGCTTGCTGAATAAGTCACCAAGATTTTGTTTGATTACCGGCTCAAGGTCTTCATCAACCAGATCGCCGGGGATCATAATCACATCAGGCTCCACCGAGTTGAGGTGCTCAATTATACGGCTGAGTCTTTTGGTTGATATCACAGTGCCCAGATGAATATCAGAAACCATGGCAATCCGAAGTTTGTTGGTTTCGGGCAGGTTTTTATTTACGGTTAACGACAACTGATTAGTACGCGGAAGCAGCGCATTGAGGTGGCCTGCAAAAACGAGCAGGAATACAGCTGTTGCCACGCCAATCGTAAAGAAAAAGGGACGTTGAATAAGTGCAGAGGGAATAATCTTATCGAAAAAGGGTAAGAAGTGATTAACCAGTCTTAACAAATCGAAAGCTATCACGGCGATCAAAATGTAAACCATGGCAGCCAGCCAAAAGGCACCTGCCCAGGTGAAAAAATCGCTCAGGTACGAAAGGTATATTTTTTCGAGTATGCGCCCCACGGGGTAACTGATTACCAGCAGCCAGAAGGCCCAAACAAAGGCACTTCGCAAACCAGTTCCGGGTTCAAAACTCATTAGCCCACGGCTAAAAATATACCAGTTTACCAGTCCGTAAACACTTAATACTACGCTAAAAAATATTAAAAATTGCACTTGACGCATTGCTTTTTGGTTAGTACTTAAACCACTGTTAGGGTCTTATGTTCAGCTACTCATTTAGATTAACATATTTTAGCGTTTCAAAGCTATTTATTGAAAGCTTTTTAGCTGTTGCTCAATCACTTTGATGCGGGCTTCGGCATCGGCTTTCTTTTGTCGTTCGCGATCAACCACCTGAGTGGGCGCGCCACTTACAAAACGTTCGTTACTGAGTTTTTTATCGACAGATTTTAAAAATCCCTGAGTATAAGCAAGTTCTTCTTCCAGTTTTTTGCGTTCCTCTTCGGGATTTACGGCATCGGTAAGTGGCACAAACACCTCCGTGGATTTGATAACAAACCCAAAAGCACCTTGGAGCGGACTTTCGGTTAGGCTGATGCGACTCAGGTTGCAGAGTTTGGCAATGGTGCCTTCGAGACGACTGTTGTAGGCGCCGTTTTTATCCACAATCTGCACTTCAAGGGCATCACGGAATGGGATATTTTTAGAGGCCCTGAGTTTACGGATGCCGTTGATGAGTTCGGCGGTGAAGTCGAAATCGGCCAGCAGCTTTTCGTTGTATGCTTTTGCTGCTGGCATGGAAGCCACAATCAGATCTTCGCCTTCGTTGCGATAGCGCAGCAGGTGCCAGATTTCTTCGGTGATGAAAGGCATAAAAGGATGCAACAGCTTCATAAGGTCTTCAAAAAAGCCAATTGTAGCTTCCAGGGTTTGTGCGTCGATGGCATGACCTTGCTCAGGCTTTATCATTTCGAGGTACCAGGAACAGAAATCGTCCCAGGTGAGTTTGTAGGCAGCCATCAGCGCATCCGACAAGCGGTATTTGCTGAAGTGATCTTCTATTTGGATGAGGGTTTGATCGAGGCGCGCCCTGAACCAGTCGACGGCAAGGGCAGCAGTTTGACCCTGCGGAATTTGGCTGTCTTCCTGCCAGCCTTTGACAAGGCGCATGGCATTCCATATCTTATTGTTGAAGTTGCGTCCCTGCTCGCAAAGGGCCTCATCAAAGGGTAGGTCGTTACCTGCTGGTGAGGTGAGCAACATCCCAACACGCACGCCATCAGCGCCATAGGTCTTCATCAGATCGATAGGATCGGGTGAGTTGCCGAGACTTTTCGACATTTTTCGACCCAGCTTGTCGCGCACAATACCAGTGAGGTAAACGGCTTTGAAAGGCTTTTCGTTCTGCCATTCGTAACCAGCCATGATCATACGTGCCACCCAAAAGAACAGGATTTCGGGGGCTGTTACCAAATCGTTGGTAGGGTAATAGTATTTGATGTCGGGATTATCGGGATTGCGGATGCCATCAAAAACGGAGATAGGCCATAGCCAACTGCTAAACCAGGTATCGAGCACGTCGTCCTCCTGCTGCAAGCTGCTGATTTGCAGATCGGGATTTCCGGTTTTTGCTCTTGCAGCATTCAGGGCATCAGTTTCGTTCATGGCCACCACAAAATCCTGCATGCCATCGCCATAATACCAGGCCGGGATACGATGTCCCCACCAAAGTTGGCGAGAAATGTTCCAGTCGCGCACATTTTCCATCCAGTGACGGTAGGTGTTTTTAAACTTTTCGGGCACCAGCTGGATGGTATCTTCCATCACGGCTTTAAGTGCAGGCTCAGCCAGCTTTTCCATAGCGAGGAACCATTGGTAGGAGAGGCGTGGCTCAATCACGGAACCGGTACGTTCGGAAGTGCCCACTTTATTTTGATAATCTTCTGTTTTTGCCAAACTTCCGATGCTTTCCAATTCCTTTATGATGGCTTTGCGGCAGGCAAAACGATCCATACCTTTGTAGTGCAGGCCATGTTCGTTGAGTGTGGCGTCGTCGTTGAAGATATCGATAAACTCGAGCTGGTATTTATCGCCCAGGATTTTATCGTTAGGGTCGTGGGCAGGTGTTATCTTGAGGCAACCTGTTCCGAATTCGCGATCAACGTAATCATCAGCGATGAGTGGAATGGACCGGTTAGCAATGGGAACAATAACCCTTTTGCCTTTCAAGTGCTGGAAACGCTCATCTTCGGGATGATAGCAAACAGCGGTATCACCCAGGATTGTTTCGGGGCGGGTGGTGGCAATGGTTACGTAATTATCTTCGCCCTCAATCTGATAACGCAGGTAATACAATTTGCCTTGCGATTCCTTGTAAATAACTTCCTCGTCGGAAACGGTTGTTTTGGCTTCGGGGTCCCAGTTTACCATGCGGTAGCCACGGTAGATAAGACCTTTATTATAGAGGTCAACAAAAACCTGCAGCACCGATTCCGACATATCGTCGTCCATGGTAAATTTGGTTCGATTCCAGTCGCAGCTGGCACCAAGCTTTTTAAGCTGTTCGAGGATGATACCACCATGTTTGTGGGTCCATTCCCAAGCATGTTCGAGGAAGGCCTCGCGGCTGAGCTCATTTTTTCGGATGCCTTGATCCTTTAGTTTATTTACCACTTTAGCTTCTGTAGCAATGGAGGCATGGTCGGTACCAGGCACCCACAGGGCGTTTTTGCCCTGCATACGTGCACGGCGAATCAGCACATCCTGTATGGTATTGTTGAGCATATGACCCATATGCAGCACGCCGGTAACGTTTGGCGGCGGAATCACGATCACGTAAGGCTCGCGTTCATCAGGTTCGGAATGAAAGTAGCCTTTTTTCATCCAATGGGCATACCATTTATCTTCGGTTGTTGCAGGATTATACTTGCTGCTGATCTCCATGAGTTTAGCTGTTATTTTGTGAATGAGGGGGCAAAATTAGGAAAAATGTTGGCATGAAAGTGGGGATGTGATTGTTTGTGTTGTTGTTAGAATTGCGGGAGTTGTTAATGAATACTTTCGTTGTGGCAGGCAATATTATTGTTGTGCAGGCATGGTTTTATGCTCCAGCGCACGGACAGGTAGGGAGTGATGGTTTTGATTTTGGGTAATGAAAAACCTAAATCATTTCTAAAGTGGAAGATTTGTTAGCAATTGAAGAAGTG